>ERZ1292632.682-Hain-H43-01um-R2-682-length-37771-cov-27_pt1 | contig 37771 bp, 62 predicted proteins | sample MGYA00564407_ERZ1292632 | MGnify/ENA primary metagenome ERZ1292632 (study PRJEB36523, sample SAMEA6512637) | groundwater metagenome | collected 2019-01-08 | study: AquaDiva: Metagenomics assemblies of 32 groundwater samples | reverse complement strand
GAGTGAATTGGAGCGATGGAGTGAACAGGAGCTATGGAGTGAACAGGAGCTATGGAGCGAACAGGAGCGATGGAGTGAACAGGAGCTATGGAGTGAATTGGAGCTATGGAGTCATCAATTCCTATGGTGTAGACAAATCAATTTTTTGCGCTAATAAGCCCAGAGCGTTTTCGTTGTTTCAAAAAGAAGTTTCAGAAGAACGATTTGATGAAGTTTGGAGGCAAATTCATAGCCTTACAGATGGATGGTTTCCAAAATTTAATAATGCCTTTGAACTGTATCTTAAAAATGGTAGTGACTGGTCAAGGGTGGATGTTTCTGAAATTACAAGTACACTTTCAGAGTGGGAAAAGCCCCACGAAGCATGGAAAGACATGCCAAAACCATTGCTTGAGTATATTCAATCATTACCGGAGTTTGACGCAGGCATCTTTATGCGCGTAACCGGGATTGATGTAAACACAAACAAAGAGTGTTGCCATGCGTCTAAAGACTACAAGTATTGTCCGAATTGCGGGTATAAACTTTAATACCCCGCCCAATATTATTAAACAGCTTCCTATGTACATCTTACTAGAGATCATCGCAATACTCACAATAGTTAGCCTCTGGATCGTTGCTATGAATATCTTTCTAAAAAAGAAAAAGTAATTAGATAATTATGAAGGATAAAAAAGGATTTACATTGATCGAGCTTTTGGTCGTTATAGTGATCATTGGATTACTATTTTCGTTCATTATATGGGAAATAGAGGATGTTAGAAACAGAAGTACACCTAAAACTAATTGTGAGTCTTATTATAATCTTAATTGTTAATCTATATGGAAAATACAAAACTTATTAAGCTGGCGGTTAAAATTATCGGTGCTCTCATTGTCGTGATTCTTCTAAATCCTGTCGTAAAGATCAACGCAGGAGAACGTGGGATAGTCTTAAATTGGGGTGCAGTATCCGATGAGATTTTAGAAGAAGGAATCCATTTTCGCGTTCCTTTTCAGCAAAAGATTGTTAAATTAGATGTCCGGACATCTAAGTATGAAGTCGAAGCTTTGGCTTATTCCAAAGATATTCAAACCGTTCACTCTCTTGTAGCTTTGAATTATCACCTTTCTAGTGACCAAGTGAATAAACTATGGCAAGAAATTGGACAAGATTATGAATCACGCATTATTGATCCCTCTATTCAGGAATCCGTAAAAGCGGCGACTGCAAACTTTACAGCTCAAGAGTTAATTGAAAAACGACCATTAGTTAAAGAAGAGATCCGAAAACATTTATTTGATCGGTTAAATGGAAAATATATCATTGTTGACGACTTCTCTATTGTAAACTTCGACTTTTCTGGAGAATACGAGAAGGCTGTTGAGGAAAAGCAGGTTGCTCAACAATCAGCATTAAAAGCAGAGAACGATTTAAAACGTATTGAAATTGAAGCGAAGCAAAAGATTGAGACTGCCAAAGCTGACGCAGAGAGTATTCGTATTCAAGGAGCCGCATTAAGCCAAAATCCCGCGCTTGTTGATTTAAAAGCGGTAGAAAAATGGAATGGCACCTTACCTCAATATATGTTAGGCGAAACCGTACCATTCCTAAATGTAAATCAAACCACTAACCAATAACGTATGCCCCAAGATCAAAACACAATTACCCGTCATGTTAAAGTAGAACAATACAGATGCCCAAGCTACTACGATGATCATAATGTTTTACAGAATTGTCTTTGTGGTAAATGTGACGACGTCAAAAGCCCTTCTAAAACCTTTTCCCTAGAAGTTGATTACGATGATTCCCAGTGGAAGACGATTGACGAATCCCGCTATAGCTATGTGAACGATATGACGGTTGATGATTTTCCCATAGAACAAACCGGAAAGCAGACAGTTTATTTCCAAGAACTCAAATTCGATCACGATCCGACCGACGACGAGGTTCTGGCCGAGATGGAGCGTAAAGATTGCCGTCAGCCGAATCGCGCCGAGGTCGAGACCGCCATCCAGCGGTACACGTCCGAACAGCTCGGCGCCCACTCGCGCGTCGGTCTCGTCGGCCCTGCCGTGCTACGTAGCGGTGGTCTGAGCCGGGCGTGTGTCATCGGCCGCGGCCGCGGTGTGAGCCTGCGCTGGGACTGGGCCGAGGATCGCTGGCGTCGGTACTGCCGATTCGTCGCCGTCTGCAAGTCGAACTCTAACACTAGGACACTTAGCCCTTCCGAAACCTTAACCCTTGAATCCTTAGACGAACGAGTGAAAAAGTTAGAGGAGTTTTATAAAAACATTAAGGAATTATAGTATGACTCAAACAATGATATTAAATAGGTCTTTATTAAATTGGTAATATGAACCACGAAAAAGCTCTTAAGAAAGTCTACAAACTTATCGAAAGCGATGCGGCGTTCGAAGCCAGCGCTATACAAGCAGACATTGGCATGGGAAAATCTGTGACGGAGCGCGAGAAGGTGCTTGCCGACCTTGTAGGTGAGATATACAAAATCGTGCATCCCCTGTTCAGTAAATGTAAACATCCCGATTGGGAGGAAGAAACTAACCAAAAGACCCTATGAAAACTTATCGCTTACTAAACAATATACTTGGTCATCAAAAAAATCTTCTTGTTGATGACGATTTTGTCTCTAGTTTTTCGTCCTTGTTTCCCCATAAAGATCTTTCCGACTGGTTTGAAGAAGTGAAGGAGAAAGAACCGTTTATTGGCAACACAGAGAGCGCGGTAAATAGTGAACCCGTTGTGGAAAAGATAAAATGCTTTTGTCCCCATCATGGAAATAGAATGAATAAGCCTTGTAGTGAAATTGAAGAAGTGAAGGAGGAGGTGAAGGAGGAAAAACCAGAGATGATACATACGCCAAATTGTAGACGCGGTGAAGATAAAAATAACCATCACTTTTGTAAAAAGATCAATTGGATTCAAGGCGGTATTGGTGCGGAAAGAATCATTATGTCCAGAAAAAGAAACCCGTGCGTATAAACTCAGGCAAGAGATTGAAGACCTCACAAAACAAAGGGATGAAAAGATCAAAGAGGTTAAGAAAAAAGCTGTTGAATCGCTGGCCACGCGAATAAAGTTCAACTCTGTGTTTGGTGAAGGTCGTGGTGCAGGTTCTCAAATTGGGTTAAAAATAGCAGAAGAAATAGAAAAACTCATTCTTGAAAATTAACTCTATTATGAAAACCTATCGCTTACTAAACAATATACTTGGTTATAAAAAAGAACTTATTGTTGATGAAGAATTTGTTTCTAGTTTTTTTATTCTATTTTCTCCAGATCTCTGTTTCAACGATTGGTTTGAAGAAGTGAAGGAGGAGGAACCAAAGCCACTAGAAGTAAGGGTTGGTGAGGATATATACAAAATTCCTGTTAGTAATGGTAAAGATTTATTCGATTGCCCCTCCTGCCAAAAGCCGTGGAAAGAGCATGAGTGTCCGAGAGATGAATCAATAGATGAAGATTGTGCTACTCACGGAAATAGTAAACTGGCAAACGAAAAGTTTTGGAAAAATCCTTATACATGTCATTGGCAATGTAAATGTTTGAAAGATTCTCCCGACGCCAGCAAAACGATCTCAGACACCCAAATCCTCCACACCTGTTTAAATGATGAGCACTTGGAAGAAGTGAAGAAGAAAATAACCGAAGAGCAACTCCGCAAGGAAGTATTTGGCGAAACCTTCACCGTCGGAGATCGTACCTATGAGCTTGTTCCATTCTTGAAAGAAGGGGAAGAATCTATCAGTGGTGATGAAATGTTGAAACGAGCGAAGGAATTAGGCGCGGAGTGTGGGGAGGAGGATGGGAAGTATATTTTGGAGCATTGTGGGGAGATACCGGAATCGGTGCGAGAATACTTTTTGATCTTTTCTGCTTGGCGCGGTCCCGGCGACCCTCGCTACGTCGCCTGCCTCTACTGGCACGACAGCGAGTGGGACCAGTACTGGTACTGGCTTGACTATCGGTGGGGCGGCCGCTATCGGTTGGTGCGCCGGATGAATCAATGGTATGAACCCTTGGGCAAGCCCAAGACCCCGTTTCTAAGCGGTAACCCACGCGGCAAGCCGCGGGGTATAATCGATTAATAAAAACCTATGTATGACCCTCATCTCGCCTGCAAATTTCATTCCTTCATTGGAACGGAGTATGACATAGAAAACTGTAATGATTGTCAATATCTTTTCCGTAAGTATTCTGTCAAAGCAGACAATGTTTCTGAAAACATTTGTACCTGTTATGCAGGAAATTGTTATGCCCAAGAACATTGCGGGGTACATTCTTAAATAGCTTACTACGAAGGATAAAATAATTGTGGTATGAAAATAATAAAAGCACCGCAAAGTATAGATATTGAGGGTAAATCATTTTTTCTTGCTGGCAGTATTGAAATGGGGAAAGCAGAAAATTGGCAACAAAAAGTAGAAAGGTTGCTTTATGACTATGCTTTTCCAATAACTGTTCTTAATCCCCGCCGTGACGATTGGGATAGTTCGTGGGTTCAGAGTATAGATAATCCGCAATTCCGTGAACAGGTAGAATGGGAATTAAATGCAATGGAGCGATCCGATTGTATCTTGATGTACTTTGATCCAAATACAAAATCGCCTATCACTTTATTGGAGTTAGGTTTGTGGGCACACAACTGGGACAGAATTACACCTGAAGGAAGGAAGCTAATTGTATGTTGCCCAGAAGGTTTTTGGCGAAAAGGAAATGTTGATGTCGTTACTGCTAAATACGATGTTGACCAAGCCGAAGACATCGAAAGTTTAGTAGAATTTGGGATTCAATTTATTACTGAACTTAAATAACCCCTATGCCTCAAATTCTTTGTGACCAGTGTAAAGGAGCTATATGAATAAAATAATTGAGAGTATATATGAAAATTGGGCTTTCGATAAAGCAATGAAGATCGAAGGGGCCCTTGAAGAAGAACTTTCCAAAACGCTAATTCTTTATTGGCTTATTAAGAAAACTGAATGGAAATTTTTGATGAAGCTAACAAAACTTGAAATCATAGAATGGGGAGATACACAACGGTTAGAGCTTCATAAAAATGGAAGATGTATAAAAATTATCTCTGTCCAGAGTGCTATAAAATTAACCAAAAAGGAATATGAATGATGAATTAAAAAAACGAATTGACTATCTCCCTATTGGGGATATTCATAATCCAGATGGCGAAGACTTTGATTTATCGCAAAATGGATATGACAACTCCTATCAGAAAGAGTTGTTTTTAGAGATAGCCGAAAAGATGCTTAATAAAGGTTTTTCGGAAGATGAGGTATTTGAGATTTTGGTTTCTATTTATCATACTATGCGTTCTGAATAATTCACTTATTAAGTAAGGAGAGGTATGAAAATTAAAACATTCAAAAAGAATAGCTATCCAGACCACGACTATAGAAGTGTAGAGAGAAATTATCCTGAATACTATAGAAATTATCTTAATGGTCAAGTTTTTGTGAGTAAAGATTATGCTAAAGGGTATAATAAAGCCATAAGCGATTGTAGAAAGATGGTTAAACGCGGTAATTTAGATTTTTAGTATATGCCCCTTTTTAACTGTTCAAACCTATGCCCAAACCATTGAAACCTAACCCCACCACATTTAAAGAGTTTAAAAAGTTTTTAGCAGAAGAGTGTTTTGATTTGAAAAAATACAAAGAAGGAAAATATGATCGCAAAATTTATCATTGGTTTGATTTTAGAAAGGTTTTAGAAAGTAAAAAGAAACTATGACTCAATCGGAATTTATTAAAGACTATTGCGAACGGTCAAAAATGACCGAGAAGCAGTTAAATAAACTTGGATTGTTTAGTGTTCCTTGCAACTGTTCCGTTGGTAAATCAATCAAATGTAATGGTTGGACTATGATCACAAGGGAAAATCTAAAAACTCACATTGATCTCTATGTCAAAAACCTCTAAACCAACCACATTCAAAAGCAAGAATTTTCAGATTGTTCCACAAGATATAGGGTATTGGAATTTGTTTGAGGGGATCCTCTTTATTCGAGCCTATACCAAAGGTGAGATCCGCGAGCTCCACACCCTCCTTGGAAAAGTTTTAGAAAGTAAAAAGAAATGATATGAAAAAATACCAAATAATTTATGCCGACCCGCCGTGGCAATATGGAAGCAAAGAGCTTTATGGTGACAAGATAAATGGATATAAAAACGGACAAAGGAAAAGGTTTGGAAGTCTTGAGAGAATTTACCCAACAATGACTATTCAAGATATTAAAAATTTGCCAGTAAAAGAGATAACCGAAAAAGATTGTGCATGTTTTATGTGGGCTACCGATAGTCATTTGAAAGAGGCCATTGAAGTAATGGAAGCGTGGGGCTTTAAGTATAAAACAATCGCCTTTGTCTGGCTTAAAAAATATACAACTGGGACGAGAGTCTATAATTTTGCTCCTTGGACACTTAAAAGCACAGAGTTATGCCTATTGGGAATTAAAGGTCAGATGAGTAGATATAAATCACGCAATGACATAAAAGCATTAGTTGAAGCTGACAGAACCAAGCATAGTAAAAAGCCGCAAGAAGTAATGTTTAGAATTGAGAACCTTTTTAGAGGATTAAAAAAAATAGAGTTATTTGCAAGAAAAAAACGAGAGGGATGGGATGTGTGGGGCAATGAAGTAGAAAGTAATATAATCTTATGAACATCAACAAAATAATTGAAGGGCAGAGGGAGAAGTTTGAGCAAACAATGGAAGCACTCTTTCAATGGCGGTATCAATATGATGCAGAATGCGAGGCGTTGGATGGCAATACTGGTTCATTTTGGGGAAACGAAAAAGTTGCAAAATTGAGAGATGACTTCCTTATCCAACTGGCAGAGGGGGAGATTGAACGACTGAAGGGGATGAAATTAGAAGGAGGGATGGATTACAAACGATGGTATAACAAAGCCCTAGACGAATCCATAGCCCACTGGGAGCAAGTATTATCAGAATTAAAGAAATAATATGAGCCCTAATCACGAAAGAAGTGAAAACTAATTGTAAACTATGATTTATTTCCTAAAACTACTTTCTCTAATACCGATTGCTATTGTATTGGGTACTCTAGCAAGTGCTTGCTTTAACCCTCAAGATTGGAGATTTTATTTTGTTATCTTATTTGGCAGTATCTTAAACGTTATACTAATCAATCTTATCTATGAAACCCTCCGAAAAAATAACAGAGATCGCTAAAAGGATAGCTTTTGAAAGTTACCCTAATAGTTACGAGCAACAATGGAGACGATTTATTCCGGAAGCTATTATGGAATATTTAGATGAAGAAGATGAAAAATAATGGAATGAAATTATTGAACTTGATCCGTGAGCGTAGAAAATATGAATATCGCACCATTGACGGCCATGAGCCAACGAACAAGCTCATGCACTATCTTTTAAGTGAAGAAATAGAACTTGAGATGAAAAACATCGGTGGAAAAAACAAAACGATTTTAAGAAAAGAGGCGAAAGGAAAACCATACTTACAAGCATTATTAAAGAGAGGAGAGTGTCCTAATCTCACGAAATATCTATGAAAACTTCTACCAAAAAACGAATTTATCACCTAGCCACTAAGATTTACGATTGGCAAATACCCTTAATATCTTGGTGTGCGGATAAGGTTAGAGATTGGACGTGGGAGTATGATTAAGAAAACGCCTAAACAATTAAAAGCAAAGCTCTGGAAAGTTTTTAGCGAGTATATCCGCCGCCGCGATTCGGGTACCTGCTTCACTTGTGGCAAACAAATGGATTGGAAAGAAGCGCATGCTGGCCACTATATCCCGCGTTCTGTGGGCGGTTTAGACCTCTATTTTGACTCTAGGAACGTAAATTGTCAGTGTCCGGGTTGTAATGTCTTCCGGCACGGAAATCTCACTATATACGCGCTAAGGCTTCAAGAGAAGTATGGGAAGGATATACTTCAGACCTTAGATAAACTAAAAGGTGTAAATAAGTGGACGAGACAAGATTATGAAACACGGATTGAGGATTATAAACGAAAGCTAGAAAAGTTAAATGTAATTTCATGACCGTACAAGACAAAAACATTGCATGGTTCTTACCAAGACCAAAGCCTGACCATTATAAAGGCGGTATGCCACTTTATGCCGAAGAGTGGCTATTAAAACTCGCCCAAGAGATTTTAGGCAAAGAAATTGAGCAAGGAAGGATTCTTAATCTCTTTTGTGGGATGAATAAGTATGGGTATCGGGTGGATATTAAAAAAGAGGTCAGACCTGATCTACTGGCAGACGCGCACACGTTCGCCACGAAGCCAGAGATCATAATGAAGAAGAAAACATTTGACATCATCCTAGCCGATCCACCGTACAGTAACGAGGAATCAAAAGAAATCTATGACACTGGGAAGCTGAATTATAAAAAATGGACAGCACAATGTGATAAAGTTTTGATGAAGGGTGGGCTACTTATCATCTATCATAAGTATGTTGTTCCGAATCCTGACCCGAAAAAGTACAGAATTGTGAAGCGCGTGTTTATCGGGAATCGAACATGGCATTTACCAAGAATTGCAATTTATTTTCAAAAAACATGATCTTCCAAACCAACGCCACTATTACCAAAGTGATGACAATGGCCGATCAAGGTATACGGGTTCAGATTGATACTCCAGAATTACCAGAAAACAGTATTGCTAAACTTTTTGGATTACGAAATAAAGAGATGTGGGTGGCAATGAAAGACGTGCCGTTAAAAGAAGAGGATATTACTGTACCGGAATATACAGAAGCAACTGGCAAAAAGACACCAAGCCAAAGGTTAAGGGCTAGCATATTCATATTTTGGGAACAACAAACAGACCGATCTAAACCGTTTGATGATTTCTATCGAGAGTATATGCAGAAGATTATTGATCAAGTGCAGAATAAACTTGAATAATTATCACTATATGTCTACTAAGACGCTTAGAGTCAAAGAAGATTATTTAACTCTTCAAAAAGAGCTGTTTGACGCAGACAGAAGGCTTATAGAAGCGAATAACAGCAAACCAAAAACCGCATACTATGTTTCTAAACACGCGAAGTTCTTAAATACCACGATTGAGAATATTCAAGAGCTATGGGAAAAACAGAAATAGAACCTAAGAAGATCTTTATCCAAAAGTATGGGGAGCGAAGGTATGTTCAGATTCGCACATATTTAAAAGGAAGGATTCAACTACAACTTTCTGTCTTTTCAAGGAGTATTCAGCTTCCACGGTATATTGTGGAGTATTGGCTTAAAAAATTAAGGTAAAGATTGTTAAAAATTGACACTATCTCTTTTTTAATAATTTAAGCAATGTTAGCGTATATTAGGGGTTTTTCAAAATAGATTTTATTAAAAACTTGGATTCCTTCGTCAATCCGTCATACTAGAGATGGATTTTGTTTGTATTTACCTCAACCGTAAATCAACAAGTCAAGCTCATGCCTTCCGGAAGGATTTAGGGCTTAACTTATGAACACAAGAAGTATTCACGGTAAGAAAACATATTTTGTTGCATGTCTGTTTTTTCTATTTGCTGTTGTTTTCCTCACTTTAGGCAAGATTACCGGCTCAGAAGCAATCCAACTGATCCTTTTAGCCGCAGGCTTTGCAGGCTTACGCCATGGCATACAAACGGATATAAACAAGATAGATAGAATCCTATGAAAAAAGGAATGCATCCGGGCCCCAATAACCCCGGTGGTAAGCTCATTAACGAAAGAGTCAGAGCTATCGAATGGTTAGCAACGCCACAACCTCAAAGGATGCCAGTTTTACAGGAAGAACTTGAACGAGAATTGTCAATATCTCAAGGGAGAATAGCCAAATGGAAGCGTGAAGATGACTTTGTAGACGCTGTTTACGACCGTGCGCGTCAGATAGCTAGAATTAGCCATACGTCTGAAATCGTTGAATCGGTAGCAAAAGAGGCTATACGTGGCAATCAACAAGCCGCGACCAATTACTTTAAGTATATCGAGCAAATATCTGAAAAATCTACTGTAAATCATCAAGGGAAAGTGTCTGATCTTTTAGAGGAAAGCGGGGGAACAAATGACAAAAGAACAAAGACAGATCGAGAATCACTTGCTCATTGAAAACAAGGATCGTAAGGTAGTCCGGTTTAAGTTAAACCCTATTCAAGAACGGTACGATAGTCAAAGAACGAATAGGGATATTATCTTAAAAGCCCGACAACAAGGATTTAGCTCATTGATACTGGCCTATTTCCTTATTGATTGCTTAGTAACACCGAATACAAAGTCTGTCGTTGTTTCTCATGAGACTGATGCAACACAACGGTTATTACGAAGGGTAAAGCTATTTATTGAAAGGTTTTATAGCGGAGATGACTTTGTGCAGATTCCTTTATCCTATAACAGTAAATCAGAGATTTACTTTCCAGAGACCAATAGTTCCTTCTATATCGGCACAGCAGGATCACGATCATTCGGACGTGGTGATGTTATCAACAATCTTCATGTTTCAGAATTTGCTTTATTTCCTGACCCCAAAGAGTTTTTAACAGGTATTTTACCAGCAGTCCCCCAAAACGGTCGAGTCATTATCGAAACCACAGCTAAAGGGTTCAATTACTTTAAAGAGATATGGGATCGCTCACGAAGGCAGGACTCTGGCTTTACTCCACATTTCTTCTCATGGTGGTTAAATCCTGAGTATCAGATGACGGGTAACGTGGAACCCTTAAACGAGGAAGAATCAACGCTCAAAGACACCTATAACCTTACAGATGCTCAAGTATTGTGGTGGCGTGCGCGAAAGAAAGAGTTTGATGACCTTGTGTATCAAGAATACCCCTCGGATGAATTTGAAGCATTTATATCTTCTGGTCGCCCTGTGTTCAATCAACAGATTCTTAAAAAGTATCTTTCTCGGTGTAGTGATCCTAAGAATCAAGGATATATCAATGAATTAGGTCAATTTACCGCTAATGACAAGGGATTTGTGAAGATTTGGGAATGGCCAAATCCTCAAGAATCTTATGTGATTGGAGCCGATGTTGCAGAAGGGCTAGAACATGGAGATTATAGTTCCGGTAAAGTATTATCCCGTAGGACATTTAAGCAGATAGCTTCATGGCAAGGACATGTAGACCCAGACGTGTTCGCTAAAGAATTAGTAGGACTAGGGAAGTTCTATCATAACGCAGTGATTGGTTGTGAACGAAATAATCATGGAATTGCAGTGGTATCGAAGCTACGGGAACTGGGGTATAAAGCTCTTTATAAACGTCAATCGTTAGACAAGGTTCAAAAAGCTACGATCTCGGAGTTTGGTTGGAGAACAGATGTAAAAACAAAGCCATTGATGATTGATGAATTAGCTCAATCCTTACGGGAAGAAAGCATAGACATACCTGAAAAAGAAACGATCCTTGAGCTATTGTCCTTTGAACGCGATGAAATGGGACGCATGGGTGCGCCTGCAAGTATGTTTGATGACCAAGTTATCGCTCTTGCTATCGCAGTGCAAATGCGAAAGCTCACAAGCCCCATGGACGTCAATTACTACCCTGACTACCCCGAAGGTACAGCAGGGAAGGTCTTTCAAGAGATTGTGAATAGACCTAGATATGAAGATATTTTAGGAAACCCACATGCCTGATACAAAAGAAAAAAAGAGTAAGTTAGAAGCTGAAATTGTTTGGGATCGTATTCAAGTTGCTAAAAAGTTCTACGAGAAACACCGGAAGTCAAACATCACCTATTGGAATAAACTTTGGATTGGTAAACATTTTGATAGCAATGTTTCACCACAAGACCGTATATCTGTCAACTATACCTACGCTGTCTTAAAGCAGAAGTTGGCGGCGCTGTACTATCAGAATCCTAAGATTATCGCGTCACACCGTCGTCCTCAGACAGAATCCGAAGGCGCGGTTATTGATAACGTAGCCAATAGCCGGAATGTTGAAATGGTTTTGAATTGGCAGAAAGATGAATACCCTTTTAAAAGAGAGATTAAAAAGTGTTTATTGGACTGGAAACGTAGTGGGTATGGTGTGATGTTTACTGGTTGGAAGACGGATTTTACTGAAAAAAAGATCAAAAAGACTGAACCACGAAAGATTTTAGGTATCCCGTTCGGTCAAAAGGAAGTGGAAAGCGATGAGTTAAGTATTGAAGATTTACAGAATCGACCGGATTTTCGCAGAATGAGACCGGATCAAGTGTATTTTTCCCCGGAGTCTCAAGACAGCGACGATATTCCTTACGTAGTTATTGAGCGGGTGGTGTCATACGAAGAACTGGAAAATGATGCGCGATTTAAGAATATTAAAGACATTCCTGCGGATACTTATGTATCTGAAGAATACCGCGGCAGTGAAGTGGATATGACCGACGACATGCGCCGCGTACGACTTTATGACTATTACGACAAGAATAGTTGGGTAGTTATGGCACATGGGTTGAATAGTAAGGCGTTGTATGAGCGCGAGAATCCGTATGCAGATGTATTCGGAGATGAAGAATCACTACCAGTAGTCTTAATCTTTGGTGATGATGACTTAGACAATTTTTATCCTTTAAGTGAAATTGGGATTTTAGAGCCACAACAACGTGAATTAAACAAGATTCGAAGTCAGCAGATTAACCACCGAAAACGGTTTAATCGAAAGTACCTTGTCGATAAAAATAAAATCACTGACTATGAGAAAGAGAAGCTCACGAATCCTGAAGACGGTACAACTATTTCTATTGACCCTCAAGGTGAACCCTTGGCATCGGCAATCTTTCCTGTTCCAGACGCAGACTTAAGCTATCCCAATGACGTAGAGGTACGTATTAAGGAAGATATTAACGTGATGAGCGGTATTTTACAGTACCAATTAGGTTCATCTCAAGGAGAGAACTTTAAGACCTTAGGTCAAACAGAGATTGCCGAGGTGCATTCTCAAACCCGTAAAGACGAGGAACAAGAAGAAGTCGAGCGGTTTGTTGAGAAAGTTTACAAACGGTTATTCCAATTAGACCAGAAGTTTTTACAAGAATCTATTGTTCAGCGAGTAGTAGGAAACAACGATGAAGCTGAATGGCTTAAAAGCGGTAACGCAGATATTCAAGGAGAATTTGATATTAAGATTGAATCAGGTTCGCAGTTAAAGAATGACGACGATGTACTACGCAAGCAGTTCTTAGATACTTTCAACCTGTTTTATGGCAAGCCGGAATTTATGCCTATTATCAAGGAATTAGGGCTGGCGATTCTTAAAACCTTCCCGGCTATGCGTGAAGTGGAAGACAAACTTCGACAACTTCCACCGCCACCTCCACCGCCACCAGAAGAAAAGCCTGTAAACGTGAGTATCACCATTCCTGCGGAATTTCTACCTCCTGATGCCATTGGCGCACTCGCCGCTAAAGCTGTTGGACAAACAGCACAGCCGCCACAACCGCCAGAACAAGAAGGAGCTATCAATCCTGAATTATTAGGGCAAGGTGAGCCGTCACAAGCCGCGCTTATTCGGGGGGTTAACCAAGTAAGATAAATCTATGCCATACGATACTAAAAAGATGACAGATGCCATGAAAGGGGCTCTTAAAGAGGGTAAAACAATGATGACCGTTAAGAAACCAAAAATGGAGGACACGGTTGAGCCAATGCCAATGGAACCGCACATGTCTTCAATGTCTACAAAACAGATGTCTGCCTTGGGCGAAAAGAAACTTGGCGATGAATGCGCATTTGAAATGGGCGTGAAAGTGTCTGGGATTCGGGAGCAAGATGATGAAAAGGTTTATGATTTCGATGTGAAATACGTCAAGATGATGAATCCGGAAGAATATAAGGAGACGAAAGAAGGGAAACCCAAAGACATGCGAGAATCCTACGAGAAAACCAAGAAGAATGAGAAGAAACAATATGTAACCACTCAAGAATCGCATTATGTTGGTTAGTGTCTTTAAAACACGGTTAGAGATGAAAGAAGAGGCTTATAAAAAAGCTAAGCGAGACAATGTTTTAATGCAAAAAGAGATTCAGAAAATCAATGAGAAACGCCGAAGCAAGAACGCGGGATTTAGCGAAGAAGGGTATAACCTTGGACTAGGGGAATACGTTAGGGATAAGGCGCATTATCATAGTCTCGTTAAACAAAAGAAGGCAGAAAACCCTAATTTCGAGCAGTGCTAAAAGTGCTAATCATTAAATAACCGTATGCCTAAAAAGAAAGCAAAAAAGGTTACAAAGACCGCAAAGGTCAAGAAATCTCGTAAGAGATACTAGTTCCTTCACAATTACAATTTCATGGCGTGAGATAGTAGGCTTTTTCTGGAAGGTCTGCGAAAGAGTTTTACACGCCGTGAGCTTGAGTAGCAGTCTTTTCAGAAAAAACCTATCTATCTTGGTAGGTTTTTAATTTCTAAACTCAATTCTTATGGAAGATGTTACAGCCGGTAGCACCTTGGGGGCAACCGTTCCAGACTCTGGGCAGACGGAAGGTGTCGGCACGACTACACCCGATATTGGGCAGACGGAAAATACCGTTCCAGTATCGCAAGAGGAGGGTTCACAAGAGCGTGAAACTTCATCTTCAGAAGTAAAGGGAAAGTACGGCGAATTCGGTGATGATCCGGATAAAGTCTATGAGGGTTATAAAAGTCTTGAGACGAAACTAGGAAATTGGAAAGAAACAGAACAACGGTCAAAGTTCCTAGATCAAGTGCTTCAAAACACTGATGTTCAAAAAGCCTTGGGGCTTTCCAAAGAAGCTGAAAACACTCCACAGGAAACACCCGTGGACTTCTCGGAAATGCCGCCAGAAAAGGTGATTGAATATCATGTGGATAAGGCAGTGGGAAAGGCAATAGAACAGCGTTTTAAAGAACGTGTTGAGCCTATTGCTCAAGAATTCTATAACCAAAAGGCAGAAAACACAATTAAGAATGTGCGGGCAAAGTTTCCGGATTTCGACGAACATCGTGATGAAGTCTCAAAATATCTAAACGATCATCCCACATTAGTCGGGGATGAGGCAACTCTAACGGATATTTACAAGATTGTTTCGTACGATAAAGCGCGTTCCAAAGGTGAAGAAGAAGCTCTAAAGAAATTACGGGAGAAAAAAACCATTTCGATGAGCCCGGGTGGTGCACCTTCTATGGCAACACAAAGAAAGGCGACATCTATAAAAGAGGCTTATCGAATGGCGAAAGAATCCCTCTAAACTAAGATTCAACTAGAATCAATTCACTTAAAACGTATGGCTGGAAATGCAAACTTCGGTTCAGTTCTCTCTACGACACTCCAGAATTACCGTCCAACTCTTGAGGATAATATCTTCAAACGATTACCGCTCTTTTTCTACATGTATGAAAAAGGTCGTAAACGCATGGAAGACGGTGGCGAACGCATTGTTGTGCCATTACTCTACGAACGTAACTCTACGGCTCAATCCTATTCTGCATATCAATCACTTGATGTTACACCGCAGGAAGGGGTAACGGCCGCAGAATACACATGGCGACAATATAGCGTTTCGATTACTATTTCTGGTCGTGAGGAACGACAAAACATGGGGGAGAGTCGTGTTATTAACCTGTTAGACGCAAAAACCAAACAAGCGGAATTATCCCTGAAACGTGTCATGGATATTGACTTATTCAGCACGAATGGGGACTCGTCAATAGGATTATACGGCTTACAACAGTTAGTGGATATTGCGCCAACAACGGACACGGTTGGTAACATCAATCGCGCAAACGACACATGGTGGAGAAACAACTCAACGACAAGCGTTGGATCATTCGCCGCAAATGGCTTGGACAATATGCGGACGATGTACAACACATGTTCTAACGAGGGTCAAGACAATGTAGATATTCTTCTCACTACTCAAACGGTGTTCGAATACTACGAGAAAGTTTTGCAGGTTCAAGAACGATTCACGGACAACAAAATGGCCGATGGTGGATTCACAAACTTGAAATTCAAAGACAAACCGTTGGTATTCGACAGTAACTGTCCTTCGGGCTATATCTACTTCTTGAATACGAACTACCTTGAATTAGTGGTTCACAGTTCTGCTGATCTTCAAACGTCTGACTTTGTGAAGCCGAACAACCAAGATGCTCGAACAGCACAGATTCTCTGGATGGGCAATATGGTGATGAGCAATGCCGCTCGCCAAGGTATATTAAGTGGTATTACCGCTTAACTATTAACTATAACGATTATGGCATTTGCTTCAACAGTCTCTGGCAATTCAGTTCATGGAAACCATCGTGTAGTGTGGGGAACATTCACGAATACCGATGCGGATTCAGGTGGAGACATTGACACAGGATTAGATACCGTATTCGGATTCATGCTTATCCCCACTTCTCACCTTGGTTCAACTCAACCAAAGTATTCTGCCTCTGGTGGAACGGTGACACTGGTTACCGACAACGGGGTAGATGGGAACTGGTATGCCATAGGGCTCTAAGATTCATTGAACTTCATTCGTTGGGGGCAAAATTAAAAAAATATGCAAATTCAAGCACTTAATCGGACAGATGATGAAAAGGTCTATCTGGTCGCGAAAAACGTGAATGCCGTGACTGCTACTACGGGATTCGGTCTTCGCTGGGTTGGCGGAGCGGCCGCAGAGATCGTTTCAACGGGGGCGGGCGCGGCTGTCTTTGTCACTGATGTAACAGCGGCCTTAGCGGCCGGTGTGGCAGTGGAAGACATCGCTGTTAATGCGTATGGACGTATTCAAGCTTATGGGCTTGTTTCCGTCGCATACTCGTTTGAGGCGGACAAAACAATCAATGTAACAGGTATTGCAACAAGCTTGCTTAAATCAGGTGCTTTGGCGGGATCATACACGTCAACGCGCGTACCTGAAGGATTGTCGACTTCGTTGTTCAAATATGCGATTGCTATGACAACCACCAATATCTCTGGTGGATTGCCCATTGGCACGGCGTTTGTTCGGTACTTATAGTAACATTAGCTAAAATTGGGAGGCTGGCGTTTGGTCCAGCCTCCCTGTGAAAGGGAAGTATGCTAGAGAAAGATATGAAATATTTTAGATGCATGGCGGATCATCGGATCATTACGACTCGAATGATTCATCAAGGCGTATGTGTTGGTCATCAGTTAAAAGCCGCTGGATATGTGACATTGTGGGAATGGTTAAAGATTAAAACAGGAATTATACGATAATATTATGGAAGGAAAAACCGTCAAAGTATGTATAGGCGTGCCGACGAAAGGTACGACGGACGCACCGGCCTATGACAATCACCTCACGCTTTTGGCACGTATTGGTAAACTTGAATTAGCTTCTCAACTGGGAGTTAAAGAGGTAGACGGAGAGAAGTTTGATTATCCCGACGGTGTTAAGTTTAAGTTTTTATTAACAACAATACCAAGAATCTTTCCAGCTTTCGCGAGAGAAAGAATTGCAGAGGAGGCCAGAGAGCAGAGATGTGATTACTTGTTCTTCTTTGATGATGACATGATAATGATGCCGGATTTGTTTGAAAGATTATTTAGACATCAAAAGGATATTGTCGCGGCACTTGCTTTTGCGAGGTTATATCCGTATAACCCTGTTATTTATAATTTAACCAGTGGGTATGATGGAATGGAAAAGAAAGAATATTATATCAATATAACGGTCAATCGTTATCCGAAAGATCAACTTGTTGAATGTGATGCAGTAGGGTTTGGAGCGGTATTGATTGATATGAAGACCCTTGAGAAGATTCCAAAGTATTGGTTTATGACAACAAGTGGGGCCGGTGAGGACATTCACTTTTGTCAGCAAGCGAAGAAGGCGGGCTTTAGAGTATTTATGGACACATCGACAAAGATAGGGCATTTAGGGGAACGAGAGGTCGTTACAGAAGAAACATACGAAAAGCATAATACCATTAACGAAGACCGTCAGAGGGCTGGCGACGAAAAAAAATATGATAGTTAGCAATGAACCTGTATCTGTAATCATTCCTACGTATACCAATGTTGACCAATTACGGCAATGCGTGGAGTCTATGTTGTTATACCGCTTTATTTACCCTATTGAAATTATCATTGTTAATAACGGACAAGCACCATTAGAATATCTTTATAAGGATATTGAGCATGTTAAAGTTATAACCACAGGAAAGAACCTCGGTTGGGAAGGGGGATTGAAAGAGGGGTTAAAGCATACGAATTCTAAATATGTGATGTTCTCGAATGATGATATTTACGTCCCGCGATCTTCTTCAAACTGGTTAAAAAATATGGTGAGGATTTTGAATACCTATGAAGACGTAGGGGCAGTTGGTCCGTCGACTAATGTGGTTATGGGACCCCAGAACATATTCCAACCGCCATTTGTTCAAGGTTTCCAAGCACAATTTCTGGTTGGATTTTGTGTATTATTCCGACGAAAAGCTCTTGATGATATTGGGGGAGTTGATGATACGCTTCCGGGCGGAGATGATTTAGATTATTCTATTCGGTTACGGGACAAGAAGTGGAAAATGATAGTGACAAAAGATGTGTTTGTTTTTCATTACGGTTTTCAAACAGGTAATAAGTTACACGGAGATCACACAGTTGCGAATGGGTGGAATAGCCCACAGATGAACGAACGAACGAATACGGCCATTATTAAGAAGCATGGCTTTATGAAGTGGTGGGAGCTTATAGCGCCCCAACCCCCCGAACCTGATGGCATAGAAGAGGACACAGAGGGGGACACTATCCGAGACTTTGTAAAAGGAAAAGATATTTGTGAATTGGGCGTAGGAGGAAAGAAAACATTACCCTGCGTAGGAGTTGATAGGGTAGCAAAAGGCGAGATGATACCTCTTATAAGCCAAGCGTCGATAGCTGACGTTGTAGCTGATGTTAATGAAAAACTGCCTTTCGAAGATTCAGCATTCGATTGCGTTATTGGGAGACATATTTTAGAGCATTGCATAGATACCCTAAAGGTTCTTACTGAATGGTCAAGGATTATACGAAAAGGTGGACAGTTAATTCTTGCCGTACCGGATGAAAGGATAGAAGATGGTGTCCCCCTGAATCCTGAACATTGCCATGCTTTTACACCTGAGTCATTATCTGCTCTTGGAAAGGCTGTTGGGTTGGTTCCGAAAGAAGTAGCCGAAAAATATAACTCCATATCTTTTATCATTGTTTTTGAGAAGGCATGAAAAACCACTTTGATAAGTACCTGAACATTAAGGACTTAATCCTTCAGTATAGACCGAGAATGATATTGGAACTTGGGGCGTTGTATGGGGAAAGCACAAAACAAATACTGTCCTTAAAAACAATCTATCCCTTCTGGATGATGACCATTTCAACCGGAAAACTTGAAGATGCTTGTTACGATGTCAGAAAAGCGCATGAAGAAAAAAGAGATTATAGCTGGAAGGATGGCATAAGCTACGAAGTGCTTCCAACCCTAAAGGATAAGATTATAGAACTTTGTACGATTGATACAGAACATTCAAAAGAAACATTGGGGAAAGAGCTAGAGGCATTGCTTCCAAAGTTACATAATCGTTGCATTCTGGTATTTCATGACACGGTTTCCTTCCCAGAGATACGAGAAACGATTATGGAATTCTTAGAGAAAAACCCTGACTTCAATCTATTAAGAGAAACAACAGAAAGTGCTGGGGCTATTGCCATACATCGTTTACTTCAAATTGGATATTACACATAAATAAAACTTATGGAACCTACGAAAACAGTCAAGAGAGTAGCCATCTATTATGAATCGAGACTCGGAAGAAACGATGGGAGTCCTCTTTATTACTTGCAACTATTCAAAAGATTAGGATGGGAAGTGGTTCATTTCACCTCGGAAGACACAGGGGATTTAGCTAAATGGGGAGAGTTTGACCTCCATATATGGGTTGATTGGGGTGAAGACGCTCTTAAGGAGATGTTGCCTTATACACCGATGAGCCTGAAAGATAAACACCCGTCCGTGTACATCTGTTCTGACACGCACTTAGGCAGAGACTATCGTTTTGAAAAAGCACTGGAATTTGATTATGTTTTCTTTAATCAACAACGAGCGGTTGAGGAGTTTACCCAGTTACATCCTGACAAAAAGGAAAAGGTATTCTGGCTACCCCACGCAGTTGAACCTCTTGCATACCCTAGTGTGCCTACGGCGGTAAAGAAGTATGATATTGGCTTTGTCGGGTATGTTACTTTCCGTAAACGCGCAGAAATGCTGGATAGGATGTTCAAGGAATTTCCTAACTTCTTTTATGGGCAAAGATTCTCGCGTTGGATATATGGAGAGCCACCGGACGGACAAGATGCGGCTAACATCTTTAAAAAGTCAAAGATTGTATTTAGCACTTCTGCCGTGGATGACATCAATATGCGTACTTTCGAGGCATTGGCTACCGGCTCTTTCCTTCTAACAGAATGGGTTCCGACGCTTAGTGAACTCTTTGAAGACGGAAAACACTTGGTGACATATAAGACAATGGATGAAGCTGTCGAGAAAGCTAAGTATTACCTAGAACACGAAGAAGAAAGAGAAAAAATAGCAAAGGCAGGAATGGAAGAAGTCTTAGCAAAGCATACCTATCAAAACCGAGCGCAGGCAGTCCTAGATATTATCAGCAAAACAACCTTATAAACATAACAATCTTTCACGGCGTGCGGGTTTTCCGTATTGCCGACGGAAAGCCTGACCATTAAATCAGGCTTTTTACGAATCTATATGGCAGAAAACGAAATACATATTCCAAAACGATTGGCGGCGAGCGCGGCGGTTAGCGCGAACCCAACAAAGGTCAGCGCGGTCGTTTTAACAGCAGGATCAGACGCGACATCTATCGTTTTAACCAATGATGCCGACGGTAGTGGGACTGCGGTATTGACCATTAAGGCCACAACAGCTGTGGGAACAAATGTTGCGACGTTTCCCAAAGGTCTAAATTTTAGCACAGCGTGTTACGCGACGATTACGGGCACGACACCAGAAGCTACAATCGTTTATTCAGATAACTAAATAGCCTATGGCTCAAAATTCCATAGACACATCTGCGCTTGTAACAACAACGGCGTCGGTAACGACCGTACCGATAACGGTTTCAGAAATTATGCTCATGTTTGGTTCTGTTGCCGCAACATTAACCATTCGGAATAATACATCGGCGACGGGAGACCCTATTTTGACGGTAAAATCCGCTACGACGGCTAGACATACAAAAATAGCCTTTCCTAATGGCATGAATCTATCTACGGCGTGTCATGCGACCATTGCAGGAGCTGAAGCACAGGCAACGATTGTTTATCACAATAACTAAATCTAACTCAATAATTAAAATATATGGCAATTCAAGTTTGGCCTCTAAAAGAGGAAGTGAAAAAAGACGGTGTTACATGGCCACCGAAAGAGGGTTCAGTACAGAAAACTCCAAAGGCTCCAGAAGTAGAAAAGCCCATAGAGCCTGTTCAAGAGACTCCGGTTGTCACTGAACCAGTTGTCGAGGAAGTGAAAAAAGAAGTTTTAGAACCAAAAACATTTAGTTCATTAAGCTCATCAAATCCATTGAAACAACGCGGACGTCCAAGAAAATAAATTATAATCTATGGCAAACCTAGATACCTTCGAAGATATCATAACAGACATTAAAGATCGTTTCGACGACCAGTCTTCATCAACAGATACTTCAGCCCGTCGCTGGACAAGTCAAGTATTGATGGATATTTGGTCAAAACGCAAATGGAAGTTTGCGCGTAAAATAGGAACGATCACGACAGTTGCGAGTCAAGAAAATTATTCCTTGGCTTCAGATTATGATTTCGGTGGTGTCTACGATGTCTATGATACGACAAATGACTTCAAATTGTTTCCGGTTCAAAATCAACAGTTTGATCTTGTATACCCCAATCCTTCGACCACGGGAAAGCCACAATTTTACCGACTATGGGACGTTGATGCAGATAATATTCAAGTTATTCGTCTTTATCCGATCCCTGCCGGCGTTTATACCGTGAAATATAAATACTACCGTGTGCCGTCGAATATGACCACGGGAACAGAGACACCACCATTGCCAAATAAATATAGGGAATTGTTAGTTTTAGGACCATTGGCAATGCTTTTTGAAAAGGATCAAAACCCTCAAGCAAACATTCAATGGGCAAAATACAATCAAAAATTAAATCAGATGATTTCGGACTACGCGGAAGAACCCGGGGACTTAGACATTATGCAAAGCGAAGATTATTTTAAAAGTAATTTGCCAATTATTCAATATCCATCAAATTATCCTGATCTTTATTGATTAGACTCCATTAACTTCTTAGAGTCGTTGGTGACATGGGTAGCCCCCTTCCCATGTTGCCGGCGGCACTAAGCAGTGAATAAGCAATAAGTATTTATGCCAAGACAAACTTTCCTCCCACAAGTCATCGCCCAACAGATTGAATCCTTTTCTTTCTATAATATCGTTGGCGGATGGAATGATTCAGCTAACCAGTCGTTTCTTCGCGATGAGGAGATTTCTGACGGAAAAAATACGATTTTGAATGACGATAAAGTATGGACAAATAGAGGTGGAACCGTGACATCAGGGCAATTTTTAGGAGATACCACAGAAATATTGGGATTGTTTGAATATCTTAAACCTACAACAGGCGCGCGAAAACAGATTGCGGTTTATGACACCGATCTTTATGTGAAAAGTTCCGGAGATGAGTGGACAGCGCAAGCACAATCACTAACGACTAATAAACGTGCCGAGTTTTGTAATGGTAATGATAAAACCTATTTTACAAATCAATATGATTCTGTTCGTAATTATGACGGTACATCGTGGACGGCAATGGCAAATTTTCCCGTTTCTGGAGCATCAAGTTCCCAGCACGGTAAAGGATTAGCGTTTTACAAAGAACGAATTATTGACTGGAATACGACAGCGATTCCGGAACGTGTTTATTATTCTGATGCCCAAGCCGAAACTATTGGAACGAATAACTTTTTTGATGTTTTAGAGCCCGTTGAGGTTTGTGTGCCATTTTATGACTATCTTCTTGTTTTTACAGAAAACTACATTTACCGCATTGGCACGTTCATTTTTACCGGCGCGGCGTTTGAACCGAATAACATCCAGCCTCTTCCGACGAATTTAGGGTGTATTGCTATTCGATCAGCTAAACAATTAGGGAACTATGTTTTTTACCTTTCCAATAAGGGCGTGTGTCGTACTGATGGACATTCTTCAATTGTTATTTCAGACAGCCGTATAGATAATTTTTTAACAAGCGTTTCTAAAAGTTATTACAGCAAGGCCTGCGCAGGCACATATAAAAATTGGTACTGGTTGGCGTTATCTACGAGTGGAACAAAAAATGACCGTATTGTGGTTTATGACACCATTCGCAATGTGTGGTTTCCGCCGATTACTGGCGTAGAGGTTTCGGTGTTTATGCAAGCGATCGAGTCTGGCGCAGAAGTGTTGTATGGTGGCGATGAAACACTGGGGACGGTGTATAAATTCAATCAATCGGGGATTTACGATGAAGTGAAAAGTACGGATTACGTTACTGGGCAAGACACCGATGGCGCGATCACCGCTTCTACTACCGTACGGAAAGCACAGAGTTTTCAGCTTTCTGCGACGTCTGAAGTTACAAGAGTTGGGGCATCTTTAAAAAAAGCAGGTGGGACAACGACAGGGCTAACCGTACGAATTGAAACGGATAGTAGCGGTGTACCGTCTGGCACACTTGCCGACAGTAATGCAACAGGGACGATAAGCGCGTTTACCAATGCTTCTTACATTTGGAAAGAGGTATCTTTTTCTACACCTTTTGAGCTTTCAGCGTCTACAACGTATTGGTTAGTCATTCAACACACCACAGAAGGATCAGGAACATCGGATTACGCATGGGGATTTGACGGGAGTTCGCCAACGTATTCTTCAGGTTCGTATGCTTCATATTCCAGTAGTGCATGGACGGCAGACGCCGATAAAGACCTCCTTTTTCGTGTTTACGTTAAACAAACTATTGAACAGTATATTACAACAAAAGGGTATTATCTTGGTGAACCGCAATATTTAAAGGATATAAAGAAAGTTTTTATTGAACTTAGTGCTCTAGGCGAGTGGGATGTAGAAGTTGGTGTAAACACGGATTTATATGATGGTTTTAGGGTATATTTTGTGGATATGGCGGCAAATACACCTGTTCGCGGCTCTTCATTAACACGTGGAAACTTTATTCGTGGTACACAAAGTAAAATAAAAATTTTTATTAAAACAGGAAGTCTTAAAGGGCGTTTGACGAAAATTCGAATTTATAAAAATAAAATTGATGAGAACTTTGAATTTTATGGGGGTGAAATTAACTTTATTACACGGCGATTACTACGTTAAAGGAAAAAATATATGGGATTAGTAACATTACCAAATACAATTAATTCAGGAGACACAGATAATCCGTCACGAGACATGGCAAACTGGACGGCATTGCGCGATGAATTTAATGGGAATATTGAGAATGTTAATATTAAATCAAGTGCGGCGATTCAAATAAGCAAGACAACACTAACAACATTTACGGATTGGACGACATGGACGCCAACATATGGGGCAGTTGGTTCTATGACACTTACTGGTACATCAACTGGTGAACAGAGATATTGTCAAATTGGAAAGATCGTCTTTTATGTTCTAACATTTTCTGGAACATTAGGCGGAGTTGCAAATAATGCCGTAACATTTACATTACCAGTGGCCCCTTCGTATACAGCATCGGCATATTTAATTGGGTCAGCAAAGGTGACGGAAAATAGTGCTTCAAAACAAGGCTATATTGATTTCTCTACCGGTAGCACTGTCCGGGTGTTCCGTTATGACTCTGCGAATATGACGCTTGGTTCTTCAGATTTCTTTGTCGAAGGCTTTTATCGCGTGTAACTTAGTATTCCATGATTCTTTTCCCTGTTAACGCAACTTACCACCAGAAAATCTCTCAAAAATTTGGGGAGCGGAAGATTGTCTATGGTAATAACGCTGTCCACGAGGGGATTGACTTCGCATGTCCAGAACGAACATCGGTATACGCGGCGAAAGACGGATATATTATTCTTGCCCACAGGACAACAAATAGCTCAACAGGTTATGGTAACCATGTGATAATCGACCACATGGACGGAACAAAGACACTTTACGCTCATTTACTAAATATCTTTTATGAAGAAAAATCAGAGATTCATGCAGGCAATGCATTCGCTTCGTCAGGTGGTAAAGCGGGCACTGCCGGCGCGGGTCGCTCAACGGGGCCGCACTTGCATTTCGAGTATTGGGATCATGGTAAAAAGATTGATCCAGAACCATATTTCACATTAACCCCACAAGAATATATGCAAAAACTAGATGACTTGGAAAAGCGTATTAAACGACTGGAATCTGCCCTAGAATACGGTTTACTTCGACAGGTTGAAGATACGGGCGAGGTGTTGATTCATCCTCAATTCAAAGAGAAGGATTCGCACCTTAACGATATTACACTCTCGCTTTTAGCTAAACATTCTTTACAGCCATTATTGCGGGAAATTGACGCAGATAAACTCAAAAAAGACGGCTGGGTAAACTCCACAGAATTAAAACAATAGCCATGGATTACGAAAAACGTATTAAAGAAAAAGAAGAAGAGTTACAAAAGCTTGCAGATACGATGAATCAATTAGAACAGCAAAAACAAGCATTATTTCGACAGGCAATGCAAATCGAGGGGGCAATTAAGATACTAAAAGAATTAAAAGAACCAGAAAAACTATCTAACGACGATGCCCAACACGATCAAGCAGGAGAAAAAACTGCGGACAACGCGGATTGATTACGACGTCGATAATAACCCAATCTATATTGGCAAGACTTTTAAGGCTGGCGTTGTAGCAAGTGATGACGATTGGCAAATTCAAAAACTGACGTGGGTTTCTGGAAACTGCACGCTGATTGAGCGCGCTAACGGCAATGACAATTTCAATCAAGTCTGGAACGACAGAGCAACATTAACCTACTCATAATATGCCTTGGAAATTTAACCCCTTTACAGATGAACTTGATCTTACTGGCCTTGATGGTGTTACCGTCAATGATCCTCTTGAGTATGCCTCAAATACATTGAGCCTAGGAACGCTTACAACCTACGGAACAGGAAACTATATCTTGGGTGCAAATTCAGGGGCAACCGATATTGAATACAAGAGACTTGCTCAAACAGCGAATCAGGTTATAATCAATCATACTGCTGGCGTTGTGACGTTCTCGACGCCACAGAACATCGGTACAGCTTCCACGCCACAATTTGGACAAATCGGTATCGGTACGGCAGTGGGTGGCGCAAATCTTATCACACTCCTCGCAGATGGTACGATTGGAACAACGGGTGGATTGACGATCAATCTTGCCAATGCCGCTGATCAAACGCTTACGCTTCAAAATACTGGCACAGGTGTGGCAAATATGACGATGGATGGCAGCTTAACAGTTGGAAATTCAATCAGTTTTGTATCCGCAACGCATCAAGGGCTGATCGTTCAAACTGGCGCGGCATTTGGTGTGGCCTCGGCCGCGCCTTCCGCAGGCATCTTTTTTACTTCTGTATCAAGTGGAAGTCTGGAATTTCACAATACCGCAGGAACGGTAATTTTCAGTCAAGTAGCGGCTGGAACAACGAACCTTGCTGATTTTATTCGAGACGTACGCGCAAGACAATTCATTGCCGACGGAGATAACGCAGGAGTGGCAAGTACCATTTCTATTACAGGGACATCCGATTTAACCGCAAATAACATTGGCGTTGGAACAATTTTGATGAAAGGAACAACATCACGGAATAGCACGGGATTTGCTAAAATCTATATCGGCACGACAGCTTATTACGTTCCGGTATTTGATGCAATTACTGGTTAAAATAATATTATGGAAATAACAATATTAGATACAGAAGTTTTTGAAGATAAAGAAACTCCAAAAGTCATTCAAGTCACTCAAGAAGAAATAGGGTGGGGTGAAACGCATAAGACAAAAGTTCAGACGAACTTTGAAGAAGTTGATAGACAACTTTCTGAATTAAACGCGCAAAAAGCAATGATTCAGTCAAAGATTGACTATTGGACAGAAATTAAAACTTCAGCGCAGGGGAAGGGAAAATAAATATGACAACAGAATTTGAACAAGAGTTAAAAATTAACGCAGTTCATGTGGCTGAAATGAGAAAAGACATTGAGTACATCAAAGAATCCCAAGAACGATTAGAGAAACAGTTGATGGATTTTATCGAATCAGCCCCAGATAAATTTGCGTCCAAGATTGTTGAAAAGATTGTCTATACCATTGCTGGAGTTATACTAATGGGAATTGTGTCGACAGTTGTGTTTAAAACCACAGGCATTAGCATTCTATGAAAAAGCTAAATCAACTCAAAATACAAGCATATATCCTCTATAATAGTCGGGAGATATACACAAAAGAATTAGAACGAACAGAAAACGAACTACAAGAGGTCTTAAACGAAATTATCCAAATCGAAAATAAGGGGGCTGTAAAACTTAAATAATCCTTAATCCATTATGGCACAAGCTACTCTTATTGCCCCGTGGGGTGACCAGATCGTCGTTGAAACAGGAAGTCCGCAGGCTCAACAATTAATTAATCAGGGTTATCAGGTTTACGACGCAAAAACATACAATCCCCAGCAACACTTTGCGGAATACTTTGCGTCGCAACAACCACAAGAAGAAGTACAGCCAGAATTTTTGTATTCCGATCAACAACGACAGCAAGCAACAGAAGAAGGTCAAGGAGAGTTTGAGCCGTATTATGAAAATCTACGCAATGAACTTCTTAAACAGCTTGGTACGCAAAGAACTTACGCACAAGAGGATTTAGATACTACTTTAGGAGGAATAAGCCGGGGCCGGGGACGCACTCAAGAGGATTACGACACGTTGATTTCTGAACTTGCTAAACGCGAGGGTTTTGCCAAAGAAGATTTAGATGTATTACTTTCAAACCTTGGACAACAAGAGGGTTACGCAAAAGAAGATTTAGCAACGTCATTAGATAGGATTCTACGTGGGGAAACCTTCGCTAAGGAGGATTTAACACGAAGTTTAGGGGATATTGGTAAAAGACGGGAATATACCCAAGAAGACTCCGCCAGAGCCCTCACACAAGCTCTAGGATCAACGCAAGCGGATTATTTGAATCGTGGTATACGTCGAGGACGAGACGGTGGTGGGCTTGTTGCAGGTGCTGAACAGTACCAAAAAGACGAAAGCAACCGTTATTTGCAACGCGCTCTTACAGGACTAAAAGGCGAGGAAGATGTTGCGAATGTGAATTATCAACGAACACTTTCCGGATATGGTGATCAACGAGGCGATGTGCAACGTGCTTATGATCGCGCCTTAACTGGGTATGGCCAACAGCGTACTGGCGCGCAACGAGGCCTTGAACGTCAACTTTATGATTTTGGCCAACAACGTGGTGGCGCACAGAAAGGTTTAGAACGATCACTCTTTGACTACGGAGAACAAGAACGGTTAGGCCGCCAAGGATATGGACGAACTACTTATGGCTTAGGAGAACAAGAACGGTTGGGATTAGCAGGGTATCAAGAACAACAAGGACAGGCGGTTAAGGGTTATGAAAATGATGCCTATAACAGAGCATGGCAAGATTATATTAACTCATTAGCCAAACGATAATATGCCCCAAGCAACACTATACGATCCAAAATCAAAGACTAAAAAGGTGGTGGATATCGGAAGTCCGGAAGCGGCGAAACTTCAACAACAGGGATATGAGATTTATCGCGCCCCTGCGCCCGCATTAGCCGCGCCAACAGGCAATCCTTATGATCCTTTATTCCGTCAACAGATTCGTAAGCAATTTGGCGCGGAAGACCTAGAACAGAAATACCAAAAAGGTACGGAAGAATACCGAAACTTTGCTACGGGGCAGGCATCTTTTGTGGATGCGTTAAAACAAGAATTATTAAAACGGGATAAATCCGCGGAGTCTTTAGAAGCGCAGAAAAGTAAAACACAGGCGCAACTACGAACCGCACCTAGTGAATACCGACAAGAATTAGTGGAAGGCGGGATTACCGACCCGTTTGCACGCCAAAGACTCATTGCACAGCGCGAAGGATCGCTACAGAGTGCTATTGACGCTCTAGGCGGTCAAATTCAACGTCAGGCTGGCACACGAGAAGAAGCCTTGAATCGAGGCGTTACAGGCTACCAGACGAACCTAGAGAGGCAGAAATACGGCTTAGAAGACATTGCGCGTCAGCTGACTCAAAAAGAGGGTGATATTGGAGATTATTTCAAAGGCTTAGAAAAGGATCAGGATTTTCAGCAAGAAAGCGCGTTGGATTTGGCGTTAAAGAGTGTGAAGTCGGGTGGGGGATCAGAGAGCCAAGACAAAGTTACTCAAGCAGATAAAAATGACTACAATGCCTCATTAAGCAGTTTAGGAGACGTTGTGGTTACTTCACAAGGAGCGAATTCTGAAGCGGGAGAAGTGACACGTGAAGAAGCAATCCGTATTCTTTCGCAACAATATCCATGGATGAATCCTACAGAAATCGCTAAAAATGTTTATGAACTTTATAGTGATGAATACCGATAATTATGCCCATTGACTGGAAAAATTTATCCAGTGGGGGAACAAAAACGCCTACTCGTACAGGCGGTGGTGTTATTGATTGGAAAAATATTACTAAAGAGGAAGTCCCAACAGAACCTATTGTGGAATCCGTGGCTGAACAACCAGAAGTTATTGAACCACCAAAACAAGAATCCGGATTATCTCGTTTTATAAAAGGGCTTGTTACTGATCTTGCAAAATCTTCGTATGGAAATGTAGCAACACAAGCGCGAGCGTCAGGTATTGGATTATACGGTTTAGGGAAAGCGGGTATTGCAAAGGCGCGTGGAGATGACAAAGGTGCACGTCGAGCTATATTTGAAGCATACAAGAAAGGAGAAGAAGGTATTAAATTACCATTCACCGAAGAACGCTTGAAGCCTACGGCAAGTATACGGGGGACTATTGGACGTGGGTTGGAAACAGGATCGACCTTTGTAGGCGGTGGTGGGGTGAAGGCATTGGCAACATCTGGTATAAAAACTGGAGCAAAGACGGGCGTGAAAGCTGGCCTTAAAACCTTAGCAAAACAGGGTGCAAAAGAAGGTGCACGTGTGGGTGGTATCTATGGTGGAGCTACAGCACTCCAAGATGAAAATGCTGGTGTTAAGGATATAGCGAAAGGGGTATTGAGCGGAACAGCGGCTGGATTGGTAACGGGAGTAGCCGCTAGTCCGTTAGCCTTGGCTTTAGGGAAGATAAGAGTAGGAGCGGGGGCAAGAAAATCAACACAACCCATTTCTGAAACGGTATCAAGAAAGACCAAAACACCACAAAAATTTACATCACTCGAGGACGCTGGTTTTATCTTGGGATCACAGAAAAAACCGTTAGGACAGGGCGGGAAATTGAAGGAGCGTGGCTTTGTTCAAACCGTTCGTCAGTCACCTTTGTCTACGAAGGAAGTAAAGCGCGGTGTTGCTGGTGAGTACGCCGTTGAAACAGATCGCGTAAATCTTCAGCGCGCGCAAACTCGCATTCAACAAGGTACAGACGAGGCAGAAAACTTTGTTTTGAATGAAATCAATCCCTCAAAAGAGCATACGGTTACAGGAATTGAATTGATCAAAAAATTTCAAAACGATAAAAACTACGATCGCGCCATTCGCATTGTGGATGATCTAGCAGAAAAACTTACAAAACAAGGTCAATCTATTCAGGCCGCGTCGTTGTACAATAAACTTTCTCCGGAAGGGGTTTTGTTGTATGCCAAAAAGAAAATCAATAAACTCAATAAAGATCGGGCATTTCCACAGTTTACTAAAGAACGTGTATTAGATGAGCAAGAGGCGCAGAACCTTTCGGAATTGGCACGTCGATCACAAGAAGCCACAGGAGAATTTAAGGCGGAGGCTGAACAAGAATTGGCACAAACATTGAGTCTTTTAGATCGCTCATCTATTGGCAAAAAACTTTCATCCACTCAAACCATTGCCCAGCTTTTGAATCCAAAAACTTTATTAACACGCAATCCCGCCGGTAATGAGATTTTTTATCGTTTAGAGCGTTTAAATAAATACATTGTGACACCAATCGATGTAGCACGATCAGCATTAACAGGAAATGATCGCACGATTACGTTTAGGACGGCGGGGCAGGGTGGTTATTGGAATGGTTGGCTCAAGGGATTAAAGGCGGGTTGGAAAGGCGTAAATCCTGCGGGGATTACTTCGCAATACGATATTCAAGCTCCGGCGTTCCGTGGTAAATGGAATCCGATGACCTATCTTGAAAAAACTCTTGGTGCAACAATCAAGTCTTTTGACTATGCGGCATATAATCGAGCAAAGAATCAAACCATAGGGGAGTTGGCCACATTACGGGCAATCAATGAAGGAATAAGGGGGAAAGCGCGAAAACAAGTTATTCAGCGTTATATTAAAGAAGCCGATACAAATATTTTACAAATTGCGGATGACTACGGAAAATATGTCACATTCCAAGATGATAACGCGCTTTCTAAAGGACTACAAAGCACAAAAAAGACTTTCAATAAAATAAGTATACCAGGGTTACGAGGAGAATTTGGACTTGGTGATCTTGTTGTGAAGTACCCACGAACTCCGGGCGCTTTAGTCATGCGTGGGTTAGAATACAGCCCTGCAGGGTTCTTGCGATCCGCTGGACTCATTGCTAAGGCGATGTCGAAAGGTAAAGCCGTCAATACACGGGAGGTGACGATGGCTTTGTCTCGCGCTATTACGGGATCATTAGGATTTTCTGGTTTAGGGTACTTTTTAGCCGACAAAGGGATTATTACTGGCCGGCCAGAAGAAGACAAAGATATTCGCGTGCTTCAACAGGAAGTGGGTGGCGGACAATTCAGGGTGAATATGTCAGCGTTACGACGGTGGGTAACATCAGGGTTTAGTCCACAAGCCGCAGAAACACAAAGCGGTGATCGCATGATTAGCTATGACTGGGCGCAACCGGTGGCATTGATGATTTCACTTGGTGCAAATGCAAATCAAAATGTAAAAGAACAAAAGGGGGCAACAAAAAACATTTCTACAACAGTCGGAGAATCTTTAGAGGGTGGGCTTGAGACTATTGTAGAACAACCAGTACTCCAAGGGATTGCGCGGTTATTTCAGGGATATGATCCTGCCTCTACCGTCTCCAGAACATTAAAAGAAGCGCTCGCAAGTTTCACTCCTACATTGCTCAATCAGATAAGGCAGTATCGTAATAATAGAAAACCCGAAACATACGACCCCGATGTTTTGAAAGAGGCAATCAATAAAGTGAAGGCGAAAACACCAAAATTAGCAGAGGGACTTCCACAACAAGTGAATGTTTTTGGCGAACCCAAAGAGACGTTTAAGGGCGGATCGAATACACTCTTTAACGTATTTTTGAACCCTGCGTTTACTGGTAAATATGAGCCGACTGACGTTGCAAAAGAAGTTATTGATCTTTATAAACGTACAGGGGAAACAAAGCAAGCTCCAACCCTAATGGACAAAAAACAAACCGTAAACGGTCAGCGCGTTGCACTTACTCCAGACCAATATACCCGCGTTCAAGAATACGTTGGAAAAGCGACGGTATCTGAATTTACGAAGTTGATTTTAAGTTCACGATACAAGAATTTGTCCGATGAAGATCGGATTAAGGAAATGTCTAACATCATTTCAGATATCCGTTCGGCGGCACGGATTGAGATTTTGGGCAATAAACCAAAAACGATTGATAAAAATGTAAAGGGGATTATCAATAAATATTAGTTACCGTATTGTCCGGCTATAAACCAATAAAAGCTATTATGCAATAACTACATGTGGTTCAATTCCGTATTTAACCCTGTACTGTTCCCGCCAATCATGTGGGAGTTGTTTTGGACACTCGCATCGTGTATTGCGGTCGTGCCATTTGCTTTGATCGCATTTCCATTGTCCATTCTTTCGACGCGTAAAGTCTTGCATTGTCTTGGCTTTATAAATTCCGCTAATATCCGCCGTATTGATAATTTCGTCCTCGAATTCAATAAATTTTGATTCATTGAGAGAAAAAAGGATATTTGAGAGACTCTTTGTTTTTTCTTCCTCAATCCATATTTCCACGCCCGATCGCATTTGAACGCAATATAGATTTTTTGTAATTTCTGTGGTCATAATCGAATAAGTTTATTTGATCTTTTGCGTTGATTAAGATAAATCATGAGCTTGCCCATATCACGCTGAAGTTGGTACGGCGTTGTTATCCTCGGCGCATATGGTTGGCTGACAATATCTGGCAAAGCGTCAATGAGGTTGAGAAGTTTTGCCCAATCGTGTTCTTCGATAAGTTCTTCACAAGCATGTCGTTCCGTTGTATTTCTAAACAATATTTTGTAAGAAGGGTTCACAACACTGAATTTTTCTATCAGAGTATTAACGTCATTTTTTATAAGTAATTTTTCATTTCCCCGTAAGGAATTGTCTTTTGTAATAGTGTCTTTTGTAATAGTGTCTTTTGTATGTCCCTTTTTTGTCAACGCAGATTGTCTTTTTTGATAACGACCATTATCTTTTTTGTCAACGATTATCTTTTTTGTCAATGGCTTCCATGTATGAAAATCCTTGTTAAATCTATATAAATTACACTTTACATTATCATCTTTGATAATGATTAGATTCATTTTTTCTAACTTTAGCAAAGAACGGCATACCGTTGCTTTTGGCATTTTTGTCAATAAATTGAATTGAGAAAGTGAAATCTGATCTTCTTTTTTGTTGAAGCCGTATGTTTTACGTAAAATAACATCCAAACACTGCCGTGCTTCTCCGGAGATACGTATGCCTGCCAATGCTTCCATAATCTCATTAGCTATTGGCACAAATCCATTTTCCTTTTGTGGGTTTGCCATAACAAAAATCACTTATCGGGACAGGATCGCTTCCGCTGTTGGAACACGCGGGGTGAAGGTTGCCCTTTCACCGATCCTATCCCTATAAGTGATTGTTATGTTCCAACATTCAAGCATACATATTATACACCATTTCTACATTTACAGCAACTTGTGGATAACTTATTCCAAAGCGATTTCAATAAGACCGCGTACCGTATCCGTAAGAGTCATTTTATTCTCTTTGGCAAGATTCGCAATCATTTTCTTTTGATCCTTTGAGAGGCGAACCCATAAAATCACATCTTTCTTGCTAGGAGGTGGTTTTAGTTTTCCTTTCATATAGCTGGAGTATAGAGGATATTTTACGTTATGTCAAGATTTATTTATCCACAACATACCACTTGACAAGATGTTAAGGCAGGTGTATACTTTCTAGGTAAGGCTAAAATATTAACGAGGAGGAAATATGGAAAAATACGACATCGGTTGGAAGAAGGCCAAAAATGAAAGGGAAAAACGCTATAAGCAAGCGTTGAAGCCGACAAAAGCAAGTGAGCGTATTAAAAAGGCTTTCGATAAATGGCCGTCCCCTATAGAGATTCGAGATGTGACAATCTTCGTTACGATGATAGCGGTATTTACAGGATTCGCTTCGTTATAACTTATGAAAAACCAACAACATCAATTTGAGAACGTAAAACTCATTGATCACCAGTACGACGAAATCATCTACACGGAAGTATGCGACAACTGCGGACAAGAAAGACTCTATGGGAAACAAAATGTCGGGAGATGTATAAGAGAAACCACAATCTCTATACAGCGTACCGTTACAATACCGGTCGAGCCTGTCAGTACATGGGAAGCGAACAATGCTTTTATCCAACTAAAGAACCGTCTTGCCCACAACCACGACGAACCGGTCAACGACTGCGAACAATGTTATATCTTATTAGGCCAAGAAACAATATAATATGGAAAATCAAACTTTCAAAAAAAAGGTAGAAGAAGTCAACGCTATGCTATTGGCAGGCGAACCCGCTAATATCAGTATTGATACATATAGTGGTTATACAGGATATAGTCCACAGTACATCGTGGACGCACTAAACGAGGTGTTTGGAGCGGAAGTATGGGGATTTGAGGAGATCGAAAATAAACTTAAAGACACGGGCAAAAAGACTAAGACCGGCGAGCCGATGATTATATCTGTATCAAGAGTTAAAGTGTGGTTTAAGGATGTCGGTGAACGTGTCGCTTACGGGCAAGGATCAGTAACTAAGGGCAACTATGGCGACGGCATGAAGTCCGCCCAAACGGACGCCATTAAAAAAGCTTTGTCATACTTCTCAATCGGATCACGAGCATATAGGGGTGAGCTTGAAAACGCAAAAGCGTCAATGGCAAACGCCAACACATGGCAACCGAAGCAACAAACGGCGCAACAACAAGTGCAAGGATCGGACCCGCAACATATAACGGACAAAGTATGCGACACATGCGGCGAGAACATGCACTGGAAAGAAGGGGGAATAAGCAAGGCAGGTAAAAATTATAAAGGATTCTGGACGTGCGGGACACACGTGGACGGTCAGTGGTGTAAAGGTAAGCCCCTTGAAGGTCTTGTAGCACCCACATTGGAACATCCGCCAACGCCACAGTCAAACGATGAAGTGTCCATAGACGATATACCATTTTAACTAACTTAATAGTATGGAAGAAACAAAAACACAAACAAAAGGCATGATTAAAGAGAACGCAAAGAAGGGTATTAAACGCTTCTGGGCGGTACAAAAGGTCGTATTCTATATCTTTGGACTCATCGCGGTTATTCTCTTCGCTAAATGGCTCACAGTGCCGCAGGAGGCCATACGGTTCTTCGATAGCGTCGAGTATTGGCAGGAAAACCACGTTTTAGTGAATGAAGCTGAAGCACAAACTTTTCCAAGCCCCAAGAACTAGGCAGTAATGACACGAAGGTTTATATTGAAAAAGAGGGGGAATATGAATCTTACTACATAACTGGCTATTATGTCCCAGAACCCAACCAGCGACGATACGCAACAGGTAGTTATACTGGCGACCTTAATCTCAACACTTCAGGCGATAAATACATCACTGCTGATGGCACGCGGTTACAGCAAGCACTTGCAGGAAAAGTCGTCGCCTGTCCGCGAGATTACGCCTTCGGAACTCGCCTCTTTATTCAAGGGATTGGGGAAGTTACATGCCATGATCGCGGAGGATCGATTACAAGTAGACGGTTTGATCTCTTTTCTGGGATTGGAGATGAGGGCTTACAAGAAGCGTACAGAGTCACCGGATATTACCAAGTCAAAATAATATCCAAATAATCATTTTAATAACTCTTATCCGTTCGTGGGAGTATTCTGTGAAAAGGTAAAACTGGAGCTTTTGCTCCCACGGCGGATTGGAAAAATATCAATAAAGTTTAAATAACTAAATTAGTAAGATTATGGAAAAGATTGAGCTTACAAAAGAAGAATACGAGAAAGTAAAACATCTTCTTAAAATAGAAGAAAAAAAGTATGCGAGTATTGAAGAATTAGTTGGCGAAATCATTTTTATTCGAACAGTGACACATTACTATACGGGACGATTGATGAAGGTTTCAGGTCAATTTGCGATTCTTGAAGACGCCTCTTGGATAGCAGATACAGGACGATTCTCAAATTTTATGAAAGGTCAACCGAATGAATCTCTTGAAGTTGAACCTATGGGAACAACAATGATAAATATAGATTCTATTATAGATATATCCCTATTCCAAATTCTCTTAACTGACCAAAAATAATATGAATACTGTTCAATTACGAATAGGATTCGAAAATTCGTGGTCGCGGTCGTGGTCGTGGTCGCGGTCGCGGTCGCGGTCGTTGCAATGAAATAAATAGCCTATGAATTTCTGCGTCATTCACGAAGTAAAATTTACAGGAAACTACTGTCCAGCGTGTAAACTTTGCACACATAAGAACTGGGAAAAGCTAGATAATTGGAAGGTATGCAAAGACTGCGGTATTCACGAACCAATAAGTGTTTTCTCCTCTCCTTCCCTCTCACATTAGACAAGCATGTAGTCTATGACCTTCCAAAATAGATTACCCATGTGAGAGGAAAAGAGGGGAAAAACCTTGGAGGTAGAAATGAGACCGTGCGAAACGTGTGGCGATCACGACGGAGTGAAGTTCGTCAACTACTTCGGACGCGGTATCAGAATATGCCGGCCGTGCCGTGAGATTCTCATGGGCAACAACGGCAAGGACATCCGGAAGCCCCCGCGACCTATGGAGGAGAGGAGTGACTACGTCGAGTGACCCTCATAGGTGCAATGTGATTCTGCCCGAGCAGATTCGGCGGATAGCAATCTGCCACTACTGCAACGAGCGTGAAGCACTACTCTACAAGCTCAAGTACCGCACGATACGCATCTGTGATGTGTGTCTGAAGGAGCTGGTGCTGTCGGGTAGCGAGGAGGAATACCCTGAAGCCTAGGAGGCGCAGTTATGCGGGGTACTGCGTTAAAAAACCCCGCCCAAACTCTAAAGGTTGATTAACAAAAACAATATGTCTATCGAAAATTCAGAGGGAGTTAATAAAGATAATTGCGATGGAGCGAACAGGAGCTATGGAGTGAACAGGAGCGATGGAGTGAATTGGAGCGATGGAGTGAACAGGAGCTATGGAGTGAATTGGAGCGATGGAGTGAACAGGAGCGATGGAGTGAATTGGAGCGATGGAGTGAACAGGAGCTA
>ERZ1292632.543-Hain-H43-01um-R2-543-length-41375-cov-14_pt1 | contig 37777 bp, 51 predicted proteins | sample MGYA00564407_ERZ1292632 | MGnify/ENA primary metagenome ERZ1292632 (study PRJEB36523, sample SAMEA6512637) | groundwater metagenome | collected 2019-01-08 | study: AquaDiva: Metagenomics assemblies of 32 groundwater samples | reverse complement strand
TCTGATTTTAAAATTCTTGAAAAAGAAGCCGCGACTGTTGAAATAATAAACAAAACAGTATTAATAACAAATACCGGAAACATTCCTTATAATAAAACAGTTCTTGTAAAAATAGGGAACCAATCCTTGAGTATTGATGTATACTTAAAAGTTGATCAGAGCCAGAGGTGGTTTTTAACAGCACCGGATGGGAGATATCTTATTGAGGTAGTTGCAGATGGGAAAATCACAGGCGCAAGCATAGCCTTGACAGGAGAAAGCATAGACATAAGGAAAGCTTCTGCAGGCATAGGAAGTCTTGTAAAATTCCCCGTTGTATGGATATTTATTCTCGCGGTTCTGGGATTTGTAGCTTTCATATTCTTCAAACGCGGATACCAAAAAAGTTTTATAGGCTACATGAGAGCTGACCAGAAAAAAAGACCAATGGAAAAAGCAATGGATTTCCAGGTTTATAATCCAAAAAGCGCTAAAGCAGAACTAGAGCTTTCTATTAAAGGTGACGAACAAGATGCCAGCATGATAACTTTAAAAATAAAAAACTTGGAATTGCTAAGAAGAACCAAAGAAAGCGGTTCTGAAGAAATCTTGAAAAAGATTACAGAGATTGCAGAAGGCCATAAGGCAGCAACCTACGAAAGCAATGATAATATTTTCTTTATCTTCTGTGCTACTAGAACAAAGACATTCAAAAATGAAATGACAGCATTAAATGCAGCTCAAAAAATAAGAGATTTCCTTCATGATAAAAATAAAGTGCTAAAGAATAAGATAGATTTTGGAATTTCTATCAACCATGGTTCAATTGTGGCAAAGCAGGAATCAGACAGCTTCAAGTTTATGCCTATGGGAAACTTAATGACATTATCAAAGAAAATAGCTTCTGCTGCTGAAAAAGAAATTTTCATGAGCACGAGAATGGCAGACCTTGTAAGGACAAATGTAAGAGCAGAGAAACATGTAAGGGATGGAACAGATGTATATCTGTTAAAGGATATAAAGAATTCCGAAGAGCATGAAAAATTCTTAAAAGGATTTATGAAAAGGCAGGAGAAGTAATCACTTCTTCTTTTTCCCTTTTGTCTTAGTTTCTTTTTGTTTTTCCTGTGTTATTTCTTCTTTAACAATATCTTTTATCTCCTTCTTTGAAAATTTCTCTTTCATATAATCAGAACCAAGAAGTCTTAAGGCAATTCCTGTTAAAACCAAGACAATTCCCAAGGCAAGGGAAAGCACAAAAACTTTTTGAGTATTGCTCAAAAATATCTTAATTAATTCCGAAAAGCCGCCTGCAAGGGAATATGCAAGGTCCTCAAGTTTTAGCATGCTAAATGCAGACAAAGCCAGTAAAGTTCCGACAGCTATTGGCGTGTTTCTTTTTTCCTCAATAAATAAAAAGATAAGCGCTATGAGAATCAGGGAAGCTATCAAAGAAATATAAAATTTATTTTTCCAGTAATCTCTTGCTTTCTGGGAAACAAGAAAAAAGGGCAATTTTGTTTTTACAAAACAATTCCAGAATTTGCAGTCATATTGTTTATAATAAATCTCATAAATGACATCATTAAAAGTTTCATTAATCACCACACCCACATCAGTGACATTTGCAGAACATGGGATTGTTACTGTATAACTTTCATAACTAAAAACGTATTCTGTATTGCTTTGGCAATAGTTCTTAATAGTATTTGCATTATCTCTTGCAACTTTGGTTAGATTAAATTCTCCTAAGACTTCTTTCTGGATTATGCCCCCTGTTCCAGACTCAGACAGGTTTTTTACAAACGGGTAAAGGCTATCCTTAACATTATCATATTTTAAAGAGGATTGCAGGATGAAAAAAGAGTTTAAAGCAAGGAATGAAAGGAAAAGAAGAACTCCTAATACCAAAACAAATCCGCCTCTAAAAAAACCCATGACCAATGAATGGAAAGGGGATTTATAAAATTAATTAAGAGTAAAGATTCTTTTTATGGGAATAAAAAAGCCATTGGGAGTTCTCTCAAATCTTTTTACCATTATAACCTCATCAATTCCCTTTTCATATAGTGGGGCTCTTACCAATTCTTCATAGCCGAAACTTCTAAAGGTATTAATTGCCTCTATCTGATTAGATCTGATATCTCCTATGATAGCATCATAAGAGCTTCTTTCTAAAGCCTCTCCCTGTTTTAACATAAATGCGCCAAAATATCTCCCACGTAATTTTGGATTGATTCTCAGGTTTTTTATTTCTCTTACTCTTGTAAAAAGTTTATGGGGCTGGAATATCAGGTCTCCAACAAGAGTTCTTCCACTAAAGGCTAAAATTACAGTTTTGTAAGAATCTAATAATTCCTCTTTTGTTCTCGTAACCCAATCCTGATAATTTGGATAGTCAAGAGACTGGGATCTTAAAAAAGATTCAAGTTCTGCAAGTTCTCTTTCATCTCCGAGAGATCTGAAGCTAAAATCAAAACCCATCTAAAACAATTTAAAAGATAATATAAAAAGATTTAGGTTATGAATTCAAAGAAAACCTTTATTAATCTCTCCTATTTTTATTAAATATGCAGGTGAAAAAAGGGGCGACAGAAGAAAGCAAAGATTTCTTAAAGTGGTTTTCCGAATTAAACAGGGGCTCTGGCAAAGTCGCAGGGGGCAAGGGCGCAAACCTGGCTGAAATTTACAATCTTGGAGTTCCTGTTCCTCCTGGTTTTGTTATTACAGCGCAGGCATATGACTATTTCATAAAAAAAGCAGGATTGAATGATAAAATAAAGACTTTGCTTGAGAAAATAAATTATGAAGAGACGGCAGAACTAGATGAAATAACTAAAAAAATCCGTGAATTAATTGAGAACTCCAGATTGCCTATGGAAATGGAGGAGGAAATTCTTGAAGCATATAAGGTTCTTGGAACAGAAGATAACGAGGCAAAGGAACATGCAAATCATTTTTTAGAGGATTCTTCAAAAAATATTTTCGTCGCTGTAAGAAGCAGCGCAACTACAGAAGACCTGGCAGATGCAAGCTTTGCAGGCCAGCAGGAAACTTTCCTTAATGTAAAAGGAAAGGAGCAGCTTGTTAGTTCTATTAAAAAATGTTTCGCATCTTTGTTCACTTCCAGAGCCACATATTACAGGAATAAAAAAGGGTTTAAGCATGAGAAATCAAGCCTTGCTGTTGTGGTACAAAAAATGATTGATTCAGATAAATCAGGCGTTATCTTCTCTAAAGATCCTTCAAGAAACAGGGAAGATGTTGTCATAGAAGCTGTTTGGGGTCTTGGAGAAGGAATTGTCTCGGGAAAAATAACGCCAGACAGTTATTTGGTTTCCAGAAAATTCCAGATACTGGAGAAAGAAATCGGGAATAAAAAAATTGCAATAACCAGGGGTGTTTCAGGGGATGAAGAAGTAGTAAAACTAAATGAAGAAAGATCCAGGCAGCAGGTCTTAAAAGACCACGAAATAATAAAATTAGCTGAAATTGCGTTAAGGCTGGAAACACATTATCAAAAACCGCAGGACATAGAATTCGCGATAGAGAACAATGAAATCTATATAGTTCAGACAAGGCCTATAACCACTTTAGAAAAAAGATCAGAATCAAGTTCATTAAAAGAGCTCAAGGGAGAAGTTATTCTGAAAGGCATGGCAGCATCTCCAGGAATAGGTGTAGGAAAAGTAAAAATTGTTCATGGGGTAAATGATCTCGGAAAAATTGAGAGCGGAGACATCTTAGTAACAGGCATGACAAATCCAGACATGGTAGTTACCATGCAGCGATGTTCTGCAATAGTTACTGACGAAGGCGGCCTGACAGCTCATGCTGCAATTGTTTCAAGAGAAATGGGAATTCCGGCAGTTGTTGGAACGCAGCACGCAACAGAAAAGCTAAAAGACGGGGAGATTGTAACTGTAGATGGTTTTAATGGAAAAGTTTACCGTGGAAGAGTTTCTGAAAATGTGCAGAAAGAGATAAAACCTGTAACACACAAAACAAAAACCAAGTTAAAAGTAATACTTGATCTCCCCAGTTTCGCAGAAAGAGCTTCACGAGCAGGACTTAAGAGCGTTGGCCTTGCTAGAATTGAAGGGATAATTGCAGAATCAGGAAAACACCCTAATTATTTTTTGGAAAAAGGAAAAATAAAAGACTATGAGGAAATTATATTCCAGGGTATAAAAAAAATATCTGATTACTTTGACAACATCTGGGTAAGGACATCTGATATAAGAAGTGATGAATTTCATGATCTTCAGGGAGCACCAAAGGAAATAGAAGCTAATCCTATGCTTGGAATGCACGGGATTCGTTTCTCTTTGAAATACCCGGAAATTTTAAAGGCTGAATTAAATGCAATGAAGCGCGTTTCTGAACTTGGAAAAACAATAGGCGTAATGGCCCCACAGATAATCTCTGTAGAAGAAGTAAAAAAATTAAAAGCCATTATTAAGGAAATAGGTTTTACTAAAGCAAAAATAGGGGTTATGGTAGAAACTCCTGCAGCTGTTCAGGTTATAAAAGAAATCTGTGATGAAGGAATAGATTTCATTTCTTTTGGGACAAATGATTTAACCCAGTATATTTTGGCTATTGACAGAGGAAATGAACAAGTCCAGGATTTATATGATGAGATGAATCCAGCTGTCCTGTATCAGCTGGAGTTTGTTATCAGAACCTGCAAGAGAAAAGGTGTTGAGACAAGTATTTGCGGCCAGTCAGGAAGCAAAAAAGAAATGGTTAAATTCTTGATAGAAAAAGGCATAGACAGCATAAGTGTTAATGCAGATGTGGCTGCAGACATAGCAGAATATGTTTCAGAATTGGAAAAAACAAATGGAAAAAGACCAGAAGAAAAAGAGGATGTTGATAAAGAATATCCGGAAAGCCAGAATAATTCTAATGAAGAAATTCTTTCTGCAGAACCTTACTCTTCTGCCACAGATACAAATGAAGAACTTCCAATGATTCCTGGTGCAGAATATGTCAAAGACCAAGAGAACAAGGAAGAAACTTCGTCCAGGCTTAGCCAAAGTAAGGAAGAAACTCGTCCTAGCGATGCCGAGTTAAAGGAAGAAACCCTTAATATCTTCTAAATCAAGAGTAAATTTATAAATAAGAAATCATTAAATAGGACATGATCAAAAAGTCTTCTTCTAAAAGGCGTAAAGGTCCTAAAGCTAAAAGTATAAAGAAAAAAATAAGCCATGGCGCAAAATCAACAGAGGTTGTATATCATTCTACAAAAGAGATAAAGGTTGAAAGAGCTCTTATTGAAAATTTTATTGGATTACAAAGAGTAATGGTAAATCTTTCTAATAAGTTTGACAATCTTTCTTCGCAGATTTCAAAACTTCTGGACCTATTTGAAATTTCTGCGAAGGCCTTGGCTAAAAAAGAGTTTTCTTCCTCAGGTAATTTAGAAACAGAAAGAGTTATGGAAAGGCTGGATAATATATCTCAACAGGCAGGCTTAATAGGAAAAGGCCTGGCTTTAATTCATGAAGTTGGAACAGAAAATGAGAGGCCAATTATTCCCCTTAATCCTCAGAGAAAGGTCCAACTTCCCTCTGCTCCTTTATTTCAGCCAATTTTCCAAAACCAAAATGTGGCTTCTGCAAATTTGCCTGAAAAAATGACAAAAGAGCTCGAGGGTTTTGAAAAATCTATAGCTCATAAAGACGAAGATAAAATATAATTGAGGATAATAGGTTAAGTTTTAATAATTTAAATGAATATATCTCATTATAACAAACCTTAGCCCTAATTAATAATTTTTCTAAGCTATAAGATAGCACCATAAATATTATTTAATAATTGCTTTATTAAGATGGGTTTCTTATTAAAAAACTGAAACTATAAAATGAGTAACTTATTTAAAATTAGAAAACATATCATATTACAATGCTTGAACAAACATCTAAAAAATTCAGGGAAGATTTTCTTTTAAAACTTACCAAAGAAATTTTAGAACACACGCAGACTTATAGAAATCTCACGTTAAAAAACGAAGTTCAAAAAGTAATAAGAAGAGTAGAAGAAGGAAAAACCATTGTAGAGCCTAATGTAATAGAGTTAGAGGAAGAAAGAAGAGAAGAGATAAAAAAAGAGGAAATGAAGCAGTTAGTAGCAGAAAGAATAAAAGAGGAATTTAAGAAAAATTATGAAATAGGAAAAAAAGATCTTTCTACAGAACTTAAAACTATTTCAAGGTCAGTATCCAGGCCTGTAATAAAAAATGTTTTTGCCAAAAAAATCCAGCCTTTTCTTAGAATCCCTGAACCAAGACTTCCTGAAACAGCTAGACACATAAGACCCCAAGCCACAAGGGAAGAGATAGATTTAGGAAAAATCAATGCCTTAATAAGAGATCCTTTAGTAAAAGTAATAGAATGCAATGGCCAAGATGAGAATATTATTGTAATAGGAATAATGGGCAGGAAAAAAACACCCATAACTCTGAATAAGGAAGAGATGGAGCAGATATTGCAGACATTTTCCCAAGCTGCAAAAATACCTGTTCATGAGGGTCTTTTCAAGGCAGCTGTCGGTACTGCAGTAATTTCAGCAGTTGTCTCAGATATAGCTGGAATAAAATTTGTAATAAGAAAAATTTCACAGGAGTTTTCATATCAAATAGAATAATTTCCCAAAAATTCGTTTCTCTGTTCTTCCAAAGTTTCGTTAGAGGAAAGCCTTTCCGCTAAGTCTTTGAGCCATTTTATCCTGTCTTGCGCCATGAAATTCTGCAGTTCTTCAGGATTTAGTGATTCATCATAAGAATACTCGACCCAATATCCTCCAAGCTCATATCTTATGATTGCAAATCCGTTCTTTGTTTTTGCACTTTTTACCTCGAGAGAAAGATTTCCAAATTCATTAGAAAGAACACTTCTTTCTTCTTCTGTAAGTTCTAATTCCTGAATAGGTATCTCTGTTTTGTTCTGTGTCTCATTTAAAATTAGCCCTGGCGATATTTCCTGCGGTGCTGCCCCTGTCTGATTTTGTTCAGGCGTGGCTTGCGGGATAATCTCGCTCTCTCCTACAACTTCATTATCTCCAACAATAGTTTCCAGGGAAACTATTTCTTCTCCTTCATAAAAAATTCCAACCTTTAGCTGGCCCTTTTCCAGCAAAAGATTCAGCTCGTTGAGATTTATTGTAAACTCTTTGATATCTTCTCCGGAATAGCTGCTCCCGAACCCTTCTTCTCTCTCTGAGTAAGTTGTAGAAACAGAGGCAATATTTCCCTCTGTTGTTAAAGATAAATCATCTTCAGATAATTGTTTAGAGCCAGATGTAACGCTCAGGGGCTTTATTTCAGCCCTTTCCCCGTCTTGTAAGGTATAGGTGAAAGGATTTCCCACAGATGCACTGCCCTGAACTTCTTTTTGAAATTCAACTATGGCATTCCCTGTTGGTGTCAAGCTCAAAAAGAAATTTGAAATAATATCCAAAGGATTGCTTGATTGCTCTCCTTGTGATGTTTCTTCGGTCTGTGTTTCTGTTGTTGCCTCCGCAGGGGTTGTTTCTTGTATTGTCTCTGTGGAAATTGTTTCAGTCTGTATTGTTTCATTTGTTGCTTCCGGAGTTTCTGCTGGAGCTTCTTCAACATTTTTTTCAGAAGAGATTATTAATGTGAACCTAACCTCAGGATAAATTTCTCTTGTTCCTGAAATTCCAAAACCTTCTCCAGAACCATCTATATTTTCCCGGGAAATGAAAAAATCTCCATTTGTGCTTGGCTCTGAAATTAAATCCTTTAGGGGGTATTCGTATTTCTTCCCCGTATTTTCAAAAACTGCAACAGAAGATGCAGGGATTAACTCACCTTGCTTTAAAGAAAGCTTAAGTCCTCCATCAAGAGTTTTGCCTTCCTGATAATTTGCATTTAAATCAAGGACAGCATGTCCTGTCAATTTACTTGGCATCTGTCCAATAAAATAGGCTCCAAGAAGTATCAGAAAAATAAGCGGAAGTATCCAGATAATTTTTCTCAGATTTGTCTTTTTCTGGCCATGATATTCTGAAACAACTTTTCCGTCAATTCGTTTGCTGTGGTACAGATATGGTCCGTATATTTTTCCATCTTTTTTTATGTATTTCTCGTAAGCCATTTTGGTTGAATCTAGATTTTGTCTAATCTTTTTTAAAAAGATTATTTTGTAGGGTAACTAATTTATAGTAAGAAAGGCGGAATATATTTAAAGGTTTCCAGAAGTTTAATCTTATTTATTGCCCGCAATTTACAGCTTCCCAAACAGAATATCCTTCTCCAAAATTTATATCAGGGTATCCGAGAGAGTAATCAAGCCTCACGTAACTTATATTATTTCCATCTAGGTAATCTGCAAAGGTTATGAGGAAACAACCAGTCTCCGCAGAGTTGCTGAAATTTGCATAATTACCTATATATCCATTTACAGCACTGCTCTTTGGAAGGTTGTTGCTATTAAAAAAGATATTAATCCAGGTAGAGTTAATTATTCCTGTATTCAGGGGGGGATTAAGGGCACACCCTCCTGCTCCGTTAGCAGTAAATCCTGGCTCACATACACACAATGCAGAGCATCCGTTAGGAAGAGGGGTTCCATCGCACTCTACACCAAAATCTTCTGAATTTCCTTGCCAGGCTCCATCGCAAGAAGGTGGAGCAGGATTTGTACATTGTGAAGTATCATATTGACAACTTGAACTACAATCCAATTGCCCGCCAACAAAGCCCAGGGTAATACAACTTTGCCCTCCAAGATTACTGCTTCCATCACATTGTTCTCCTGCGTCGATTGCACCATCTCCGCAGAATCCAGCAGTTGTTGTACATTGACTTGTATCAAAGCCACAGTTATTACATAATAAAGGTCCCCCATCAAATCCCTGTGTCTGGCAAGTTTCTCCTCCAAGTTCTGGGTCATCACAAAATTCTCCAGAATCTATTACACCATTGAGATTGCATGAAGAAGGTGTTTCAATTATACATGTTGCTGAACATCCGTCTCCTGGAACAGTTCCACCGTCATCACATTGTTCTCCAGGACCAACATTTCCATCACTACAGAAACCTCCTGCATCGGAACAATCAGCAGGACAGCTAACACTTTCTTCTACTTCACAAATAAAATTCCCGCAAACAGGACCGCTGCCTTCTCCAGGAGGAAGATTTCCGCTTATAATTGCAGTATCAGTAGGATTTCCTGCTTTTTCTGTTCCAGATGATGAATAAATAGGTGCAATAGAAACCTCATCCCCTGCGCTTATTCCTGAAATTTCTGTGGAGTTAAAAGTAAAAATTCTTTCTTCTAACTCTTCTAAGGCCACATTTCTTCTTACTACTAATATTTCTGTGGAGTTCGTAAATAAAAATTTCATTCCGATTAATTCACCACCGCCAGGATTTCTCTTTACTCCAACAACAATATCTGTTCCAGAAACATATGCTGATTGTATTCTTAAATCAAAAGTAAATTGCCCTAATTCGATATTTCCTGCACCACCGGCAAGAATATTTCTGATGACGACCCAAACCACCCCTACAGCAACCAGAACCAGTAATATAATAAGAAGGTTAGTTACAACCTCTGATAATCCTTTACGATCTTTTCTATAAAGATGATAAAAGTGAACAGGTATTTTTTTCTTTTTACCTCTTTTGTGCATTGCTAAAAAAAGGTATAGTTATTTATAAAATTAACCTGCTTGTTGCCCTGATGTTTCTGTTTGCTGGGTCTGTTGTTCTGGAACAATTGGAGCAAGATAAATGCTCTGATTTCCTAAATCTATCTGAACAAATCCGTTCTGTTGCAGTTGTGATATAAAATTTGAAACACAAACATTATATCCTTCGACCTGTCTGTCAACGACATATCCCGTATATGCTGGTCTTAGAACAAAAGCATAAACAACTACGCCGGCAAGGATAACTATTACCAGAACAAGGATAGCTATCAGGATGTTTTTATTTGCCATGGGTAGATTAAAGAAAACCTCTTTAAAAGATTTGTGATGGTTCAATTGATATTATTGATATCGCTAATTTTCAGTTGTTATTTCAATAAGCGTTATTACATCTCTCCAGGAAACATCACCAGTCTTTCTGACAACCACTGAAATAACGTCTCCGGCCTCAAAATTCACAACTTCTTTTGCCTGAACATCATAATCCTTTTTAACTCCTATCGAATCTGTGCTAAAAGTATTTCCAAAGCCTATCATCTCACCATTCCTTAATACAATGATATCTATCTGTCCTGGATTGCCCTGTATTATTTCGAGGTTTGTAGATATGGCTGTTACGCTTCCATCCCTCATCATGACATAACCCTTGGCTTCGCTGGTCTCAACTCCGGCAGAAGTCTCCAAAAACCAAGAGTCATTCATTATTCCCTGATGCCCAAAGTCCAGGAAATTTCTCTTATCCTGTGCAACTATCAAATCGCCCTGGGAGCGAAGCTTCTCGACAGAATAGGTTACGACATAAATCTTTTTGTCATTGCTCTTCTCTGAATAATTTATCTCATAGATTGCAAGATTAGTGTCTCCGACATTTTCGATGGCAACTTCTTTTGGCAATTCATTAAAATCAACTTCTCTCACGCCAGTTATCTTTTCAGAATCTATACCACGCTGCGATACAAATTCTCCGACATATCCCAAGACCTGCTCTCCGACAGTTCCAGAACCTTCCGCAATTTCAGCAGAAATTGCAATAGCTCCTATTGAAAGAACCAGTACAAAAACCAATATTCCAAAAAAAATTCTTTTCATCTTTTTTTACTTATTAAATAAAGCGCAGTTATATTTAAAGATTTCTTAACCGCATAGTATTTAAAATAAAGCATATTTAAGAAGAAATGCCTGCAAAAAAAGACAGAATAACAAAGGAAAAGATAGAGAAATATAGGGGTTTAACTTCAAGGGCCCTGAAAACTGCAAAAAGTGCAATAGCTAAAGGAAGAAAAAAGGATGCTGATGAAATAATAAAAATGGTTTCTAATTATCTCTCAGATTCAGGGTATTTTGAAAAAACAGGTGATTTCATAAACGCATTCGCAGCCATAAGCTATGCACATGGCTGGCTTGACTCAGGGGTAAGACTTGGTATTTTTAAGGTTACAGATGACAAGCTTTTTACGATTAAGTAAATTTTTATGATTTAATTTTATTAGGATTAAACTATATAATAAATGCTGTAATCGTTAGACAGCCTATACTAAATAACAATCAAATAAATTATAAGACAAATTTTATAAACAATTTTCCCTTCTAATAACAATGAAAAAGGTGATTGTTCTCAGTCTTGGCGGCAGTCTGATTATTCCAGATGACATAAACCTTGGATTCCTGCAAAAATTCAAAAAAGTTATTTTAAAAAATACAAAAAACCACAAATTTCTGATAGTTTGCGGAGGCGGAAGCATTGCAAGAAAGTACATTTCTGCTCTTAAAAAAGCAGGACTTAATGAAGAATTTCAGAGTTTTTCAGGAATCTCAGCCACGAGAATGAATGCGAGATTTATGAATTATTTTTTTGGTATTAATCCTGATCTTGGAATTCCCCATACTACAAAAACTCTTGAGCAGTATTCTGCCAAAAGAGATGTCATATTTTTCGGTGCCTTAGAATACAACCCAAAACAAACTTCTGACTCTACAGCAGCAGAAGTAGCCAGGAATTTCAAGACTATTTTTATAAATCTTACAAATGTTCCTGGCTTGTACAATAAAAATCCCCTAGAACATAAAGATGCGAAGTTCATTTCAAGAATAACGTGGAGAGATTTCCACAAAATGGCTCTTGGACTGCGATTCAAGCCCGGACAGCATTTTGTCCTTGACCAGACAGCTTCAGAGATAATAATGAAGCACAAAATTCCCACCTATATTTTAGGACAGGATTTAAAGCAGCTGGAAGCTGTCTTAAATAAAAAGGCGTTTAAAGGAACCTTGATTGAAGGATGAATTATAAAAATAGGCTTACCCAATTTTTATAAATACTTCTTGTTTCTTTAAAGAATGGATTATTTATTAGTTTCAGGGAAAGATTTTAATGAAATAAGAAGAAAAATAAGGGAAAAACATGGTAAGGAAGTTGTTTTTACCAGCAATGATGATGATCTCGCAAGAAAAATTCTTGAAAAAGAAACCATAAAAGTTTTATTGATAAATCAAGCTGGTAGGAAAGACAGACTTAAACAGAGAAACTCAGGGTTTAATCAGGTCTTTGCGAAATTAGCAAAGAAAAAACAGGTTTCTGTAGGTATTAATTTAGATGAACTTCTGGAAGCTGGTTTGGAAGAAAAAGCAGAAATCCTTGCAAGAATTACACAAAACATCGAACTTTGTAAAAAGAATAAATTAAAGATTGTCTTCTTTACTCGCGAAGAAAGAAACCAATATGATTTAAAAGCTCTCGGACTTGTCTTAGGAATGCCAACCTGGATGACAAGAGATGCGGGGGTAGCAAGATATTAATATGGATAAAAAAGAAGCAGAAAGAATTTCAAGTTCTATAATTAATATTCTAAAAAGAAATTACTTGCTAACCCTATCAACTTCAAAAAATAATAAGCCCTATTCAAATACTGCTTTTTACGCATTTGATAAAAACATGGGTTTATATATCTGGAGTGAAGAAGAAAGCGTACACTCGGAAAATTTGAAGAAGAACAAAAGAGTAGCGATTAATATATTTGATTCCAGGCAAAAATTGGGCTCTTTACTTCAGGGCTTGCAGGCAACAGGAACGGCTAATATAGTTGATAGAAGGGAATTGATTAATGCTGGCATGCTCTATATTAAAAGATTTCCAAAAACTATGAAATTAGTAAAAAACCCTAATGATTTTCATAGCAAATTATTTGAATCCAGAATATACAAGATTAACCTGGAAGAAATAAAGGTTTTTGATGAAAAAACTTTCGGGAAAGGGGGCTCAAGAAAGATATCTCTAAAATGGAAACAAACATAAACAGAATCCTTGAATCATTAAGCCCTAACGAAAGAAAAATTCTTCCTCATTTGGAAGAAAAAAATCTCATAGATATCTGCAAGAAATCAAATCTTGACAAAACTTCTGTCCTCAGGTCTTTGGAATACCTGAAAAATAAAGGCCTTGTTAATTTGGTATCCAAGGAAAAGAAGATAGTTGATGTAGGGGTTAATGGTGCATTATATAGAAAAAAAGGACTTCCAGAAAGAAGGCTGTTAAATCTTCTGAATGAAAAGAGAATTATCAGGCTTGAAGATGCCTTGAAGCAAAGCGGTTTGTCAGAAGAAGAATTTAAGGCTTCAATTGGGGTTTTGAAAAAAAAATCCCTCATAGAGCTGAAGAATGAAAAAATAATTTTAGGTGCAAAAAAAGAAGAAATTTCCAAAAAAAGCCTTGAAGAAATTTTCCTGGAATCCCTTCCCCTAGAATATAATTCTTTAAGCAGCGAGCAACAGTATTCTCTAAAATCTCTGGAGAAGAGGAGAAATATAATTGAAATAATAAATGAAAAAGTAATAGAAATTAAAGCCACGGGGCTTGGAAAAAAGATCATGGGCTCAGGAATAAAGAGCCAGGATTTGATAGAGCAGATAACTCCGGAAGTATTGAAAAAAGATTCTTCATGGCGGAACAAGAAGTTCAGGAGATATGACATTAGTCTGCCTGTATCAAAAATAAGCGGGGGAAAAAGACATTTTGTAAATCAGGCAATAGACAATGCGAGAGCTTTATGGGCACAGATGGGTTTCAAAGAGATGTCTGGAAATCTTCTTGTAAGTTCTTTCTGGAATTTCGATTCTTTATTCACTGCTCAGGACCATCCTGTGAGGGACATGCAGGATACTTTCTTTATAGACATGAAAACTAGTTTGCCGGATAAAAAAATAGTAAAAGCTGTAAAAGAAAGCCATGAGGCTGGGATCCCAGGCAGCATTGGCTGGAATTATTCCTGGAATGAAGAAGAAGCAAAAAAACTTGTTTTGAGAACACATACTACCTGCCTTTCTTCCCAGACACTTGCAACACTGGATTCAAAAAAACTTCCAGCAAAATTCTTCGCCATAGGAAAATGTTTCAGGAATGAAACAGTAGATTGGTCCCATAACTTTGAGTTCAATCAGACAGAGGGAATTGTCGTGGATCCAAGGGCTAATTTCAGGCATCTTCTCGGATATTTGAAAGCTTTTTTCGCAAAGATGGGATTTGAAAAAGTAAGATTCAGGCCTGGTTATTTCCCATATACAGAGCCAAGCGTTGAAATAGAGGCATGGATTCCAGAAAGAAAAGTTTGGCTTGAGCTTGGGGGGGCAGGAATTTTCAGGCCAGAAGTCGTAGTTCCCCTGCTTGGAAAAAATATCCCTGTGCTTGCATGGGGGCCTGGCTTTGACAGGATAATCATGGATTACTATGATATTAAAGACCTCAGGGACTTTTATAAAAACGATATAAATCAATTAAGAAAAATGAAGTTTTGGATGAAATAAAATGGAAATAATAATTTTGGGCTCTGGAACATTTATACCAGAGTTAAATAGAAATTGTTCAAGTTATCTAATTGAAATAGGAAAAGAGAAAATAATTTTTGATTTTGGAAGGGGGACGATTGATAGCTTATTGAAACTAAAAATTAATCTCTATGATTTAAAAACAATTTTTATATCCCATATGCATACCGACCATTCCTCTGAGCTATCTTCTTTTATATCTTTCATTATTGATAATCCAGACAAAAATAAATTAAAAGGAACCTACTTTATTTATGGTGCTAAAGGAATTAAAAGGAGAATAAATAAACTATTAGAAGCATTTGATATGGGTAATCATAAAAATCTTAATAGAATTAAAATAGTAGAAATTTCTGCTAATAAAAAAATAGAAAATAAATATTGGGTTGTGAATTGCTTTAATGCTAAACATAATCCTAAAGGAGAATGTCTATCATATCGTTTAACCAGTGACGGGAAAACTATCTTTTACTCTGGTGATTCAGCATATTCTAAAAATCTAATTTTGGGATGTAAAAATGCCGATTTAGCCATATTAGAAGCTACTCTCCCAAAAAGATGGAATTCAAAATGGCATATGGATGGACAAGAAGCAGGAAAAATAGCTCAAAGGGGTTCGGTTAAAAACTTACTTTTATCCCATATAGCTAATACTTATTTGCAAGAAGTGATACAAGATTTAAAAAAATCATATAAGGGTGAATTTGCTATAGCTAAAGATTTAATGAGGATAAAAATATAATTAAAAATGAAAAATTGTATATTTTGCAAAATCATCAAAGGAGAAATTCCAGCAGAAAAGCTGTACGAGAATAATGATTTTCTTGTTATCTTGGATGCTTTCCCTGTTCTAAAAGGACAGGTTCTTGTTCTGACAAAAAAGCATATTTCTCCTTATGTTTTTGATTTGGATAATGGCACATATTCCAGATTTATGCTTTTAGCTAAAAAATTTGCTAAAATTCTGGACAAGAGTTTTAACCCAATAAAAACAGGGATGATTGTAGAGGGTTTAGAAGTCCCGCACACACATATAAAACTTTTGCCTTTAATGAAAAAAGAGGGATATGGTCTAAAAACAATTGAGCCTCCCCCATCTAAAGAAAGTTTAAACAAAGACGCCCAAAAAATAAAGGAGAATATAATAACATAAAAATAAAATGGCAATTGTAACCTTCAGCAAAAAACAATTTGAAAAAGATGTTGGTTCTCTGGATGAAAAAATGAAATCCCTGATTTCAATGTTCGGAACCCCTGTAGAAAGAGAGGAAGAAAAAGAAATCAGCGTAGAAGTTTTCCCTAATCGCCCGGATTTGCTTTCATACAATGGATTCAAAAGAAGTTTCCTTGCTTTCTTGGGTAAAAAAACAGGTCTTCAGTCATATAAAGTGAACGAACCTGAAGAAAACTACCGGGTGATTGTAGATTCTTCTGTTAAGGATATAAGACCATATACAGCATGCGCCATTATTCGTGGCTTGGCTTTGGATGATGAAAAAATAAAAGAGATAATTGAAATGCAGGAAAGACTGCATGCCACAATAGGAAGAAAAAGAAAAAAGGCCGCGATAGGGATATATCCTTTAGAAAAGATAGAGCTTCCGATAACATTTAAGGCTTTAGAACCAGATAAGATAAAATTCATCCCTCTTGATATGGAGCGTGAACTTTCAGGTCTTGAAATTCTCCAAAGACATCCTGCGGGAAAAGAATATTCTCAATTGCTTGCAGGAAAAGTAAAGTTTCCTATATTCATTGATGCAAAAGAGCAGATTCTTAGCATGCCTCCGATAATCAATTCTCAGCTTACTGGAAAAATCACAAGTGAAACAAAAGACATCTTTATTGAATGCTCTGGCTCTGACCTGGGAATTCTAAAAATATGTCTTAATATAATTGTCACTTGTATGGCAGATATGGGCGGGAAAATTTATCAGATGGAGCTTGTACGGGGGGGAATCAGAGCTAAGGAAATAACCCCTGACCTTACTCCAAGGATAATGAAAATTTCCCTGGAAAATACTAACAAGCTCTTGGGGATAAGCCTTAACGAAAGGCAAATTAAAGAACTCCTTGAAAAAATGGGTTATGATTATAAGAATAAGATTGTTGAAATCCCTGCATGGAGAGCAGATATTTTACATGAAGTTGATCTCATAGAAGACATAGCAATTGCATATGGTTATGAAAACTTTATCCCTGAGATTCCAGAAATATCCACTATAGGGGTGGAAGATTCAAAAGAAAAAATGAAGAAAAATCTTGCCTGGATCCTGGCAGGTCTTGGTTTTTTAGAAGCCTCAAGTTATCATCTAACCAACAAAAAGAACCAGATAGAAAACATGGGTCTTTCTGAAAAAGAGAAAATAATAGAGGTAGAAGAATCAAAGACAGAGTATTCTGTTTTAAGAAAAGATATAAGTCATTCGTTATTGAGAATTTTTTCAGAAAATGTTGATTCTGAATATCCCCAGAAAATATTTGAAATAGGAAGGGTTTTCCAGAATTCTCCTGAAAAAATAATCGAGGAAGATGCCCTGGCCTTAGCCATAGCTCCAGGAAATTTCACAGAAGTAAAACAAGTCTTGGAATATCTTTTCAGGATGCTATCCCTGGAAGTTTCTTTCAATGAACCTATAGCAAAGCCTCCATGGTTCATAGAGGGAAGAACAGCTGAAATTTCTTTAAATGGAAAAATAATTGGATTCACGGGGGAAATTCATCCAAAGATTCTTAAAAACTGGAAGATAAAAATGCCAGTAGCCCTTTTTGAAATAAGCTTGGGAGAGATTTTTAATGAATTGATGAAGTAGAATTATCAGGTAACAGCAGGAGTTTGAGTTAACTGAAAGTAAAACTCTTTTCCTTTATTGCTCAGACAATAACTTTCAGTACCAGCAACCATTACTGAGCCTACAAAACCACCAGCACATAGTCTCAAAAGAATATCTTCATCAAATCTATCTTTTACCCCAATAGCATATGGGCTATGCCAATTATTTCTTGTTTCTTGTGGCAATTTGCTTAATCTTTCAAGAAGAATAATTGCCTTATTTAAAAATACATCCGGACAAAGTAATTTTCTAAGTTCTTCTCTAGGTTCTCTATCTCCAGTCATAAAAACAAATAGCATAGGTGGTTTATAAGAATTATTGCATTAAATAGATCACCCAAAATAACCCTTGCTGTTTTCCTCTGTTTTATTTCCTAGGTTTTTTTCTACTTTTTCTAAAATATCTGCCAGTTCTTTTTTTATTTCCTGCCACAGCCCATAAGATTTTTTGATAAATTCTGCCTCCTTAGTTTCTTCAAATTTCAAATCTCTCTCAATAAAATTAATTTCGTTCTGTACCATCTTTTTGTAAATTTCTGAAAGCTTCTTTTTTTCCTCAGGGCCAATCAATTTTATTATAGAAAAGATAAACATAGGTACATTAACCGGGTTTAATAGACTTTCAATAAATCTAAGATAATTATCGAATTTCTCTCCAACCGCCCTCCTTATCTCTCTTAATAGAATCTCTGTTTCATTTTCAGCTATTTTTTCTATATAGAAATCTTCATTCAGTTCCTGAAAGCTTGGGAGCCTGTGCTTTTTCTGCAGCTTTTCATATTCTTCCTTTAGTCTAGCAAGCCCCATTCCTGTTTTTTCCATGTTTCTCAATCATCAAAATTGTTTATAAATATATTGAAAAGCCTGAGGTGAGAGTTGAACTCACGACCTCGTCCTTACCAAGGACGCACTCTTACCGACTGAGCTACTCAGGCTTATAGCTAAGGTTATTACCATAGTATAAAAATTTAAGGTTTTTAATAAGAGAAAATAAGGGTAGTAAAGGGGGAAAAAGAGATTATTAATAAAGAAATCCTAAAACGAAAGGTAATTAGTATAAAATTTTTATTTGATTAAGAGACTTCTATCTAAAAAATCATTATAACTTAACTTCTACTTCTTTCCTGATTTAAGGATTAAGAAAACCATGAGCACTATGAAAAGCGCAAGAGAGAGGAATCCAAAAATTATAGATAACAATCCAAAAAGATTCAAAAAAACAGGGGTTGAGGAAAGCAGATACAATACAAAAGAGACTATGAATAGGACTAAGAAAATTAGGAAATTTCTCCATGAAACCTGAATCTTATTTTTTAAGGGGGTTGTTTTTGCTGCCTCTTTTCTTTTCCCTCTTATTTTTTTAGCCATCTTAAAATATAGTTATTTTGGTTTATAAACATTACCGAGCTATTTCTGTCTTATCGGGAAGCCATTCAAATTTTACTACATAACCGGTTATATCTACAATTTGATAAAATATATTTGTAACCCATCCAGAATAAGCATCAAAAAAAACTTCCCTCTCCTCAGGAATTCCTAAATGCAGATTTTGGTTACTTATTATAAATAATGCACCAAGCACTAAAAGTTTAACAATTATTATCTGAATTTTCATCTTTTATATTTAATTTTTAATAAGTCCTATGGCCCTTCCCGTAATTTCAAAAACATTTACGACAAGGCCTTTAATCCAAAGGAAATAGACTCTTAGAGAAGATATTGCAGAACCTACATCAGAAAAATCAAAGCTTGATCCTGTTACAACCAGGAAAGCAATAAATAACACTAATAAAAATCCAAAAAGTATGAAAAAGAAAGCAACTTTTGTCCTAAACTTATTCCATCTAAATCCTATAAATACTATAAGTACTGCAGCTAATGCCAAAAGTATAAAGATATTCATTTAGAAGGAAACATTCCTACATATAAAAATTTTTCTAATCTTAAAATAATGTGTAAAATACCGTTCCAAGAAAGACCAGGTCTATAATGATGAAGGTATAAAATACTGTTTTTTCTACAGTCCCTCCTGTTGTCATAAGGCCTTTTGAAATTCCCTTTAATGGCCAGAAAGGCCTTATTCCCTGGACTGTGAAGCTGTCTGCAAAGAGATGAAAACTATATCCAATAAAAAAGGGAAGGGCAAGAACAGGGTAAAAAAAAGCTATCAAAATTGAAAGCAGAATAGAGATTGTATAACTATGGACCACCCCCCTGTGCTCAACTCCTAATTGTATGGGTCTGAATATAATCTTTTTTCCCAGATAAGAAACTCCTGAATCTATGTCGGGAAAAAGGCTGGCAATCAGGACAACAGGAATAAAAATAATCGGCTTAGTTACACGGGTTGAAAAAAAAAGTGCGGCGGCAAGCCCTATCGCCAGGTGGGTTTTCCACATCATATTTATATGTAGAAACTAAGATTTAAAAATCTGTTATATGATGTTTACCAATGGGAGTATATGATGGAATTCAGTATTTAAGGAGCAAAAAGGCAAAAATATCTATTGTTCCATTAGCTATGGATGCTAGTATCTTGGATTGCTCTGAAGAACAAAAAGACAGTGAGTTTAGAATAGAAATCAACTGCGATTTGCCTTTAGAAGAACAAGTTAAATCTCTTATCCATGAGATACTTCATTGTGGGTCTCCTTATAGAAATTATCTTGGTCGAGGAATATCATTATTTCGGGGAACATATTCTGAATTCGAAGAAAAAATTGAAAATCTGACCGAACAGGTATATTCCTGTCAACCAAGACTAACAGATTGGTTAAGAAGAAAGATAAAACAAAATACTTAAAAGACTCTTGTTTTAATAATAAGCATAGAAGCCCTATGTCGGCTCACCATAGACGATATAGCGGAAAGTTTTTACCAAAGTAAAAACTTTGTTCAATTTTGATTGAACATTTTTCGCAGAAAAAAAGCCCTGTAGTACAGCGGTCAAGTATACGGCCCTCTGAAGGCTGTGACCCAGGTTCGAATCCTGGCAGGGCTATTTTAATTTCTTTTTTAGATTTCTCAATTTTTCCTCTGTTTTCTGAAGTTTCTTTCTCAGCTCTCTTTCATGCTTGTGATGCTGATGGTCTCTATACATATAATAAAAACTCAAGCCAACAAAAGGGAGATATGCCAATTGGGTATACTCGTTTGATAAAAAGCTGTAGATAGTTTTATTTGATTCTGCAAAAGAAAGCCCTATTATTCCAATAGCGGGAATTATATGAGACAAAGTATGCAAAATAGAAATAAGCCCTGAACCAACCAAGGTAAAAATCCCGGCTCTTTTCTTAACCTTCTCTTTCAATGACTCTTCATCATAATCCAGTTTTTCTTTATGATTCATCAGAAGAAAAAATTTTAATGATATAAATACTTATTGCCACAAAAAGTAGAATTACAATTTCATCCTGAAATCTTCGGCAGTCTTCGGATTTTTTTCATGCTGGTCCATTCTTCCTTTAGCCAGGCAATCATAACAAACATGAACTGTCCCGTCTTTCTCTTTTATTCTCCTTGTTCCTTTACACTTATCACAGTCAGGGATCTCATTTACCATGTATCTCAGAATAAATAAGGATATTTAAGCATTATCAAGGTAGGATATAATCACTAAATTTAAATATATAGAAATCCTGAGTAAAATATGGAAGAAAAAGAAATTGGGAAGGTCTCTGGTTACTTTAGCCATGTCGGAGTTGCTGCGATAAAACTTTCAGGTGGTTTAAAGATAGGGGATAAAGTCCATATAAAAGGCCATACTACTGATTTTGAGGTCAAAGTAGGAAGCATACAGATAGAGAGAGAAGCTGTAAAAGAAGCGAAGAAAGGCGACCACATAGGCATAAAAGTACCTGAAAAAGTAAGGCCTAATGATAGTGTTTTTCTTGTTAAATAAAATATAAATTTTTAGGTAGGATTTTGGGCTGCTTTTATAAATGAAACTCTTTTAAACCGGCTTTTATATAAAATATTATTGAGACGCCCCGATAGTTCAAAGGGTTTAACAACCTAGAACTCTCGGATAAGAAAGCAAGCCCCGATAGTTCAGAGGCCAAGAATACGGCCTTCTCAAAATTTAATTTAGGATGGCCCAGCTCGGTGAGAGTATAGGCCTAGCATCTCAATGCAAATCCTAATATTAGAATAAGGCTGTGACCCGGGTTCGAATCCCGGTCGGGGCGTGGATACTTAATGTTCGGTTTAGAAATGTGAATCTTGGTTCGAAGTATGTCTTAACTTAAAAGTAACACAAAAAAGAAAAGTTTATAAACATCTATTCTTAATCAAAAATATGAATGAAATATCACCTCTAGGAAATTATGATATTAGAAAGTTGTTTGATGCCAAAAGAGAAATGTTTGGTAGATTTGGTCATTTTACAGGAAGAAAAGTTACTGCAACACAATTAGAGAGTTCTTTAGTAAGTCATGGACTAGCAACATTAGAAAATGTTTCTGAAATAATTGCATATCTTCAAAGCGGAAAAGCTTTAACTTATAGTCCAAAGGGAGATGGAATGGAATTAGTTAGAAATGAAGATGGAACATACAAAATGAGAAAGCATAATTTCTACAGAGATTTAAGCAGAGCAATGGGTAATATAATGGACCATGATGGACCCTTACTCACAGAAGATGAGGGAGAAAGACTCAAACAAAAGTGGGTTCAGCCTATTGAGGATTCAGCTTAACTTCTAAATTAATCCCCGTTCTGTAATTTGAATCCCGGTCGGGGCGTGGATATTTAATATTCGGATTAAGAACCAGAGGGAACATTGTTAAGTTAAAAGGAGCTAATTTTTAAAAAGTAAAAATCAGATTAGTGAATCGCTCTATTCAAAAACTCCGTTTGGAAGCTTGTATCCTGTAGTCTCTTCCAATACTAAAAAAACATCTGAAATTTTAGCAATATCAGGAAAAGTCTTTCTAAAATTGTTAATAAACTCTCTTAATTCGTTGGAGTTTTTTACTATCAAACCAAGATCATAATCCCATACCCCTCCAAGATATTTGTAATAAAAGACAATACTTTTATGCTCCCTAAAATAATTAGATAACTCTTTATCTACTTCCTCACCAAATTTGATGAGCTTTATTTGTATGTCATACCATTCATAATCTAGCTTCTTCCAATCTAATGATATAGTATAACCAATGAAAACACCTTTATTCTCCATATTTTTTATCCTATGATTAACTCCATTAGGTGTTAATTTTACTTTTTCAGATATTGAAACCAAACTTATCCTTGAATCTTTATTTAACAATGATAAAATCTCTAAATCTTTATTATCTAACTTAAAGGGTCTGGTTTTGGCATGATTAAAGACTCTTCTTTTAACAACTCCAAACATTTTAGAAGCAAAATAATCTCCTCCGTGAAGTTTCAAAACAACATAATCCTCAATAAATTCTCCAAAATTTATTAGTAGATCATTGAGTATTTTGTCTAATTTGGCTTTTTGGGATATGACAATATCAAAAACTAAACTCCATCTTCCTGCGGAAGTTCCAATCCAGCTCATAAATTTATTTTCTTTTAAATATTCTAAGATTCTTTTTTCTGTGTCTTCTTGTAGTTTAGCTAGCTCTAAGAATACTACATAATGGGAGAGTCCAAGCAATTCCTCATTGAGAATTGTATTAAATTCTTTTATCAATCCCAATTTAATTAAGCGATTTATTTTATAGTTAACATTCTCTCTTCTTAATCTAATATTCTTTCCAATAGTGCTAATTTGTTTTCTTGAATTTTCTAACAATATTTCTAATATCTTTTTATCATATGCATCTATTTTTATCATTTTTTACTTATAATAGATTATGGTATATAAATTTTTAGTTTTTGTAAAATTTTACTATAAGATATTTTATATAAGAGATATAATTTATATAATCAAGTATCGGAGGAAAATAAAAATGCCATTGTGTGGATTTAACCAGAAGATGTTGGAAGGATTGGTAGCGTTCCAAGAAGGATTAGTGGAACATGGAATCCTAGAAAGATCAACGAAAAAAGGACAAACTCCAGATAGAACATTAGCCGATGAACTGAGTGATATGACTGGGTTCTTAGCTGAAACTGGAAGAATAAAAGATCCGAAAATAAGGGAAGTTACAGAAGCTTTAACTAGATATGCAGAAGCCTTCTATAAAATAGTAGAAAGTAGAGGAGTCGATAATTATAAGGACACAGTTAGGGCATTAAATGACTTCTATGTAAAAATGGATGATAAATTCTATCAAGAATTGGAAGGAAAGCCAGAAGATATGAGGCAATTAGCTGAATACTTAAATAAAGTAGCTGTATAGTTTATCATCTCTTAGACATCTTAATCAAATCCAACCAATTATTAATCCTAACCCGTAAAACTTTATACTAATTACGGTCGGGGCGTCCAGAACAAAAGAAGAAACATTTAAATATAAGTAAGATTAATCTTATTTATGATAATTGACACAACCAAAATGAGTTCAAGGGGGCAGGTAGTAATTCCATTAGATATTCGTAAAGATATTAAAGAAGGAGATAGATTAATTGTGATTAGAAAGGGCGATGAAATAATTCTAAAAAAGTCTATTCCCGAAATTGCCTTGCTTTCCGAAAAATCTTTGGCAAAAACATGGCTTAATAAAGATGAGGATGAAGCATGGAAAGACTTGTAAAAGGAGATATAATTGTCATAGATTTCCCTTTCTCAAACTTAGTCCAATTTAAACCTAGACCAGTTTTAGTTATTAAAGTTCCAAAAGGAGATGATTTAATCGTCAGCCAAATAACCGGTTCCTCTTATGAAAAATCTGTAGAAATAAAAATAGAAAGTAAAGATTTTAGTAAAGGTAGCCTAAAGAGGGATAGTTACCTCAGATTAGACAAGATATTTTCTATAGAAAAATCATTAATAAAATACAAAATAGGTTCCTTAAAGGTTGAAAAATTTAAAGAGATTTTAGACAGTATAGTTACTTTCTTAAAAGAGTAGGAACCTAAGTTTTTGGAATATCTTTAACTTAAGGTTTATATCTCGGTCGGGGCGTGTGTTAAAAGAACGTTAGAAAAAGAAAGTATATTATAAATAACCATAAACCTTATAAGAAGTTACTATCTGATTTTTTAATGGATTATGCCGTAGATTTTGTACTAAAAACTATGCAGGATTTAAGTTCTTCTAAACCTGTTTTATTTCAAAGAGATGGGTCCCTATATGTTGCTTCATCTGATGGATTTGGACAAGTCAAATACGGGCTAAATACAAGACCTATAGAAATCCGAGATTGGGAAAAAAGAGAACAACCACCGGAAATTGCAGAATCCGAAGATATCTTTGAGGGGGTTAGTGGGGACGTTCGTGGAAAATTAAAAATAAGGGATAGTGAGGCCCCTTATTTAAAAGCAATCTCTTTCGGTTCTGATGATAATTCATTTACATTGGAAGATATCGCAAAAACAGCCGAACAACTTGCCGGATTGCCTGATGATGGAAAAATTCGTATGGTTTCCCATGATAGCGGTTATCATAGTCATAAATATGGGTATGCTTCTGATGGGATTGATGTTTGGATAGATAGAGCAAGAGTAATGAACAGGGAGAGATATTTAGAATTATTAAGAAATGCGGAAGAGGGGATTATCCAAAATATTGAAGATTTAGATAAAATTGAAGATAAACAACGCATCTCTGGTGCTTATGAAAAACTACTGTTCCCAGACCGCATGATTATGACTCCTCATATGATAGTTAGTTTGCCAAGATATGGGTACTTGCATCTGCATAGAGAGGAACCAGATTCATGGACACGAATGACTAGCTTAGAGGGGGGAATCTTGCATTATTCAGAATTAAGGATTCATGATGAATCTCCTTTTGGTATAAATATTAAATTAAATGCAAAAACTCAAAGGACAATAAGTGAAGCAAAGGAAACATTAAAAAAAATGGATGAGGAAGTAGATGCAGTAAAATCAAATATGGCAATTGCTGAAACATTTATTTCAAGAATTAATGAGGTACATAATAAAATCTGTGCAAAAGATATTGAATGGTCTAAAAGTCTAAGAAAAAGGGTAAGAGAAAAAGTAATCGCCTGATATAATTCTCTATGCCTTAACATTTATAATCTTTCTGAATATAAGTATGCTTAATGAATCAGCAACAAAAAATATCAAAAGTAATGGACCTCCTGGCTGCGCATTTTGATTACAAAGATAGGACTACATTAAATAGAATGCGGGAAAAGCCAAATGCATTCAAAATCCTCATTGCCTGCCTTCTCTCTTTAAGAACACAGGACAAAAACACAGAGAAAGCAAGTTCTGCGCTTTTTGCAGTAGCAGATACTCCTGAAAAAATAATCAAGCTCCCAATTAAAAAGCTAGAAAAAATAATCTTCTCTTCTGGCCATTATAAAAAGAAATCGCGGGTTCTGCAACATGTTTCTCGAGAATTAATAAAAAGGTTTCAAGGAAAAGTTCCTTCTGACAAAGAACAGTTATTATCAATAAAAGGAATTGGGCCAAAAACAGCAAACATTGTTCTTGCTTTTGCATATGGGCAAGAAGTTCTTCCTATTGATACTCATTGCCATAGGATTCCAAACAGGCTTGGCTGGGTAAAAACAAAAACGCCTGAGCAGACAGAAAAAGAGCTTGAAAAAGTTCTTCCCAGAAAATACTGGCCAGAGTTTAATGCCCTTTTTGTCCTCTTTGGGCAGACAATCTGCCAGCCAATTTCCCCAAAATGCTCAGAATGCCCTGTGAGGAAATACTGCCCGAGAATCAGTGTTGTGAGAAGCAGATAATTATTTTTTCTTTCTTTTCATTAAAACTATGTTCAAAATTAATCCAAGAACAGCAACTCCTGCTATCTCATAGTTATAAATCAAAACATTGCTCTGGAGAACCTTATTCATATTAAAAATCATGTTTATCAAGCTATAAACAAGAGCTCCTATCCAAAAACCTATCCCATATTTATATAATTCTTTCATAGATTCCTAAAGGCTAATTTGCTTATAAATTCGCTTATTAAATTTGAAACTCCTAACAGGTGGTTGGAATTGATTAACTTTTCAAATCAAAAAATTTAATTAATTATCTCTATGGTCCAACTTTAGTAATAAACCTTCTAATTGATTTATTCTTTGCTTTGCGGTTTCCTCGGCGAACTCAAGTTCTTTGACTGTTGGCATATCACAAAGATGATAAATCTGTGCGCCAATAAGAGTTATAAGAAAATAATGGGGTATCCTACTAATAGTATAAAAAGGTCTTTTTTTAAATTCTCTTCCAAATGCTTTCGAACTACCTTTTATAGCCCTTGATAAATGTTGGCTATATGTATGGGGCATCTTTTTAGCTATCTTCATGTACTTTTAAATATTATGATGTTAAAATTCAAAAGCCCATTTTACGCACCATATTAAACAAGTAGATAGCTTTAAAAATAAATTTTTCTAAGTTCTATTATGAAGAGAAGCTCAAGGCGCTGGAAAAAGAAGAACCAGATGAGATGGAAATGGCAGAGAAAACGCCTTAGAAAAGAAAAGCACAAGAGAAAGCTGAGAAGAGCAAGAAGCAAGTAAGAATATTTCTAATTATAAGAATTCTCAAAAATAACACAACAATATTTATAAGCCGCATTTTCTTAAGGGATTTACGCCTCACGTCAAAGGTAAAATTGACGGTCAAAATAAAATTTGACAAATTAAAAAATAAAATGGCTTCTGAAATCTGGACAGAAAAATACAGGCCTGGGAAATTTCAAGAGATGGTTGGCCAAGATAACATAATAAAAAAGGTTGAAGCTCTGGCTGGTTCTCTTAATATACCCCATCTTCTTTTTGCAGGCCCTGCGGGAACAGGAAAATCAACCCTTGCTTTGATAATAGTAAAAGAGATTTTCGGAAAAAACTGGCGTGAAAACTACCTGGAACTAAATGCTTCTGATGAACGAGGGATAAATGTAATAAGAGAAAAGGTCAAGAATTTTGCAAGGACAAAGTCTATTGGAAACGTGCCATTTAAGATAATCTTCCTGGATGAAGCAGATGCTCTAACTCCTGAAGCCCAGCAAGCCCTGAGAAGAACAATGGAAAATTACTCCACAACCTGCAGATTTATTCTTTCCTGTAATTATTCCAGCAAAATAATAGACCCGATACAATCCAGGTGCGCAATGTTCAGGTTTAAGCTACTGGAAAAAAAAGATATAGAAAAAATTATCAGAAAAATAGAAGAAGGAGAAAAGTTAAAAATCAATCCTGATGCTCTTGAATTAATCTACGAAGGAAGCGAGGGTGACTGCAGGCGATGTATCAACATTTTACAATCCACAGCATCTATATCTCCTGCAATAAGCTTTGACTTAGTTTCAACAATAATTTCCAGTGCAAAGCCGAAAGACATCCGTGTTGTTTTGGATTATTCTATTTCCGGAGATTTCCAGAAAGCCAGGGAAAAGCTCCTGGATTTAATGCTTCGCGACGGGATTTCTGGGCAAGATGTAATAAAAGCAATTCAGAAAGAAATTTGGAACCTTCCTGTAGAGCCAGAAGTAAAAGTTAAGCTGACAGAAAAGACAGGAGAAGCAGAATTCAGAATTGTTGAGGGTTCTGACCCTTTCATTCAGCTTCAAAGCCTGCTTGCAAGCTTTGTCCTTGCGGGTTTAGGGCTTTAAGATGATAAAAATAACCGAAGCAGGATTGAAAAGGCATCTTGAAGAAAGAGTGATTGTTGGGTTTGATAGAGAATCTATAATTAAAAAAGTTAGAAAAAATACAGGCTGGGTAAGATTGGGAGTTTTACAGATTGATTCTTCCGGAATCTATATCAGGCGTTTCAAAAAAATAAACACAGATATACGCGATTGCGCATGGGCAGAGCTAAACGGCTCGTACAGGCTGAGAAATGGGGATTACATTGCAATCCGTGTGGATGATCACCTAAGATATTATCTTATTGCCAGATTGAACAGGAGTTAAGATGAAACAACTAACATTTCGATTAAAATCAGGTCAACTCCTGAAGGAAGAAATCGAGAGGAGAACTAAGAATATTAAAGCAGGAGTTTTATTATCTATTGTTGGTGGTCTTGAGAATGCCGTATTGAGAATGGCCGGGTCAGAACCAGACAATCAGATAGTGAAAGAATTGAGTGGTCCCCTTGAAATTGTGTCTGGTACAGGAACTATCTCAAAAGATGGATGCCATATTCATGTGTCATTATCTAATCAAAAAGGATATGTTCTTGGTGGACATTTAAAAGATGGTTGCAAAGTAAAGTCTACAGCCGAGATTGTTATAGGATTATTCGAAGATATTTCCTATAAAAGAGTTTACGATGATAATACTGGTTTTAAGGAGTTAGAAACCGAGTAATTTCAAAAGATAGTAATAAAATAAAAAATGCCGGAACAAAAAATAGAACGCGCAACAACCTGGACAGAAAAATACAGACCGAAAACTTTTGCTGAGATAGAAGGCCAGGACCAGACTGTTTTTTTGTTAAAGGATTTTCTAAAAAAATTCGGGAGCGGTAACAGGGCTATAATCCTTCACGGCCCTCCTGGAACAGGTAAAACTTGCCTGGCTTATGCTGCTGCTAATGAAAATAAGGCAGAACTCTTTGAGTTAAATGCCTCTGACTTAAGAAACAGGGAAAAATTACGCGAGATTCTGCGACCGGCAACAGAGCAAAAATCATTGGTAAGAGAGAATAAAATAATTCTCGTTGATGAAGTAGATGGTATTTCAGAGACAGACCGCGGTGGATTGCTAGAGTTGCTTGCTCTTGTTGAATCCTCTGCATATCCTATGGTAATAACTGCAAATGATATCTGGGACAGGAAATTTACAGGATTAAGAAAAAAATCAGATTTGCTGCAGCTGAAAGAAATAGATTACAAAACAATAAAAAATATTCTTATATCTATCTTAAGAAAAGAGAAAAAATTCCTTGATGAAGACGTTATTACAAATATTTCCATAAAGGCCCGCGGAGATTTAAGAGCTGCCATAAATGATCTGCAGACAGCTTCTGGCATGAAAGATCCTTCTAAAATAATAATAGATGAAAGAAATAAAGAGACAGATATTTTCTCTGCCTTAAGAATGATTTTCAAGGGAAAACCCACAGAAAGCATGCTCCAGATTTTTGATTCCGTCAACATGCCCTTGGATGAGATAATGCTGTGGGTAGAAGAGAATATTCCGGCAGAATACTCTGGCATTGAACTTGCAAAAGCAATAGATGCTTTAAGCAGGGTAGATATTTTCAAAAGAAGAATCTACAAACAGCAGTACTGGCGTTTCCTTGTTTATGAAAATGCATTTTTAAGCTATGGAATTTCCAGCGCAAAGAAGAATGTTAAAACAGGTTTTACCAGCTATAAAAAACCCACAAGGATATTAAAAATCTGGCTCAACAACCAGAAGACAGAAAAGAAAAAATCCATCGCAGGAAAATATGCACAGTATGTTCATATAGGAGAAAAAAGAGCTATAAAAGAATTTCTTATGATAAAACCATTTCTTTTAAAGCCAGAAGTTCAGAAAGAATTAAAGCTTTCGGAAGAGGAAATTGAGTATCTGAATAAAGTGGAACAGAATGCATAAAATGTAAAAAAGTTGTTATATGGAAAAGATAATAATTAATAATAAATTTAATCAGTTGCCGATAAAATTAACATATTTATTATGGTTAAGGGCATCTTTATAATAACATTCACTCAACTTACATCCATAACTAATTTTATAAATCTCTTCTCCTAAATAGTAAGATGAGTTATGATATAATTGTTGGCAGGGATTCTGCTGACAAAAAAGCTTTTGGTGACCGAGGTATTATATCTATTGGAAAAGGCTATGTAAAAATGGGGCAATATACTTCTTTAAGCAATAAAATTTTCATGGATATTTCAAGAAGCCATGTTGTTCTTGTGGCTGGAAAAAGAGGCTCTGGAAAATCATATACATTAGGAGTTATAGCAGAAGAACTTTCAAACCTCCCGAAAGAAGCAAGCCAGAATATAGGTTCTTTAATATTTGACACCATGGGAATTTACTGGACAATGAAGTTCAAGAATGAAAAAGATAAAACCCTGCTTTCAGAATGGGACTTAAAACCAAGAAACCTTCCTGTAAAAGTCTTTGTTCCTTTTGGGCATTATGATTCATATCTTGAAAAAGGAATTCCGGCAGACAGTGTTTTCGCTCTTGATGTAAATGAGATGAATCCTGAAGACTGGGTTCTTACGTTTGGCCTTGATTTGATAAATCCAATTGCTGTTTTGATACAAAGAACTTTAACAAAATTGAAAGAGAGAGGATCTTTTGATCTGGATAATATTCTTGAAGCATTAGAAGAAGACAAAAAAGATTCTCAAGAGGTTAGGAACGCAGCAATAGGTTTATTTGAAGCAGCAAATACATGGGGAATATTTGCCAAAAGAGGCGAGGATTCCACAAGAGTTGAGGAACTGATAAATGCAGGAACCACTAGTGTTCTTGACTTAAGTGTTTACAACGCTGTGGGAGCTTTTAATATTCGTGCTCTTGTAATAAGCCTTCTTTGCAGAAAGATTTTCAATCAAAGAATGTCTGCCAGAAAAGAAGAAGAAGTAGATTCTGTTGCCCGTGGCTTAGATTACTTGTCCAGTGAAATGAAAAGAGATAACCCTTTGGTATGGATTTTCATAGATGAAGCCCATGAATTTCTGCCTTTGGATGGAAAAACAGTTGCAACAGATGCCTTAATCCAGCTTTTGAGAGAAGGCAGGCAGCCAGGAATTTCCCTAGTCCTTGCCACACAGCAGCCAGGGCAAATACATCATGATGTTATGACCCAGTCAGACATCGTAATTGCCCATAGGGTTACTTCCAAACCAGATGTCGAGGCCTTGAATTATATAATGCAGTCTTATATCCTTGAAAGCATAAAAAAGCAGATGGATGATCTGCCAAGTCTAAAAGGTTCTGCAATTCTTCTTGACGATAATTCAGAGAGAATCTATCCTATGAGAATCAGGCCGAGATTCACCTGGCATGGTGGAGAAGCACCAACTGCCATTAGGGCTGAAAAGAATCTTTAGGAAGTTTTATAAATAAGTAGTATAAAACAATTTTGTGACAACAGAATTAACAGATTATATAGAAGCTGGGGAGAAGAAATTCCCAAGAATATCTACAAGAAAGAAGCTTGAAGAACTTGGAGCAAGACACTTAGAAACAGATAAATTTAATTTAGGCGGAGTAGAAAGAACTATAGAATATATGATTATAGAAGAGGGTTATGCTATAGTATGGCGAAGAGTTAAAAATAGTGAAAATTACCGGTTATATCTTATTGCACCAGAAGTAGTTAAATTTTCTTAATTCAATATCTTAAAATCAACCCTAACCCTAAACTTGTAAGGCGCTATTTCCCCTGCTTTCTTAACTTTTAATATTTTCTCAAGCATATACCTCAATTATCTTAGCATTAACTTTATAGATTTTTATTAATTTTAAAATTTCATCCTTATTTTCAACTGGAACTATGATGCTGCTTTTTCCTGATTTTTTCCCTCCAAGCTTTTCCATCAATCCCAGATAATGCTTTCCTTTTATTTTAACTCCATAAATTTTATTTAAAAATGCTCCCCTGTTTTTCTCAATCTTATCCCAAAAAATAACAATGTGCTTTTTTCCAGTAATATCAGAAGGGACATATTTACCATATAAAACAATTCCGGTGCTTTCAATGCTTTTTCCCAAGTCTCTCCATTTGTCCAGCTTGCCAATTATTAAATTTATCTTATTATCTATTCCTTTTGACTTAAAGAGCAAAGATTCTCTGCTTTTATAAAAATTTTCAAGTATTTTTTCAATTTCATTTTTTATTTTTTGGGTTTCTTTTTTAACTTCAATGAAAATATCAACATCACTTTCCTTTGTTGCTTCATCTCTCGCTGCTGAACCGAATAATATAATTTTTTCGATACTTTCTTTTTCTTTCAAGTTAGCAAGCAAATATGATGAAAAATAACTCGCATATGCTTTAATCATTTTCTAACTCCTTTTTTAAATCAAGAAACAAATTTATCTTTTTATTCAAAATATCTTCTGAAACTTTCTTTCCATAAACAAGCTCATTTCTTTCACTTTCAATTTTAAATGCTACATCTAAAATTTTGTCAATATTTTCTATGCTGCCTATTTGAGAAGTTATTTGGCTTGAAATAAGTTTTTTGGCATTTTCCTTTTTCTTTTTTAGCCAAAGATGATTTATTTTAGCCCCGGGTTTTAAGACGTTTAATTTATCTAAATAGGATTCAAGAAGATTAACCATGCCAAAAGACAATGAAAAGGCCAGCCTTCTTTGATGCGCAATTATTCCCCTAGAATCCTTTAATGAACTCTCAATTTCATCCATTACTTCACCAAATATCTCCTTATATGTTTCCTTCATTTAAGACGCCTGTCAAAAACAATTAAGACATCTGTCTTTATAAATCTTTCTTTCAGGTTAAGACATTTGTCTTATATTAATTAAGACACCTGACTTAATAAACAAAAACTACAGAACCCTAAAATCCACCCTAACCCTAAACTTGTAAGGCGCTATTTCCCCTGCTTTCTTAACTTTTAATATTTTTATCTTTTTCTTATACATCTCAGCCTCTTTTTTTACTTTATTAACAATCTGGTTAATTTCATCAATCTTGCAGAAATCATAATAAAATATCCTTGTTCCTTTTTTACTAAGCAAAAAAGCTTGTTTCAAGAAAGTATCCCTAAGCTGTGGGCGTGGCATGATGATTACAGAAAATTTGGCAGGAATTTTTTTGTTATTAACAACTAACCCAGCCTTAATTTTATTAGTAACATTTTTAATATTTCCACTTAACAATATAACTTTATTTTTAACTTTGTTTAATTCTATATTTAACTTAGTATACTTGTTCGCCTCTTTGTTTAGCTCGTTAGAATAAACCATTCTGGCTTTGGAATTTTTAGCTATCACAATTGAATAAGGACCAACGCCAGCAAACATGACTAGAACTTCATCGCCTTTTTGAATCCGGGCCGCAATCTCTTTTCTCTCATTGCTCAATCTTGTTGAAAAATAAACTTTATCAATATTAAACCTAAAAACACAATTATTCTCTCTGTAAAGAGCTTCCTTTGTTTTTTCTCCTGCAACCCATTTTGTCTCCTGCTTTCTCAATCTGCCTTTGAATTTTCCTGTTTTTTCAAGAACAGTTGTTATTGATTTATTATTTTTAAGAATATTACTCGCAAAATGCTTCTTATCTTTAACAGATGTTTTCTTATCGAACTTCACCAATGCTATATTACCAAAAACATCAAACGCCCTTGGATTTTTACTGGAATTTTTCATCATAAAGGATAAAAAACATTAATCTTTATAAATATTAAATTTCTATTATTAATATGGGAATGTTCAGAAAACTATTGTTTATTATAGGAATTATTTTAATCGCGCTTCCCTTTTTGCCTCTAAACTTAATTCCTGCAGGTTCTCTTGTTGGAATTGATATGTTTGGTAATGATATTCTTTCTATTGCTCTTGGTATTATTCTTGTAATTCTTGCTCTCTGGTCCTGGAACAGAGAGAGAAAGAGAAGAATGCTTTTTGGCGGAAGATTTGTCGGACCTGGGGGGATTAGGGATGCTCGGCAAATGAGGGCCATTAGCGACGCAGATTTAAGAAGAATGCAGGATGTTCAAAGATTACGGGCTCTGCAGGGTAGTTATTAAAAATTAGGTTTAAAGTTATCTTAGAAAGAAGTTATTCTACGAGCCCCAATTCTACCTTCACCAGCTAATGAATAGATTACTCCAATTAAAAGAAGAATAACTTGTCCACTAAAATTATATATTGAAGTATAATATGCAATTTCTACCGGTAAAGAAAGGTAAGTATAGAAAACAGATGCTAGCCCAGATAAAATCATATAAACTCCAAAAACCCGTCTTCTAAAAAATTGGAGTCTTGGTCTAACAAGAGGGTATGCAGCTCCACTAATAGGCATTACTGTTGAAGGCTCGAGACTCGTAATAAATACAAGAAGTCCTAAAAGGATTACAATAAAAGGCAATAATGACTCTGGTAAAAAAGGGATAAACATGGCATCTAGTGCAACATATATTATTGCAAGCCCATAAATCCAATTGATTATTTTTGCCATTAGTAATAAAGAACCAAACCCTATTTTTAAACATTATTACAAACCCAAAGAATAATATTTATAAGAAAGCCTTTCTTCTCATAATAATGCAGAAAAGAGGGTTGTTCTTTCTTTTAATTGGTTTGTTTACAATAAACCTCGTCAGCGCGCAGTTTGGTTATGGCTACGGAAGTTTTTCTCTTGCTGACATACTTGACAGTATTGACCCTGCTACAATAACTTATGGTCTGCTCTTTTTTATTATGTTCACCCTTATTCATCTTGCTCTTTCACGGCTTCAACTTTTCAAGACAACAAGAAGAACTCCTTGGGGTATGCCGGAAACCAGCCCGAATGTCCTTGCTTCAGGAGTGATTTCTTTTTCTGTAGCTGCATTAATAGTTTATTATCTCTACAGAAATGATTATAATCTTGAATCTCTATTCTATAGCCTAGGTTTTTCAGGAAATTTAATACAGATATTATTTGGGGTTGCTGTAATAATTGCAGCGATTTGGATGATTAAAAAATTCAAATGGCCTGCATTTTTTGTAATATTCGGGTTATTAATAATGGCTATATCAATTTTCACAGAATTGATATATGAAAAAACAACAGCTTTCTTTATAGGATTAGTTATTTTGGCTATTGGAATATATTTATGGAATAAGGCTAGATTAAAGAGATGGGCAGAGAGAAATCTAAAAGCATATTAAATCCAGTTCCCTAATCCTTTCTGTTTTTTCTTTTCCTTCATTTCTCTTAATTTCTCCAGCTGCTTCTCAACCCTCTCCTCTGAAAAATCATGGTCGTGGACCAGGATCTTCTTGATTTTTTCTTCATCAGCACGGGAAAAATTAAAATCAACGTTAACTGTTTTTGGCTTGTGGAAAAGCTGAAAAATTTCCTGCCAGTCAAATCTGTCTTTCTCTGGCAAACCCATCATCTGCTCTTCTACGCTTTTAAAGATTATAACAGGCTGTTTGTATTTTTTTACAATCTCGAGAGCTCTCTTCTGCCCTATTCCTGGAATCCCGCGCGGATTGTAATCTGTACCAACAAGAATCCCGAGACATATCAACTGATCAAGGTTTATTTCAAGTAAATTCAAAACCCTGTCAAGTTCTATCAACTCAGGCCTTATTTCCTGCCAGCCAGAAATTGTTTTTCTCTTTCTTGCCAAGCCCAGATTCCTGATTAACTTTGTTGCCCCAAAAAGTAGGCTGTCATAATCCTGGCTAACAACCCCAAAACTTTCCTTAACTCTTGAAAGATAAGCTGCCTCTGCTTCTCCTTCTCCAGGAGCTTGGACAACCCCAACGCCCATTGCTTCTAAAAGTTCTTTGCTTTCCTGAATCATCTGTGAGTCCAACCTTATCAACTGCGAGCCATAACGCCTCATTGCATCTATATCTTCTTCCTGTTTTGCTTCTTCATATCTTTCTTGCGCAAGCTCCCTGCTCTCTGACCTTATTTGATGGGTTCCTTCCTTTAATCCAGGAGCTTCTCCGTCAAAAACATAAACAAGCTTTATTCCTTCTGAAAGAAGGTTAACATTTCTGTAAAAAATTCCTGACAAATGTGAAGTCACCCGTTTTTTATTATCCATTAAAGGAGTGCCATCAGGCTGCCTTATAGTTGAAAGAAACTGATAAAGCATATTATAAGCATCTACAAAAACCAGTTTATCCTTCAGGTCAGAAATTTCGATTTCTTTTCTTGGAATTATGTCCTTAATATTTAGTCCCATTTTCTTAAGAATTAATGCAGATGTAAATATAAATAATTATCTAAGATGAAACAGCGCCTTCAAGTCCGTAATTTCTTCCCCTATTGGCCACTTCATAAGCCCTATTAGATAATCTTTGGGCTATTCTATAAAGTTGTGCATCCGGAATTCTAGAAATAGTCATTCCCCTAATTCTAGTGTAATATATTCCCACTAAAGCTTCCAGTTCTGTCCTAGAAAGTCTGGATAAATTTGCCCCATCATACCTTCTAATAAGCTCCCTTGCCTTTGATGCATCAGAATCGATTCCTTTTCTTTGTCTCATATTGTTACTCCTAAATAAGAGTATATAAATCTTATTGTTTAAAATTCTTAACCTTTAAATAACTCTTGGACTTTAAACTTTTATGGAAACAGATTTTATTCCTATAGATTATGACTATTTTGATTTTCAGGACAGAAATTACATAAGAATTTTTGGCCGGAATTCTGATGGAAAAAGAATTTGTGTTATTGATTCCTGCCCTGTTTATCTATGGGCTATTCTTGAACCTGATTTGAGCCAGAAAAAGATAGGCGACCTGATAGAAGAGATAGGATCAATAGAACTTGATTTAAAAGGCAGAAAAACCAAGGTTGAAAAAGTTGAACTTCATGATAAAAAGTTTCTTGATAAAAAAACCAATGCATTGAAAATTTTTGCAACAAACTATAAGGATTTGCACGACATCGCAGACAGGCTTGCTCTTTCAGGTATCAGAAACAGAAGAGGCTATGACTTGGGATTTGTTACTCACTATATAATTGAAAAAAAGATAAATCCTTTATGCTGGTACAGAATTTCAGGGGAAGTCCTGAATAATTCTCAGGAATTTGGCGGAATAGATGCTGCACTTGATGTTGATATATGCATAAAAATTGAAAAGGCTGAAAAAATCCACGAAAAAGATTTCAAGCCAAAAATTCTTGCCTATGACATTGAGACAGATGATATAAAAATTGGGCAGGGAGAAATTTTGATGATTTCGCTTGTTTCTGAAAATTTCAAAAAAGTAATTACCTGGAAGAAAACAAAGAAAACAAAGCCAGATTATGTCGAATATGTTAAAGACGAAGCAGATCTCATAGAAAAATTCATAGAATACGTAAAAAAAATATCGCCTGATTTTCTTGTGGGGTATTTTTCAGATGGTTTTGATCTTCCATATATAAAAGCCAGAGCTGAAAAAAATAATGTAAAGCTTGCGCTTGGATTAGACTCCAGTCAGCCGAGATTTTCCCGCGGGATTGAGATTTCGGCAAAAATCCGCGGGATTGTTCATATAGATCTGTTAAAATTTATAAGAACGACCTATTCCCAGTATATGCAGTCAGAAACTCTTTCATTAAATGAAGTGGCCGCAGAGTTTTTAGGAAGTTCAAAAAAGGATTTCAAAATAAAGCATTCCTCAAAGCTTACAGATTCTGACTGGGAAGATTATTATGAATATAATCTGCAGGATTCTATTCTAGCCTCTGGCTTATTTGAAAAATTCTGGCCTGACTTGCTTGAATTCACCC
>ERZ1292632.126-Hain-H43-01um-R2-126-length-75226-cov-7_pt1 | contig 37834 bp, 40 predicted proteins | sample MGYA00564407_ERZ1292632 | MGnify/ENA primary metagenome ERZ1292632 (study PRJEB36523, sample SAMEA6512637) | groundwater metagenome | collected 2019-01-08 | study: AquaDiva: Metagenomics assemblies of 32 groundwater samples | reverse complement strand
CTCTAACCAACTGAGCTACACCCGCGTTCGGTGTGGAAGCGCCGTCTATGAGCGTCTGCCGGGGCTGTCAACCGTCCGCGCCCCCGCTTTCCTCTTTCTAGTCATTTTCTTTGCGGCGCGGCACCGTCAGCGTGCCCTGCTCGAACAGGAAGCCCGCGATATCGGGCGTCCCGGCCGCCGCGACGACGGTCTGGATGATGATGAGCAGCGGCACCCCTAGCAGCGCGCCCGGCGTCCCCCACACCCATCCCCAGAAGGCGAGCGATACCAGGATCAGCAGCGGGTTCATCGTCAGCCGCCGCCCCAGCAGCATCGGCGTGATGACATTGGCCTCGACCAGGTGGAACCCGATCTGGAGAGCCGCGGGCAGCAGCGCCACCCATACATCGTCGAACACCATGAGCCCGCCCAGCCCCAGCAGCGCGGCGGCCAGCATCGGCCCGAAATAAGGAACGAAATTGAGCAAGGCGACGATCCCGCCCCACATCAGCGGCGATGGCATCCCGATCACCCACAGCGCGAAGGCGACGGCAAGGCCGAGGCAACTGTTGATGATCGCGATGGTGATGACATAGGCGGAGGTCGCGTCCACGACATTCTGGATCACCCGCGCGACCGCCATCGCCCCGTCGAAACTGCCCCGGCTGTTGATCGTCCGTCGCCTTAGCCGCGTCCAGCCGGCGAGGAAGAAATAGATGATGAGCAGCGCGAACACCATCTGGATGAACGCCGCCGGCGCGCTGGTCGCAGCAAATTGCAGCAGCGATCGCGGCGCATCAACCGCCGAAGCCTGCGCCGCCGCCACCGGCCCGCTCGCGATCATATCGACGGTCTCGTCCACGAAGCGCTGGAGATTGGCATAGAGGTCGATCAACGGGGCGAGATTGGCCTGTATCTTGGGCAGACGCTGGGGCAGCGCCGCGAACCAGTCGGTCGCCGGCACGATGATGAGGACCAGCGCGGTATTCGCCACCAGCAGGAAGCCGATCAGCGCCAGCAGCGCGGCCAGCCCCGACGGAATGCCCCGCCGCTCCATCCATTCGAGCAACGGCACCAGCGCGATGGCGATCACCAGCGCGGCGGTCAGCGGCAGAAAGAATTCCGCCCCCGCCCGCAACGCGAAGGGCAAGGCCAGGATCAGCCCGATCCCCGCCGACAGCGCGATCGACGCCAGCAACCGGTCGCGCCGGCGGTTGATTTCCTGAAGGTCGGCGGCGCTCGGCTGATTCCCGTTGCTCATGGGCCAGATGTGAAGCGGCGGCGCGGCAGCGTCAATTTACAATGGCTGTTCGGCGGATCGCGGCACTTTCGTCATGCCAGCGAAGGCTGGCATCTCTCTTCTTTCTCCCGCTCGAAGAAAAGGGAGATGCCAGCCTGCGCTGGCATGACGGGGTCGTCAGCCGCTTCCTGGTCAACCCCAACGCCGCCTTAACCAAATATTCGGCGCATACCGCTATCCCCGCAGCCGGGGACATGAGAACGGGGCAAGGCATGAAGCAGGCGCTCGTCGCGCTGGCGATGATGGGGGTGAGCCACGCGGCATCGGCGCAGCCGGCGGTGCGGCTCGACACCCAGATGTTCGTCGAACGGGTCAGCACCGACCTCAACGGCCGCCCGCGCCGCACGCTGGAAAGCGCCGCGCGCGCCGCGCCGGGCGAGCCGGTCATCGTCATCCTCCACTGGCGCAACGAAGGCGCGCAGCCGGTGCGCAGCTTCGCCGCCAGCCGCACAATGCTGCGGGGCCTCACGCCCGATCTCACCGCCCCCGGCGTTCAGGTGTCGATCGACGGTGGGCGCAGCTGGGACAGGTTCGACCGGCTGTGGCTGCCCACCCCGCTCGGCGGCATCCGCCGCGCCGTGGCGGAGGATGTGACCCATGTCCGCTGGCTGCTGCCCGACGCCGCCGGCCCCGGACAAGCGGGCCGCCTCAGCTACCGCAGCGTGGCGCGCTGACGCAGTTTGAATATGCTGGGCTAATCTGCATCACCCCGTTCGTCCTGAGTAGCCATTGAGCGAAGTCGAAATGGCGTATCGAAGGACCGGTGCTTCGATACGGGGCTTCGGCAGGCTCAGCCCCTACTCAGCACGAACGGTTCATAATTAAATTAGAGGCCGCAGCACTAATCCACGAACAGGAAGGCAGGCGCCTCCAGCCTTTTCTTCACCGCCTGCACGAAGCTCGCCGCATCCCAACCGTCGACCACGCGATGGTCGCAGCTGATCGACAGGTTCATGAGCTTCGCCGCGACGACTTCCTTGCCCCGGAAGACCGGCCGCTCGATCACGCGATTGGGGCCGATGATCGCCACTTCGGGCCGGTTGATGACCGGCGTCGTCGCGATCCCGCCCAGCGGCCCCAAGGAGGTCAGCGTCAGCGTCGATCCGCTCAGTTCCTCGGACTTCGCCTTGCCCGTCCGCGCGGCCTCGGCCAAGCGGCGGATTTCGCTCGCAAGCTGCCAGATGTTCCTGTCCTGCGCGTCGCGGATCACCGGCACCATCAGCCCCGCATCGGTCTGCGTCGCGAGGCCCAGATGCACAGAGCCGTGCCGCGTCACCACGCCTGCCTCGTCGTCATAGCGCGCGTTCAGCATCGGGAAGTCCGGCAAGGTCTTGCAGATGGCGACGATCAGCAGCGGCAGCATGGTGAGCTTGGGCCGCTCCCCGCGTCCCTCGTTCAATTGCTCGCGCAGCGTCTCCAGCGCGGTGACGTCGATCTCATCGACATAGGTGAAATGCGGGATATGCCGCTTCGACGCCGCCATATTCTCCGCGATCCGCCGCCGCATCCCGATGACCCTGACCGTCTCGTCGCCCCGCCGCGCCGACCGCCCGGCCGGCGCATAGCCCTGCCCCGACCCGTAGAGCAGATAGGCGTCGAGATCGGCATGGCGGACGCGGTCGCCCGAAGGCTTCACCTGCGACAGATCGATACCCAACTCTTTCGCTCGCGCCCGCACGGCGGGGGACGCGAGAACTTCTACTCCCCTCCCTTCCAGGGAGGGGTTGGGGGTGGGTGCCGGCGAAGCCGGCTTTTCTTCCGGCGCGACGACAGGAGGCTCGCTGCGCTCGCCACCCACCCCCGGCCCCTCCCTTGAAGGGAGGGGAGATTCGCTCACCGCCGTCTCCGCCGCGATCGTCTCCTTGGCTGGCGGCGGCGCAGCGCCGATTGCGCCATCGCCCTCGACCTCGATCTCCACCAGCATCGCCCCGATCGACACCTGGTCGCCCGGCTCGCCTGCCAGCCGCACCACCGTGCCCGCCACCGGGCTTTCCATCTCGACCGTCGCCTTGTCGGTCATCATGTCGGCGATCGGCTGGTCCTCCTCGACCCGGTCGCCGACCTTGACATGCCAGCCGACGATCTCCGCCTGCGCGATGCCTTCGCCGATGTCCGGCAGCTTGAACGTGAACAGCGCCATGACGCTCAATCCTTCATGATCTTGGTGATGGCCTCGCGGATGCGCACCGGCCCCGGAAAATAGGCCCATTCCAGGCTGTGCGGATAGGGTGTGTCGAACCCTGTGACCCGCTCGATCGGCGCTTCGAGACGATAGAAGCAGCGCTCCTGCACTTGGGACAGCAGTTCCGCGCCGAAGCCGCTGGTCCGCGTCGCCTCATGCACGATCAGGCAGCGGCCGGTCTTGCGCACCGACGCCTCGATCGCCTCGATGTCGAGCGGCACCAAAGTCCGCAGGTCGATGATCTCGGCATCCACCCCCATGGCCGCGACCGTGTTCTCGACCACATGCACCATCGTGCCGTAGCACAGGATGGTCAGCGCCTCGCCCGCCCGCGCGATTCGCGCCTTACCCAGCGGGATGCGATAATAGCCCTCCGGCACTTGCGCGTCGGGATGCCCCGCCCAGCTCTTGGCCGGCGTGTCATAATGGCCGTCGAACGGCCCATTATAGATGCGTTTCGGCTCGAAGAAGATCGTCGGATCATTATCCTCGATCGCCGCGATCAGCAGCCCCTTGGCGTCATAGGGCGTCGAGGGGATCACCGTCTTGACGCCAGAGACATGGGTGAAGATGCCCTCGGGCGACTGGCTGTGCGTCTGCCCGCCGAAGATGCCGCCGCCGAAGGGAGATCGCACCGTCATCGGCGCGATGAACTCGCCCGCCGAGCGATAGCGCAGCCGCGCCGCCTCGCTCACCAGCTGGTCGAGTGCGGGGTAGATATAGTCGGCGAACTGGATTTCCGGCACCGGGCGCAGGCCATAAGCCCCCATCCCCACCGCCACGCCGATGATCCCGCATTCGGTGATCGGCGTGTCGAACACGCGGTTCTTGCCATATTTCTGCTGGAGGCCCGCCGTGGCGCGAAACACCCCGCCGAAAAAGCCGACATCCTCGCCCATCACGACGACTTGCGGGTCGCGGTCCATCATCACGTCCAGCGCACTGTTGATCGCCTGGATCATGTTCATGTGGGTGGTTTGGGTGGTGGGTTCGGTCATGCTCATACTTTCCCTCTCCCTTGGGGGGAGAGGATAGCGGAGCTTGCCAGCTTGCTGGCTAGCGCAGCTTGGTGAGGGGGCGGCGGCCTGTCGATGGCACACATCACCCTCATCCAACTCCGCCTAACTCGCTTCGCTCGCAAGGCTTCGTATCCTTCTCCCATCAAGGGAGAAGGTTTGATCGCCAAGCCCCTCACAGCCCCGCCGCCTTCCATTCGTCCAGCATCTGCTGTTGCTGTTCGCGCAAATGCCAGGGCATTTCCTCGAACACATCCTCGAACATCGACTCCATCGGATGGTGGAGGCCGTGGCCCAATATCCCGTTCTTCTCCGCCTCGCGCGCGGCGTCGCGGACCAGCTCGGCCAGTTCCTTGTCCATCGCCGCATGGAGCTCCTCGTCCCAGATGCCAAGGCCGATGCAATGCGCCTTCAGCCGCGCGATCGGATCGCCCAGCGGCCACAGACTGCTTTCCTCGGCGGAGCGATAGGCGGTCGGATCGTCCGAGGTGCTGTGGCCCTCCACCCGATAGGTGAAATGCTCGATCAAGGTCGGCCCGCCATTGGCCCGCGCCCGGTCGGCGGCCCAGCGGGTCGCCGCATAGACCGCCAGCACGTCATTGCCGTCGACCCGCAGCCCCGCAATGCCATAGCCGATCGCCCGCGCCGCGAAGGTCGTCGCCTCCGCTCCCGCAAAGCCTGAAAAGCTGCTGATAGCCCATTGATTATTCACCACATTCATGATGACGGGCGCGCGATAGACGCTGGCGAAGGTGCAGGCCGAATGGAAATCGCCCTCCGCCGTCGATCCCTCCCCGCACCAGGTCGCGGCGATCCGCGTGTCGCCCTTCGCCGCGCTCGCCATCGCCCAGCCGACCGCTTGGGGATATTGGGTGGTGAGGTTGCCCGAGATCGAGAAGAAACCCGCGTCGCGCGCCGAATACATGATCGGCAACTGGCGGCCCTTCATCCGGTCGCCCTTGTTGGAATAGATCTGGTTCATCATGTCGACGATGGGCCAGTCGCGCGCGATCAATATTCCCTGCTGGCGATAGCTGGGGAAGCACATGTCATCCCGCGACAGCGCCAAAGCCGCGCCGATCGACACCGCCTCCTCGCCGGTCGATTTCATGTAGAAGCTGGTCTTGCCCTGCCGCTGCGCGCGGAACATCCGCCCGTCGAACGCGCGGGTCAGCGCCATGTACCGCAGCATCTTCAGCAGCGTCTCGGCCGGCAGCTTCGGGTTCCAGGGGCCGACCGCCTGCCCGTCCTCGTCCAGCACCCGCACCAGCCCATAGGCCATGTCGCGTATGTCGGCGGGCTGCGCCGCCTCGTCCGGGCGCGGCTGCGCGCCGGCGGGCGGGATGTCGAAATGGGTGAAGTCGGCCGCCTCGCCCGGCCGCGCCGGCGGCTCGGGCACATGGAGCCTGAGCGGGGGCAGATTGCGCCCCACCGGCCCGTCCTGCCCCGCAAATCCATTAGGATCGCTCATCCTACCTCCTTTGTGCATTGCAACAATATTGCTTAGCGCAGATATTATATTTCAACGCCGCAAAAGGCAAGCCTTACTGACCCATTATATGCGATTCAGCTGTCCCACTCGCTGTTCGCTTTACACCGCCACGGGCGCTGCAATGTGGCTTTGCGGCGCGTAATCGACCACCTCGAAATCCTCGATTCGATAGTCGAAAATGCCCGAAGGCCGCCGATTTATCCGCAGCTTGGGCGCGCCCGCGGGCACCCGCCGCATCTGTTCCTCGACCAGGTCGGCATGGTTCAGATAGAGGTGCACGTCGCCCCCCTGCCACACCACCTCGCCGGGCTCCAGATCGGTCTGCTGCGCCAGCATCCGCGTCAGCATCGACAGGCCGAATATGTTGAAGGCAAAGCCGAGCCCGAGGTCGCAACTGCGCTGGAACAGCAGCCCGTTGAGCCGCCCGTTCGCGACTTGGAACTGATAGGTCATGTGGCAGGGCGGCAGCGCCATATTCGGCACCTCCGCCACATTCCAGCCGGTAAACAGCAGCCGCCGCGACCCTGGCGTGGCGCGGATCGCCTCGACCAGTTCGGCAATCTGGTTGCGCCCCTTGTCGGCCCGCCGATACAGCCCCTCACCCGCAGGCTCATAGACCGGCCAGTTCACCCATTGCGCGCCATAGACCGGCCCCAGATCACCCCAGCGCGCGGCAAAGTCCGCGTCCGCGATGATCCGCGCCTCGAACGCATCGCGATCAATATCCTCCCCGGTCGCCCGGCGATAGGCGTCGAGAGGCCAGTCGGTCCAGATATGGACCCCCTGCCGCACCAGTTCGCGGATATTGGTGTCCCCGGTCAGGAACCACAGCATCTCCCGCGCCGCGACCTTCCAATAGACCCGCTTGGTGGTCAGCAGCGGCACCGCATCGTCCGCCAGCGAAAAGCGCATCATCGCGCCCAAAATGGATCGTGTGCCGACCCCCGTCCGGTCGATCCGCTCGTCGCCATGGGTCCAGACATGCCGCATCAGGTCCAGATATTGCTGCTCATAATGGGGCATGTCGGTCAAAGGGGCGGTCCTGCAAAGCGAGTCTGTGCCCCGCTTCTAGCCCAGCCCCGCATTCAGGTCATGGCGCTTTGTCCGCTCCGTTTCGGATCGGGTTGCGCTGGCATTGTCCCATGGGCGTGCGACCATCGCGCTATGACGGAAGACGACAGGCTGACGCTCGCTCTCCTCGACCGCGCCGGCCGCCCGGTGCGGGTGGAGTCGCTGGCGTCCGACTGGCGCGACACGCTTCGCCGGCTGGTCGCGGACGAAGGCAGCTGGATCGCGCTGTTCCAGCAGCGTCCTGCCGCCCGCTCCGCCAGTCCGAGCGCCGACGACATCGCCCTCACCCGCGCGCTCATCCGCACCCTCCGCCCGCTCGACCTGCACCTTGCCGACCATGTCATCGAGGCCGGAGAAGCCCGCTTCAGCTTCCGCGCGGCAGGCCTCCTCTGACCCGCCCCGAAAAAAGCATCATTCGCGCTTGCCAGCCCCCAAAGCCCTCTTTATAGGCGCACTCCTGCCTCGCAGGACCGCCCTTCAACCGGCGGTTCCGGCATCGGTCGGGGAATAGCTCAGCCTGGTAGAGCACTGTCTTCGGGAGGCAGGGGCCGGAGGTTCGAATCCTCTTTCCCCGACCAACTTTCTCATGAAAATCGCCGCTGACGGCCGCGCCTCAGCCCGCCGTCGCGCAATAGGGCGGCAGCGCGATTGGCGCCGCGCCCTTGGTCTGCCACGCGCCCGCGCCGATGCGATAGGCCTGACCCTGCTTCAGCCGGCCGAGCGTCTGGCAGGCGGTGGCGGCGGCGACATCCTGCACGGTCACGCCGCGCTGGCTCGCAAGCTGCGTATAGGCGGCGCGGCGCTTGATGTTGATCGCCTCGACCTCCGAGCGCACGTCCGCGCCGACCGATCCGGCGATGCCGAGATAGCCGTCGGCCTGCTCGCCCACCGTGCCCGCGTTCAGGGCAGCGGCAACCACGCCCGACTGAGCGCGCGCGACGCCGGTCATCATGAAGCCGCTCGCCAGCGCAACCGCGGCTCCTGCGGCGAGTATCAGCATCTTGCGTGTCATTGCGGGAACAACTCCGGGTTATTCTGGATCAGATCCTGGGCGTCGCGCTGCAACCGCACCACGACTTCCTGCTGCACCTTCACATTCAGGTTGATCTCGATCGGCTTGTCCGGGGCTTTCACCTGTATGCACCCCCCCAGGGCAAGACCGGCGAGACCGGCCATCATGATCGCTCGTTTCTTCATTTCGGCTCCCCTTCTGGCACTGTGTCGCTTTCCGCAGGCTGAACCGCAAGACCTTGTTGCGTTTCCGTTCGGATCTTCTGCTGCATCTGGTCGCCGATGCTGTTCTGGATCAGCTGCGACGGATCGATGAAGGATTGGGCGGTGCCGAGCAGCCCTCGGAAGGGCGCGGCGATGCGGACGTTGAAGATGAAGGGCAGGCCGGTGAAATTCTTCGCCAGCCCCGCCGGCGCGCCGCCGATCTGCCCGCGATTGACGCCGTTGAAGACGACATTGGTCACCATCTCCCCGTCCAGCGCGCCGTCCATCAATATGGTCAGGCACTTATATTGCAGGTTCTTGAGCGCATCGAACGCCATGCGGCCCATGGTGCCGAGCTGCTCGTTCGACACCGGCCCGATATAGGAGAGCACGCCCGACTGGCGCGTGGGATCGCAGGGGATGGTCGGCAGCACGCCTTCGGGCATGATGAGCGGCGGCATACCCTGCTGCCGCGCGACCAGCACGCCGCCGGCGACGCGCCCGCCCTGCGCGTTGAAGATCAGCGGCATGATGCCGTCGAAGGTGCCGGTGGCCGAGACATTGTCCAGTTCCATCGCCTGGATGAACGCGCCCGCATCCAGCCCGATCACGCGGAAGGTCAGGTAGCGGTCGACATCGGCGGAAAAATCCATGGTGGTGGGCAGCAGCACCAGTTCGCCGCCCGAAAAAGGCCATCCGCCCCCCTCGATCCGCACCTTCTGCCCCGGCTCCAGCCGATAGCGCACCACGCCGTCGCGCACCTCGACGCCCGGATTGACCGACCTGATCCGCGCCTCCTGCCCCGGCGCGGTGACGAGGTTGACGAGGTCGGTGAAGCGGATCTCGCCCGAAAGCCCTTCGACCGGACCGAACGCTGCGGCGAGATTGGCGTTGTCGGTGCGGAAGGTGCCGGTGGAGGTGACTCCAGCGGCGGTCCAGTCGATCCGCCCCTGCCCCGTCACCGTCGCATTCACATTGGCGACGACGCCGAGCGCGAGCGGGGTCAGTTCCTCTGGCTGAAGCCCGGCATTGAAGACGAGGCCGGGCACATCGAGATCGGCATGACCGCGCCCGGTGGATAGATCATGCGCGACAGCGACCTTCGCCACGGTGGCGCTGCCGCGCGGGGCGGTGAGCGTGCCGTTAGCCGCGATGCGCCCGTCCTTCAGAGTAAGGGCGAAATCGGGCACAGGCATCGGATGGAAGCGCGCCGGGCTTTGCGAATCGCGCACCGTCATCGCCGCGCGCAACGACAACGCGCCGCCGGCAAAACGCCACTCGCCCGCGCCCTCCTCGACGATCAGAGGCACCGCGCCGATCTGGCCACCCGCGCCGCTCAGCTTGCCGGTAAAGCCGCCTGCCGTCATCGCGCCATCGAGGCTCGCGGCGGTCAGGCGGACGGGCGCGTCCTGCGGCCCGATCGTCAGGGCAGGGTTCGTCAACGCAAAGCCTGGTCGGCCCAGCAGCATCCGCGCCTGCGTGGCGGTCAGCCGCATCGGGCTTTCGCCGCTACGCCCATCGAGCGCGAGATCGCGGATGGCTACGCCGCCCCTCACCCCGCCTGGCCCCATCGCCAGCATCGCCCCGCCCTCCGCCGGGCAGAGCGTCTGCTGCGTCCGCCCCAGCGAGAACGCGCCATATCGCGCTTCGGTCAGCGTCAGCGGCGCGCAGCCTGGGTTGATGGTCACCGCGCCATTGGCCGCTACACGGCCCTCGACCGGCAGTGTGAGCCCACGCAAGCGTCCGTCAGGCAGCGGTCCATCGAGCCGCATCGCCGTCGCGAACCGGGTCGCGCCGCCCCGGTCGGCGGTGAAGCGCACCGTCTCCAGCGCCAGCCGCGCGTCACCGGCGGCATAGGGATCGACGAACAGCTGCCCGCCAAATCCGCCGCTCGGCCGCCGCGCCAGCTTAAGCGCGGCCCTTGGCAAGCCGCCGCCGTCGGTCGTCACTGCGCCGTCCAGCGCCCAGTCCAGCCCGGCCGCCTTGCCCGGCCAGGCGATCGTCAACCGGCTGCCCTGCGCCAGCCCGATCCGCGCGTCGCTCTGCGCATCGAGCGCGCCATCGGTAAGCGCGATGCTCCCCGCGCCGCCCTTTTTAACCAGCGCGAACGTCATCCCGACCCGGTTGCGCCGGCTCGCCCGCTCCGCCGCGTCGACGAGGCGCTCGGCCAGCGGCGCGACCGGCGTGCCCGCTGCGCTCGTCCGCAGCGCGCCCAGCGGATCGCGCCCAGCAAAGCGCAGATCTTGTCCGGCCAGCCGACCCTTGAAATTCGTGCCCTCGCGCCCGACCGTCCAATCGCCAGTCAGCGCCGCTTCCCGCAGCGCAGCACCCTGCCCGCTCAGCGCCCGCGCGGCCATGCGCACCTGCCCGGCAGTCCGCGCGGCATCCCCATCGAACGTCACCCGCCCCTGCGGCGCGGCAAGGATCAGCCCTCCGCCTTTCAGCGCCTGCCCGGAAAGATCGACATGCCCGGTCCAGCGATCGAGCGCGTGGCCCAGCGTCAGGTCCATGACGGCCGCCGGGCGCGCCATCGCCAAGCCATTGCCTGGGCAGCCGAGGGAGTCGGCGCGCACTGGCCCGCGCAGTTGCGGGCGTCCCCCTTGCATCGCGAGATCGATCATCGCCCGCCCCATGGCGAGCCGGCAGCCAGCCACCACGCCGCTCGGCATGGCGGCGGCCACCTTGCCCCGGAATCCCGACCGCAGATTGCCGCTGCCGTCGATCTGCATCCCCACGCGGCCGGCGTCGGTGTCGAGCGTCATGCGCGCGTCGGCGAGCGACAACAGTATGTCGGGCAGGCTGAACGGCGCGGTCGAGGCGGGATCGCGGAACCTGTCCAGCTCGCCCAGCCGCAGCTCGCCGTCGCGCAGCGATCCGCGCAGCCGCACGCCGCCGGCCCGCACCGCCGCGACCTGCGGCGTCAGGCCGGTGAAAGCGATATCGACCTCCACCCAGCGCGCGGTCAGATCGGGCCGCTTGGGATCGCCCAGCACGATATTCTCGATCCGCTGGGTGCGCAAACCCACATCGACCAGATCATAATCGGCCTGTACCCCGCGTCGATTGAGTTCACGGGTGACGAAATTCTCGGCGATCGGCGCGCGCTGCGTCCATAAAGCGACCAGGACCAGGGCCAGCGATCCGGTGCCCACCCCCAGCCAGCGCAACCATGCCCGGCGAACCGCCATGTCGCCGCCTTCTTCTTCCATGCGTCTCGGCAACCCCGGCTCTTGCTGCGATGCGGACATCCGTAACGGCAGCACAACGTCCTGGCGACGGGAAATATCCTTGCCCGCCAAATCCGCAGCTTATAGCGTCATTTCCGCCGGCTCAGGGGGATCGTCTTGGCGGAACAGGAAGACAGGAAGGCGGCCCATGACGGCGCGGGGCATCGCGCGCGGCTGCGGCAGAAGCTGGCGGAGGCGGGTGGCGAGGCGCTGCACGATCATGAACTGATCGAATATCTGCTCGCCCTCGCCATTCCCCGCCGCGACACCAAGCCGCTGGCGAAGGAATTGCTGCGCCGCTTCGGCGGGATCGGCGGGCTGATGGCGGCGGACTGGCAGGCGATCGCCAAGGTGCCGGGCATGGGCGACACCAGCGTCGCCGCCATCAAGATCGTGCAGGCGACCGCGCTGCGGATGCTCCGTAACGAGGTGGCGGAACGGCCGGTGCTGGGCAGCTGGCAGGCTTTGCTCGACTATCTGCGCGCCGACATGGCGCATCTCAGCATCGAACGGGTGCGGGTGCTGCACCTCAACAGCCGCAACATGCTGATCCGCGACGACCATATGGGTGACGGGTCGATCGACCAGGCGGCGATCTACACGCGCGAGGTGATAAGACGGGCGATCGACCTGGGATCGGCGGCGCTGATCCTGGTCCACAATCATCCGAGCGGTTCGCCCGAACCGAGCCGCCAGGACATCGATATCACGCGCCAGATCATCGACGCGGGCAAGCGGCTGGGCATCGCCGTGCACGACCATGTCATCATCGCCGCGCAGGGCCATGTGAGCCTGCGGGCCAAGGGGCTGTTATAGGCGCGCTATACCGAGAGTTTGCGCGCCCGCTCCCGCCATGCCTCGGCCAGCACGGTCATGCCGGCAAGCGCCCGCACCGCGTCCCGCTCGCTGCGATGCCCGCCGCCGATCAGCAGGCGGAAGACCCGCGCCATGTCCCAGTCGGGCAGCGGCCGCTCGATCAGCGCCATGCGCGTCCCCGCCTCCGCCTCGCCTTCGCGGATCACCCGGAAATAAAGGCCGCCCCGCCCCGTTTTGATGATCGTCGCCATCACGTCGCGCGCGCCGAAACGATGGTCGAGCTTCCAGCAGGGCTGGCGGCCATGGCTGACCTCCACGATGGCGCTGCCCAGCGTGAAGCGGTCGCCCAGGCAAATCTCCGTCTCGGTCAGCCCCCGCGACGCGATATTCTCCCCGAACGCGCCCGGCGCGTCGAGATGGGGCATGTCGGGCTTGCGCGCGCGCCACCAATCATAATGATCCTGCGGGTAGAGATGGATCGCCTTGTCCCAGCCGCCATGATGGATAGGGTCGGCGACCGCATCACCCGAGAGGCCGTCCCATGTGATCCGCACCGGCCCGTCAACCGCGCGCTTGGCGATGGCGCTGTGATCGTGCCCGCGAAAGGGCATGGGGGTGCCGACCAGCAGCGCGTCGACGGTCATGTAGGGCGCGTCCATCGCGCCGCCATGCCATAGCGGCAGCGATCAGGCGACGGCCAATGTCGCTTGCGCGGCTATAGCGGGCTGAGTTCGGAGGCGAGCTTAAGCACCTCGCCACCATTGTCGGCGCGGATGAGGAAAGCGGGATTGCGCGGCGATCCATTGCGCCGGATCAGCGCCCCTTCGATCCTGCGTTCGACCTGCCCCTCATAACGCTCGGCGATGCGTCCCCGGCCGACGCCCTGCCCCCAGTTCCACCTGACCCGCATCCCATTGCGGAACATCTCGGTCATCGGGGCATCCTCTCCTTATTGGGCGCACGCTGCGCCGGCCGTCATCTTGCCTGAAACGCCAAAATCCCAAAGAGTTGGAAGGTTCCATATAGAGGCCCGGCGCGCCTGCCTTCGCCGACCCGCGCCGGGGGTGTTCCCCCTGCCGCCGGAATGCCCTAAGGGGCGCCGATGGATGCAACCGGCCTTCGCGTGGCGCTCTTCAGCGGCAACTATAATTATGTGCGCGACGGCGCCAACCAGGCGCTCAACCGCTTCGTCGCCTATCTTCTGCGGCAGGGTGCGACGGTCAGGGTCTATGCGCCTACGGTTGAGCAGCCTGCCTTCGAGCCGACCGGCGAGCTGGTGAGCGCGCCGTCCTTCGCGGTGCCGGGGCGCAAGGAATATCGGGTGCCCTACCGTCTGTCGCGTGGCCTGCGCCGCGATCTCAAAGCATTCGCGCCCAATCTCGTTCATCTGTCGAGCCCCGATCCGCTCGGCCATGGCGCGTTGAGCTGGGCGCGCCGCCATCAGCTGCCGACCGTTGCCTCCGTCCACACCAGGTTCGAAACCTATCCGCGCTATTATGGTCTCGCCTTCCTCGAACCTTTGGTCGAATCGCTGTTGAGACGCTTCTATCGCCGTTGCGACGCGATCGTGGCGCCCTCCGAATCGATGGCGCAACTGCTGCGCGAACAGCGGATGAGCTATGATGTCGGCATCTGGACGCGCGGCATCGACCGCGACATCTTCAATCCCGAGCGCCGCGATCTCGAATGGCGGCGCTTAATCGGCATAGAGGATGACACGCCCGCGATCGGCTTCATCGGCCGGCTGGTGATGGAAAAGGGGCTGGACGTCTTTTCCGACACGATCGACCAGCTCGCCGCGCGGCAGGTGCGGCACAAGGTGCTGATCGTCGGCGAAGGCCCGGCGCGCGAATGGTTCCAGAACCGGCTGCCGCAGGCGGTGTTCACCGGCTTTCAGGCGGGGCCGGACCTCGGCCGCGCCGTCGCCAGCATGGACATGCTGTTCAACCCTTCGGTCACCGAAACCTTCGGCAATGTGACGCTCGAAGCCATGGCGTGCGGTCTGCCCACCGTCGCCGCCCGCGCGACGGGCAGCGAGAGCCTGGTGACCGAAGGCGTCACCGGCCGGCTGATCCGTCCCGGCGCGATCGGCGCCTTCGCCGACGCGCTCGAAGCCTATTGCCTCGATCCCGAAGCCCGGCTGCGCGCGGGGCAAGCGGCGCAGGCGCGCGCCGAGCGCAATGGCTGGGACCAGGTCAACCAGGCGCTGGTCGACACCTATCTGCGCGTGATCCGCCAGCGCGCGCAGGGTCTCTCGCCCCGCTCCAGCCCGGTTCCATAATTCCGGCGGTTTCCTATATTTCGTTCGGGCTGAGCCTGTCGAAGCCCTGTATTTTTCTTCAAGAAGGAAAAGCCCTTCGACAGGCGCAGGGCGAACGGTGAAATGATGAGCGACCTGTTCGCGGACCAGCAGCCCGATAGCAACGCCACCGCGCCCCTCGCCGACCGGCTGCGCCCCCGCACCCTGGCCGAGGTTGTCGGGCAGGAGCATCTGACCGGGCCGGAGGGCGCCATCGGGCGGATGGTGGCGGCGGGGCGGCTCTCCTCGATCATCTTCTGGGGGCCGCCGGGCACGGGCAAGACCACCATTTCGCGCTTGCTCGCCGATGCGGTGGGAATGCGGTTCGAGCCGATCTCGGCGGTCTTTTCCGGCGTCGCCGACCTTAAGAAGGTCTTCGCCGCCGCGAAGGAGCATGGCCGGCGCGGCGAGAAGACGTTGCTCTTCGTGGACGAAATCCACCGCTTCAACCGCGCGCAGCAGGACAGTTTCCTCCCCTTCGTGGAGGATGGCACCGTAACGCTGGTCGGCGCGACCACCGAGAATCCGAGCTTCGAGCTGAACGCCGCGCTCCTGTCCCGCGCGCAGGTTCTGATCCTGCGCCGGCTCGACGCAGCGGCGCTGGAATTGCTGCTGGAACGGGCGGAGGCGCTGATCGGCCGTCCCCTGCCGCTCGATCCGGCGGCACGCGAGGCGCTGCTGGCGAGCGCCGATGGCGACGGGCGCTTCCTGCTGAACCAGGTCGAGACGCTCTATTCGATCGCGATCGCCGAGCCGCTCGATCCCGCTGGCCTGTCGGCGCTGCTCCACCGGCGCGTGGCGGTCTATGACAAGGATCGGGAGGGGCATTACAACCTCATCTCCGCGCTCCACAAATCGCTGCGCGGGTCCGATCCGCAGGCCGCGCTCTACTATCTCGCCCGGATGCTGACTGCAGGCGAAGAGCCGCTCTACGTGCTGCGCCGGCTGGTGCGCTTCGCCACCGAGGATATCGGCCTCGCCGATCCGCAGGCAGTGGTGCAATGCCTCGCCGCCAAGGACGCCTACGAGTTTCTGGGATCGCCGGAGGGCGAACTGGCGATCGTGCAGGCCTGCCTCTATTGCGCGACCGCCCCCAAGTCCAACGCCGCCTATATGGCGATGAAGGCCTCGTTCAAATCGGCGCGCGAGACCGGATCGCTGATGCCGCCGATGAACATCGTCAACGCGCCCACCAAGCTGATGAAGCAGGTCGGCTACGGCAAGAACTACCAATATGACCATGACGCGGCGGAGGGCTTTTCCGGCGCGAACTATTGGCCCGAAGACATGACCCCGCAGACCTTCTACGCGCCGACCCATCGCGGGTTCGAGGCGCGGGTGGCCGAACGCATGGCCCATTGGGACCGGCTGCGGGCAGAGCGCGGGGATTGAGCCGTTTCGATCATTTCGCGGTTGTCGACTGGTCCGGCGAGGCCGTCGCCCGGCCCAAGGGGCTGGCGGTGGCCTATGCCGAACGCGGCGACAACCCGCCTGTGCTTCTCTCCCCGCCCGGCGGCTGGACCCGCGAGCGGCTGACCGAGTGGCTGGCCGAGCATGGCAGGGCCGGAACCCGGCTATTGGTCGGCCTCGACCTGTCGCCCGCGCTGCCCTTTATCGATCAAGGCGCCTATTTCCCCGGCTGGCGCGACAGTCCGGCGGACGCGCTCTCTCTTTGGGCGATGGTGGAACACGTAACAGCCGATGATCCCCATTTGTCGGTATCCTCGCTGCTGCGCCATGCCGAGGTCCGCCGGCATTTCCGGCAGCTTGGCGATTGCGGCGATCTGTTCCCGCCCGGCAAGGGCCGCCTGCGGGTATGCGAACTGGGGCAGGCGGCGATGGGCCTCTCTCCGACCAGTTGCTTCAACCTGGTCGGGGCGGCCCAGGTCGGCAAGTCGAGCCTGACGGGGATGCGAACGCTGCACCGGTTGCGCGGGCTCGTGCCGGTCTGGCCGTTCGATCCCATTCCGGCGGAAGGGCCGCTGATCGTGGAAATCTACACCAGCCTCGCCGCGCGCGAGGCGCGCCTGCCGCGCGGGCGAGCCAAGATGCGCGATGCCCCGTCGCTGGACGCGGCGCTGGCGGCACTGGGGATCGGGCCGCACCAGCCTCTGCCGCGCTACAGCGATCATGCCACCGACGCCATCCTGACCACCGCCTGGCTCCGCATCGCCGCCAATCGCCCGGCGCTCTGGCATCCGGCGGGCATGACCCCGCACATCGCGCGCACAGAGGGCTGGACGTTCGGCGTCATGTAACTGGGGGGATGGTGCCGGCTGAGGGGATCGAACCCCCGACCTTCGGTTTACAAAACCGCTGCACTACCGCTGTGCTAAGCCGGCTGGATGGATGCTCGCCCTAATGGCGGTCCCGGTGCCGGTCAACGGCAAACCATGCCTGTTCCCGCCGAATCAAAATGGGGGCCGGCATTGCTGCCGGTCCCCATTTCCGTCGGGTCATCCGATCCGCGTCCTTTGCCGGATGCGATCATCGGCCCGGCGTATCCTGTGCTTCGCCCGTTAGGGATCGGCGCAGGCTTTGCTCCGGTCGTCGGCCTCTTGCAAGGCCGGCCTCCCGGCGCGGGTCGCCCCTTTTCCCATGCCCGACGTTCACTTTCGCGCGTACCCGGCATCGGTTGTAGAGCGGCCTGTCCGCCTTGGCGCTTTTGCTGGAAGCAGGACCGCCCGGCCAGACCATCGCGACAGAAAATCCCTGATTTCTCGGGAGATTTTCGGATTTGGATCACTCCGCTTCCTCGTCTCGATAGGGAGATGGTCTCACCATCTGCGAGTCGCGCAAAACGGAATCGGACGGGATGATGACCATGCCTCCGCAAAATCTGTGGATAAGTGTGGATAAGTTTCATCCGCACCCAAACGGCGGAACGTGGCGCGCAATTCGCCCCCGCCGCCCGCCCCCATCGCTTTGTCGCAAATTTTATCGACACAATTGCAACAACTTGCGTCGTTGCCGCAGGTTCATGCAACCTCGATCAAAGTGCAGGGGTTGAACCGCCAAATCACGCTACTGGAGGAGAAAACTCATGCGTAATACCCTGCTCGCCCTGGCCGCCGTCTCGTTGGCCGTCCCCGCGTCCATGGCGGTGCCGACCGATGGCGCTCAGGCCCGCAAGCATCATCGCTACAGCGAATGGCGCGGGCGCGACGGCCGCACCTATTGCCGCAAGTCGGATGGCACCACTGGTCTCATCATCGGCGGCGTCGGCGGCGCGCTCGTGGGCCGCGCGATCGACACGCGCGGCGATCGCGCCACCGGCACCATCCTGGGCGCGGCCGGCGGCGCGCTGCTCGGCAAGGAAATCGACAGCAAGCGCCGCTGCCGCTGAAGCTGGACGTAAAAAAGGGCGGCATCCATCTCGGATGCCGCCCTTTTTACGAGATATTAGAGGATCGGCTTATTCCGAAGCCGCGCCGCGCGCTTCTTCGACGTTGAAGGCGACAGACTGGCCGCCGGAAATGCCCGAAACCTTGCCGTTCTTGACCGCGAGGTTGAACGCAACCGCATCGGGATAACGACGGCCGGAAATGACCTGGCCGGTCTTGGTGTCCTTCACCTGATAGACATAGGTGTAGCCTTCATGGGTGAAGCGCTGCTTGGGGGTAGCGTCGCCGGCCTGGGCGGCGGTGGCGGCAATGGCGCTCACAGCGCCGGCAATGGTGAACTTCGACAGCATTCGCATAGGGTGTCTCCTTGTGAATGCCGATCAAACACCTCTGACTATATTTATTGGTTGCCGCCTATCTATGTTGCGATGCGGCACGGCCCAATCGCAAAGAGCGTTATTGCAATTGCGTAACGTGCAATCTCTGCCGTACCCGGCTCAAGCCTTTGACAAGGCGAGGATATGATCGAACTGCGCCTGAGTCAGCGGCGACACGGAGAGGCGCGACTGCCGCAGCATGACCATGTCGGCGAGCGCGGGATCGGCCTTCATCGTCTTCAATGTCACCGGTTTCGCCAGCTTTTCCTTGGGCGCGACATGCACCGCGACCCATTTGCCGGTCTCGTCGGTGCTGTCGGGCGCGGCTTCCTCGACGATGGTCATGATCCCCACCGCCTCGACTCCGATATTGCTGTGGTAGAACAGCGCCAGATCGCCCTTGCGCATCGCCTGCATGTGCAGCTTCGCCGCATGGTTGCGCACCCCGTCCCACTCCGCCTTCCCCTTCGCGACCAGGTCGTCATAGGAAAAGACGTCGGGCTCCGATTTCATCAGCCAATAGTTCATTTTGCCTCCTTGCAACAGCGGCTCGGCGCGATCAAGGATGCGGACATGAACGAGCCGCTGCGGGAAGCAGGCTCCTTGTCGGAATAGCTGGAGAATATCGGTGTCGCAAACGGTGCTGGATCAGGTGCCCGTCCTTTCCCTGGCGGACATGCCTAAGGCGGATTTCGCCCAGGCGTTCGGCCGATCTTTTCAGAGGTTCGGTTTCGCCATGGTCCGCGATCATGGCATGGATCAAGCGCTGATCGATGAAGGCTGGACGCTTGCCCGTCGCTTCTTCGACCTGCCTATCGAGGTGAAGCAGCGTTATGACGCCAGGCCCAATGGCGGGCAGCGCGGCTATACCGCCTTCGGCACCGAAATCGCCAAGGGCGCGAGTGAGAACGACCTCAAGGAATTCTGGCATGTGGGGCGCGATCTGCCCGCTGGCGATCCGCTGGCCGAAACGATGCCGCCCAATATATGGCCGTCCGAACTGCCCGAATTCGCGCCGGTCTTCGCGCGCCTCTACGCCGAATTCGACCGGGTGGGCGCGGAGCTTCTCTCCGCCATCGCCCTCTATCTCGGCCTCCCCGAACGCTGGTTCGACGGCCCGATCGACAATGGCAATTCGATCCTTCGCCTGCTCCATTATCCCCCAGTGTCGCCGCAAGCACCGGGCATCCGCGCCGGCGCCCATGAGGATATAAACCTCATCACCCTGCTGCTGGGAGCCGAGGAAGGCGGGCTGGAGCTGAAGGACCGGGACGGCAACTGGCTCCCGGTGGTGCCGCCGCCGGGCGCGCTGGCGATCAATGTCGGCGACATGCTCCAGCGCCTCACCAACCATGTCCTGCCTTCGACCAGCCACCGCGTCGTCAACCCGCCGCCCGACCGGCGCGGCCATTCGCGCTACTCGATGCCCTTCTTCCTGCACCTTCGCCCCGACTTCATGATCGACGCGCTGCCCCAATGCGTCACGGCCGACAATCCGCGCCGCGATCCGCCGATCAGCGCGCATGATTATCTGACCGAGCGGCTGGTGGAGATTGGGCTGATAAAGAAGGGGTAGGCGGGGCGTTTGGGGCAATCATCCTCCCCTGCAAGGGGAGGTGGCTGGCCGCAGGCCAGACGGAGGGGTTCGATCAGGTTCAACTGCCCCCGGCAGTTGAAGGTCATGCCGGGGGCATGACCGACCTGATCGACCCTCTCGATAGCGGGACACCCCTCCGTCACGCGCTTCGCGCGCGACACCTCCCCTTGCAGGGGAGGATGACTTTTCGGGTTTTAACGCCGCCCGCGTCCCAACGTGATCCCGATCTCCTCGCCCCGTTCGGACAATGCCAGCTTCACGATCTTCACCTCGACATGGCTGACCTTGTCGTCCTGGAGGAAGATGGTGTCGATGATGTGATCCGCGACCGCCTCGATCAGCGTGAAATGAACGCCCTCGGGCAGCGCCGTCGACGCGGCGTGCTTGAGGTCCATGTAATTTTTCGACCGGCTGAGCGGCGCTGAGGGATCATAATGGTCCGCAATTCTAAGCCGCGCGCGAATCGAGATGCGCAGCGGCTGCGGCAGATGCGTTTCTTCCGAATAGATGCCGGTCAGCACATCGACATGCAGGTTGTTCACCTCCAGCGTCAGAAAATCGTCAAATCCCGTCTGCATAGCCACCATGTTCGGCCCGTCCGCGCTGTCGGGCGGGTCCAATAAAGTCTTTCATTTCGCGGACCGGGCGCTAAAAGCCCGCCGCTCGGCGCTGCCCCATGCGCCATAGATGGCGGATCGGCAAGTCGTGTCTCATATCGTGCCCCTGGATAGCCAGCCTGCCGCCGCGATCGAGCGGCTGCTCGACGCTGCCTTCGGAGCCGACCGGCACGGCCGCACCGCCTATCGGATTCGCGAGGGCATGGCCTGGCTTCCCGCTCTCTCCTTCGCCGCGCTGGACGATGCCGGCGCGCTCATCGGCACGCTGCAAAGCTGGCCCGTCGCGCTGGCGCAGGCGGACGGCGCGCGCCTGCCGCTCGTCATGGTCGGCCCGGTGGCGGTCGATCCCGCGCACCAGAAGGGCGGGCACGGCCGCGCGCTGATGGACGCGGTTGTCGCCACCGCCCGCGCGCTGGCCAGCGAACCGCTGATGATGATCGGCGACCCCGAATATTATGGCCGTTTCTGGGGCTTTTCCGCCGACGGCACCGGCGGCTGGACCGCGCCAGGCCCGTTCGAGCCGCGCCGCCTGCTCGCCCTGTCGGTCGATGGCCGCCCGGTCGGCGGCACGGGGATGCTCGCCCCGCGAATTGCGGTCGCGGCCTGATTACCCCTTTGCCTTCGGGCGACGAGGCTCCTATCTCCGCCCCATGCCGATGGAGCCGCTGCCCGACCTTGCCACCCTGTCGCTGACCGACATTGCGCGGCTCGCGCAGGAGAAACGCTTGCCGCCGGTCGACCAGTGGAACCCCACCCATTGCGGCGACAGCGAGATGCGGATCGGCCGCGACGGCACCTGGTATCATCAGGGATCGCCGATCGGCCGCGAGACTATGGTCCGCCTCTTCTCCTCGATCCTGCGGCGCGAGCCGGACGGCAGCCATGTCCTCGTCACCCCGGTCGAAAAGCTCGATATCGAAGTCGAGGACGCGCCTTTCGTGGCGGTCGAACTCAAGTCCGAGGGCGAAGGGCGCGACCGCACTCTCGCCTTCCGTCTCAACAGCGGCGACCTGGTGACCGCCGGCCCCGATCATGCGCTGACCCTGCGCGAGACGCCCGACGGACCGCACCCCTATCTCCATGTGCGCGGCGGGCTGGAGGCTCTCGTCGCGCGCAGCGTCTATTATGAGCTGATGAACCTCGCGCTGGACGAGGAGTCCGATCCAGTAGGCCTCTGGAGCAACGGCGCCTTTTTCGCGCTGGACGGGGCGCAATGACGCTGGCGCAGCGGCTGCGCGCCGCGCTGGAAGAAGGGCATCGCCGCACCGACCTGCTGCCCCCCGCCGACCTCATCGACCCGCGCATTCAAAGCGAGATCGACCTCGCGGAGGCTGCTGTGCTGGTCGCGGTGACGGATCGCACCGAACCCGGCCTCATCCTCACCGAACGGGCGACGACGCTGCGCAAACATGCCGGCCAGATCGCCTTCCCCGGCGGCCGCGTCGATCCGGGCGATGCGGACGCCATCGCCGGCGCGCTGCGCGAGGCGCAGGAGGAGATCGCGCTGGCCCCCCACCATGTCGAGGTGATCGGCACGACCGATCGCTACCGCACCTTCACCGGGTTCGACATCGTGCCGGTTCTGGGCGTCATCCCGCCCGACCTGTCGCTCCGCGCGCAGGAAGGCGAAGTGGCCGACTGGTTCGAGCTGCCGCTCGCCTATGCGCTCGATCCCGCCAACCGCATCCGCCGCGAGGTCGAGTTCGCCGGCGCGATGCGCCATTATTATGAGATTTTTTGGGAAAACCGCCGCATCTGGGGCATCACCGCCGCCATCCTCGCCAACCTCTCGCGACGCCTGGGCCATGACCGCATCGCTGCCTGACGCCGAGTGGCGACACCGGCCGGGCCTCGACGGGCTGCTTGACGCGCTGGACGCCGGCGCGGGCAAGGCGCGCTTCGTGGGCGGCGCGGTGCGCGATGCGCTCTTGGACCTGCCGGTCAACGACATCGACATCGCCACCACGCTCGATCCGCATGATGTGCTCGACCGGCTGCAAAAGGCGGGGATCAAGGCGGTGCCGACCGGCATCGATCATGGCACCATCACCGCTGTCCTGCCCGGCGGGCCCGTCGAAATCACGACGCTGCGCCGCGACGTCAGCACCGACGGCCGCCGCGCCACCATCGCCTATACTGACGACTGGCGCGAGGATGCCGCGCGGCGCGACTTCACCATCAACGCCCTCTACGCCGATCCGCTGACCGGCGCGATCAGCGACTATTTCGGCGGCGTCGACGACCTGGAAGCCCGTCGGCTGCGTTTCATCGGCGATGCCGCCACCCGTATCGCCGAGGATCACCTCCGTATCCTGCGCTATTTCCGCTTTCTCGCCCGCTATGGCGGCAATGTGCTGGATGAGGCCGCCTATGCCGCCAGCGTGGCCGCCGCCAACAGCCTGATGGCCTTGTCGCGCGAGCGGATCGCCGACGAACTGCTCAAGCTGCTGGGCGTCGCCGCGCCTGTCCCGGCGTTGCGCCTCATGATTGACGGCGCCATCCTGACGCCTGTGCTCCCCGAAATCGACCGCGCCGGCATCGACCGGCTGGAGTCGCTCATGGCGCGCGAGGCTGAGGCCGGTGTAGCCCCCGCCCCGATCCGCCGGCTTGCCGCGCTGCTGCCGCCCGATCCCGTTCTGGCGGACCAGATCGGCGCCCGCCTCAAATTGTCGAACAAGGCGCGCAAGCGGCTCATGACCGCGCTGGAGCCTGCGTCGGGGCCGGAAAGCCCGCGCGCGCTCGCCTACCGCGTCGGCACCGAAAGCGCGATCGATCGGCTGCTGCTCGATTCCGCCCAGCCGCTCGATGCCCTTGCACAGCTCAACGGCTGGTCCCCGCCGCACCTGCCGATTGGCGGCGGCGCTCTCATCGCGCGCGGCCTAGCCGCCGGTCCTGATGTGGCGAAGGCGTTGCAAGCGGTCGAGCGCGCCTGGGTGGCGGAGAATTTTCCCGACGACGCCCGCGTCGCCGCGATCGCCGATCAGATCGTCTCGAAATTCCAGCGCGCCCGCCAGTAAGCGAAGGCATCCGCCTCCGCCATCGGCCGCGCGAAATAATAGCCCTGCCCCTGCCAGCAGCCCATCTGCTGCAACGCGTGGGCCAGTTCCTGGGTCTCGATCCCCTCGGCCGTGACTTTCAGGTTCAGCGATTCGGCCAGCGACAAGATCGTCCGCACGATCACGGCCTTGTCGCGATCGGCGAGCATGGAGGAGACGAAACTGCGGTCGATCTTCAATATGTCGATCGGCAGGCTGTGCAGGCTGGCGAGGTTGGAAAAGCCGGTGCCGAAATCGTCCATCGCGACCGACATCTTCAGATCCTTGAGCGCGACCAGCAATTTGCGCGCCTTGTCGGGATCGGCGATGATCGCGCTTTCGGTGAGTTCGGCGGTCAGCCGATGGCCGTCCACCCCGGAGTAGCGCAGCGCTTCCTCGAACATCGAGGCGACATCGTCGCGCGCCATCTGGATCGGCGAGAGATTCACATTGACCCCGACGGGTAGCGGCTGGCCAAATTGCGCGTCCCAACGCGCCAGCGCCTGCGCCGCTTCATAGGCCGCCCATCGCCCGAGCGGGGTGATGAGGCCGCTTTCCTCCGCGACAGCGATAAACTCGACCGGCGACACTTCGCCCAGTTCCGCGTCGTTCCACCGCGCCAGCGCCTCGAAGCCGGTAACCTCGCCGGTCTGGAGATGGATCAGCGGCTGATAGGCGAGCGTCAGCCCGCCCTGCGCCAGCGCATCGCGCAGCCGGCTTTCGACCGAAAAACGGCGATGCGCTTCCTTGAGCACGCCGTTGCGATAGATTTCCACCTTGCCGCTGCGCTTGGCGATCTTCACCGCCGCCTGCGCCTTGCGGACCACATCCTCGGGATCATCGTCCAGGCTGGCGGAGAGCGCGCAGCCGATCGCGCAATCGACGCGGATTTGCAGGTCGCTCAGCCGAATCGGCGAACTCAGCGCCTCCTTGATCCGTTGGACAATCTGAAGCGCGTCCGACAAACCGTTGTTCAGCCGCGCGAAGATCGCAAAGTCGTTGCCGCCGATCCGGGCCAGCACATCGCCCTGTCGCAGGCTGGATTTGAGCCGCTTGGCGACGGTGATGAGCAGTTCGTCGCCCGCCATCGGACCCAGCGATTCGTTCACGCGGCTGAACCGGCTGAGGTCGATCGCGATGATGCCGAACTGGGCGTTGTCCGGCCAGACCGCGTTTTTGAGCCGGTCGTCGATTTCCTCGCCGAAACCGGTGCGGTTGGGCAGCGCGGTGAGGCCGTCGGACAGCAGTTCGCGACGCAGATTTTTCTCGATCGCGCGCTCGCTGGTGCGATCGGTCGCGGTGAAAAGGAACAGGGGCGTATCGCCCTTACCCACAGGCAGCCGCCCGATGGTGCAGAGGAAATATTCCGGCCCTAGCTTGCCATCGCGCCGTATCTCGAACGTCTCCGAATCGCGGTCCGACTGCGAAAATGCCGTGAGCCGCTCCACAAATTCTGCCGATATGCGGGCAAGAGCCGGGGTGTCTTTGACGTCCTGCACCAGCGCGAGATAGCGATCGTTGCCGGAGATCATGGCGATGCCCTCGCGTGCCACCGCGAAGATGGCGGCAAGCTGGGGCAGCGCTGAAAGCCATTGGTCCATCGGGATGCAGCGGTCGCGACAGCCGAAATCCTTCCCCGGCAAGGGGAGGGCGTCAGCCGGCTTTACCGGCAAATTGCGCACCGAAACGGATTCCATGGCTCCGCTGTATCGCGGAGGAGTAAATTTTCGGGAAACATTACGCGCCCGTTCATCGCGAACTGCGTAAATTGCGAAGCGCCTGATTTTCCGATGCGATTTCTAGAATTTATTGTCGCGCGGAAAACCCGTTGGCGGCATCCGCCCGGCCGCGCCGCGCGCGACCTTCCACGGCAGCATATCGCTTTCGGTCCGGGTTCGCCCGCTTTCCCCGCCCATCGTCCAGCTAAGCCCGTCGGCCAGGCGGAAGGCAATGGCGTCGGAGAGGCCGCCGTCGCGGTAACGCTGCATCTGCACCCCCTGCCCCCGCGCCATCTTCGGCATTTCGCTTAAGGCAAAGACCAGCAATTTGCGATTCTCGCCGATCACCGCGATACTGTCCGCCTCGGCCGGGACCGGACGTATGACGCTTAGCTTCGCGCCCGCGCGGACATTCACCACCTGCTTGCCCTTGCGCGTCTCCGCGATCAGGTCCGCCGCCGCCGCCACGAAGCCGCGCCCATCCGAAGACGCTAGCAGCAGATCGCCGCCGATCCGCGCCGGCATCAGCGCGACGACCGCCCCTTCATTGTCCATATCGACCAGCGAGCGCACCGGATCGCCAAAGCCGCGCCCGCCGGGCAGCTTGTCCGACGCCAGCGTATAGACGCGCCCCGTCGCGGTCGCCATCAGCAGCTTGTCGGTGGTATAGGCGTGGAAAGCGAATTGCGGGCCGTCGCCTTCCTTGAACTTCAGCGTATCGGCGGCGGCGAGGTCGCGGTGGCCGCTCATCGCGCGTATCCAGCCGCGTTCGGAGAGGATGACCGTGATCGGCTCGCGCTCGATCATCGCCTCCAGCGGAATTTCCCGCGCCGGGGCGGCTTCCTCCACCAATGTCCGGCGGCGACCGATATCGGTCTCCGGCCCATAGCGCTTGCGCAGCGCCGCCAGATCCTTCTTCAGCCGGGTCTTCTGCCGGGCCGGGCTGTCGACCAGCTTCTCCAGCTCGTCCTTTTCCTTGAGCAGGTCGGCATGTTCGCGCCGCAGTTCCATCTCCTCCAGCTTGCGCAAGCTGCGCAGCCGCATGTTGAGGATCGCCTCCGCCTGCCGGTCGGTCAGCGCGAACTCCGCCATCATCACCGCCTTGGGCTCATCCTCGGTGCGGATGATCTCGATCACCCGGTCGAGATTGAGATAGGCGATGATATAGCCGTCAAGCAGTTCCAGCCGGTCGGCGATCTTGGCCAGCCGGTGCTGCGCGCGCCGCACCAGCACGTCGATCTGGTGCTTCAGCCATTCGATCAGCAGCGGCTTCAAGCCCAGCACGCGCGGCGTATGGCTGGCGTCCAGCACGTTGAGGTTCAGCGGAAAGCGGTTTTCCAGGTCGGTCAGGCGAAACAGGCTGTCCATCAGCACCTGCTCGTCCACCGTGCGCGCGCGCGGCTCGATGACGATGCGGATCTCCGTGTCGCTCTCGTCGCGGACATCGGCCAGGATCGGCAGCTTCTTGTCGTTGATGAGCGCCGCAATCTGCTCGATCAGCTTGGACTTCTGCACCTGATAGGGAATTTGCGTGACCACCGCGACCCAGGTGCCGCGCCCGCCATCCTCCTTGTGCCAGCGCGCCCGCGTGCGGAACGCGCCGCGCCCGGTGGCATAGGCTTCGGATATGATCGCGGGGTTGTCCACCAGCACGCCGCCGGTCGGAAAGTCCGGCCCGCGAACCACCTGCATCAGCGCGGCATGATCGGCATCGGGATCGTCGATCAAAAGGTTGGCGGCGTCGATCAGTTCGGCGACATTGTGCGGCGGTATGCTCGTCGCCATGCCCACCGCGATGCCGCTCGCGCCATTGGCGAGCAGGTTGGGGAAAAGGCCGGGGAACACCTCCGGCTCCTCATCCTCGCCATTATAGGTCGGACGGAAATCGACCGTGCCCTCGTCCAGCCCCGCCATCAGGTCAGCGGCGGCCTGCGTCAGCCGCGCCTCGGTATAGCGCATCGCCGCCGCATTATCGCCGTCGATATTGCCGAAATTGCCCTGCCCGTCGACCAGCGGCGTGCGCAGGGAAAAATCCTGCGCCAGCCGCACCATCGCGTCATAGACCGACGCATCGCCATGGGGGTGATATTTGCCGATCACGTCGCCAACGACGCGCGCGCATTTCTTGTAGGCGGTGGTGTTGCGCGCCGGATTGGCGACCAGCAAGTCGGGGTTGGCGCCGCCCGGCTCCATCTTCAGCAGCCGCATAGCCCAGAGAAGGCGACGATGGACCGGCTTCAGCCCGTCGCGCAAATCCGGCAGCGACCGCGCCGTGATGGTGGACAGCGCATAGACGAGATAGCGCTGCGAGAGCGCTTCGTCGAACGGATGATCCTTGATGGCGTCAAACGGGTCGCGGAAATCTGTCATTGCGGCCGGCTTAGCAAAGGGAGCACGAAACGGAAACGGTTTCGCTCAATAGCCGCCCAAGAGCATGTCGACCGCGCGAAGAATGGCATAATTGTGATCGACGAGAGATGTGACGACTTGGCCAAGCTCGCGGGCCGATATCGCCCCGGAAAACTGAGTCATCATCTGATACTGGCCACCACCGATCTCAAACCGCGGGTTTAGGACCGCCATGGCGGTGCCGGCGAGGTCAACCGGAACCAAAGGCACAACAAAGCGCGTCGTCAGATGATCCAGCAGTTCCGACTGGCAATCAAGCACATAGCTGCCATCGGACAGCCTGTACGCGCAATAGCGAGCCATCAAAACAGCCGGTATTTTTCGAGCGGAAGCCCATATTTCTCGACATAGGCGTTCGACGCCGCGATCCCCTCCTTATTCTCCTCCTGCCATCGCCGGCCGCGTTCCTGCGCGACTTCGCGCCGGAGTCCGTCTTCGCACGCGCGTGAGAGGTTAATGCCGAGTTCGCGCGCAGCTTCCACCAGATTGCTATCCAGCGATAGGTTGGTCGCCTTGCGTGAACCGATCCGTTCCTGCTTCGTCATCGCTGACCTCCATCATTCATGCGCATCAACATACGCATATTCCGTCAGCGCGGCAAGTAGACGCCCTCGGGATCGGCGGCGATCGCGTCGGCGAATTCGGCGCAGATCCAGTCGCGAAACGCCTTCACCTTGGGCGTGTTGCGCGCGTGGGCGGGATAGACGATCCAGTAGCTCGCCAGTTCGCGGACATAGGAAGGCACGGCTTCGACCAGCAGCCCGCCCTCGACTTCCGTCTTCCAGAGGAAATGATTGAGAATGGCGATCCCCTGCCCCGCAATGGCGGCGCGGCCTTCCATTACCTGGCTGTCGAGCGCGATGCCGGGTGGGCCAGCGGCGGGATCATCCTCCACCCCCATGGCGGCGAACCATTCATGCCACCACATATCGTCGGGCGACAGGCGCGGCAGAGCGTGCAGCGCCTTGGCGTCCGCGACCGGGCCGTTCCGGGCTAGCCAGCCGGGGCTGCACATCGGCACCAGCCGGTTATGAGTCAGCAGCCGCGCCTCCAGCCCCGGCCATTCGCCCCGCCCGCCCCGGATCGCCAGGTCCACCCCCGCCCGCGCGAGATCGACTACCGCATCCTCCGCCTGTATCCGCACCGCCAGCTGCGGATGCCGCATCTGAAACGCACCGATGCGCGGCGCGAGCCAGAGATGCGCGAAGCTGTTGGTGCAGCTGATCGTCAGCACCGCCGAATGATCCTGCGTCAGCGCCGCGAAGCCCTCGCGCATCTGGTCGAAGGCGCGCGTCAGGATCGGCGCGATCTCCCGCCCCTTTTCGGTCAGCGCCACCTTGCGGCCCGCGCGCTGGAACAGGCTGATGCCCAGCCGCTCCTCCAGCAGCTTGACCTGATAGCTGACCGCCGCCTGGGTCATGCCCAGTTCCTGCGCGGCGGCGGTGAAATTCTCGCGGCGCGCGGCAGCCTCGAACACGCGGATGGCGGACAGAGGCGGCAATGAAGACATGCCACGGATGATAAGGTCAGCTTATCGAAACCGTCCAGCCTTTTGTTGGCGGGCGCTACGGAAAGGGCGCATATGCTCTCCCGCGGAACGATCCGCTCGATCAAAAGGATCATGCCATGCGCGACGAAATCGACGACCGGCTGTGGCACTATGGCCGGACCCACTTCAGCACCGCCATCGACCGGCTGCTGCGCCGGATCATGCAGGCATTCTGCGTGCTTCACCGCCAGCAATGGTCGGCGCCCTGGAGCCCGGAGAAAAGCTGCCGTTCCTGACGCCGGCGCTTTAAAAAACAGGCTTGCAGTTTCGGGCGCAGCCGCCACCTTGCGCCCGTGCCCGAATCTGCTCCCGCTTTATCCACCGCCCCCTCCCTTCCCGCCCCGCCGCCGGCGCTGCTGGAAGGGGCTGCCTTGTTCCTCGATTTCGACGGGACGCTCGCCCCGCTCGCGGACTCGCCCGATGCCGTCCATGTCGATGATGCGCTGCTCGCCCTGCTGGCGGACCTGCGCGATCGGCTGAACGGCCGGCTCGCCATCGTCAGCGGCCGCTCGGTCGCGACCCTGCGCGACCTCGGCTTTGCGGACTTTATGCTCGCAGGCACCCATGGCCTCGAATTCGCCCGCCCCGGCGAGGCAGTGGACGGCCCCGCCCGCCTGCCGGCGATTGACGCGGTAGAGGCCGCCGTCACCGCCTTTGCGGCGGAAAAGCCGGGTCTTCTGGTGGAGCGCAAATCGATCAGCGTCGGCCTCCATTATCGCAGCGCGCCGCAATGCGGGGCTGAAGCCGCCGCACTGGCCGACCGGCTCGCCGCAACCCATGACCTCATCGTCCAGCGCGGCAAGATGCTGGTCGAGCTGCGCCCCGGCGGCGCGGACAAGGGCAGCGCGGTGCGGACGCTGATGGCGCAGCCCCGGATGATCGACGCCATTCCCGTCTTCATCGGCGATGATGTGACCGACGAGGAAGGCTTCGCCGCCGCCGCTGACCTCGGCGGCGCGGGCATATTGGTCGGCCCGCCTCGTTCCACCGCCGCAACCTTTTCTTTGGAACAGGTTGCCGCTGTCAGGCATTATCTGCGCGAAGCGGCTGCCCGGCTCGGCTGACAGGCGGCCTCTCCGCTTATGTCCAAGGCCATGGGGGAAGACACATCAGCAGCGACAGCTTTCTCGCCGGAAAAGAGCGCAATCTAGACCTCTGGCCCATCGGCAACTGCCAGGCGTCCGCCTTGATTGACCGCGCCGGCCGGATGATCTGGGCCTGCGTGCCCCGCGTGGACGGCGATCCTGTCTTTTCCGCTCTGCTCGACGACAAGGATTGGGACGGTCCCCAATCGCGCGGCTTCTGGGCGATCGAACTGGAAGGCTGCGTCGCCGCCGAGCAGCACTATATCCGCAACACCCCCATATTGGTGACGCGCCAGCGCGACGCGCAGGGCAACGCGATCGACATTTACGACTTCTGCCCCCGCCACAGGCATAAGGGCCGCATGTATCGCCCCGTCGCCTTCGTCCGCATCGTGCGGCCAGTGGCGGGCAGCCCGCGCATCCGGGTCAAGCTGCGCCCGACGACCAGCTGGAACGCGGACAAGGTGCCGATCACCTATGGCTCCAACCATATCCGCATGGTCCTCTCCTACATGGCGATGCGGGTATCGACCAATGCGCCGATCGGCCTCATCTCCCAGGAAAGCTGGTTCCGCCTGGAACAGGACATGCATTTCTTCATGGGGCCGGACGAAGGCTTCTCCGACGCGCTGCGCCCCGCGATCGAGCGGATGCTGGACGACACGATCAACGAATGGCAGCTCTGGGTGCGCGGCCTCGCCATTCCGGCCGAATGGCAGGAGGCGGTGATACGCTCCGCCATCACCCTGAAACTCTGCCAGCATGAGGAAACCGGCGCGATCGTCGCGGCGCTCACCACTTCCATCCCGGAACATGCCGACTCGGGGCGCAACTGGGACTATCGCTACTGCTGGGTCCGCGACGCCTATTACACGGTCGAGGCGCTGAACCGGCTCGGCGCGCTGGACGTCCTCGAATCCTACCTCGTCTATCTGCGCAATATCGTGGACGGCGCGCGCGGCGGACATATCCAGCCGCTTTACGACGTGCGCGGCAATGCGACGCTGACCGAGTGGGAAGCGGACAGCCTGCCCGGCTATCGCGGCATGGGGCCGGTGCGCGTCGGCAATGCCGCCTACAGCCAGATCCAGCACGACGCCTATGGCCAGATCGTCCTGTCCTCGGTGCAGGGCTTCATCGACCAGCGGCTGCTGCGCATGGCCGGCCATGCCGATTTCGAAGCGCTGGAGGTCGTCGGCGAACGCGCCTGGCAGGTCTATGACCAGCCCGACGCGGGCCTTTGGGAACTGCGCACCCGCGCCCATGTCCACAGCTATAGCGCGGTCATGTGCTGGGCCGCGTGTGACCGGTTGGCCCATGCCGCGACGGCGCTCGGCCTCGACCTGCGCGCGGCCCATTGGCAGAACCGCGCCGACACGATGAAGGCGCGCATCCTAGCATCCGCCTGGCGCGACGACAGCCACGCCATATCGGCCAATTTCGAGGATGATTCGCGCGACGCCTCGCTGCTCCAGCTTCTCGACCTTCGCTTCCTGACCGCCGACGATCCGCAGTTTATCGGCACCCTCGCGGCGCTGGAGGCGGACCTGCGGCGCGGCGACGACATGCTCCGCTACAGCGCGCCGGACGATTTCGGCGAGCCGGTGACAGCGTTCAACGTCTGCACCTTCTGGCTGATCGAGGCGCTGCATCGCACCGGCCGCACGGAAGAAGCGCGGCGATTGTTCGAGGTGATGCTGTCCCGCCGCACCGCCGCCGGGCTGCTTTCCGAGGATATCGATCCCGAAACCGGCGAACTTTGGGGCAATTACCCGCAAACCTACTCCCTGGTCGGCATCATCAACTGCGCTGTGCTGCTGAGTAAACCGTGGAGCGTGATGCGATGAGTCGCCTCATCGTCATATCCAACCGGGTCAGCCGCCCCAACAAGTCCGGCAATCAGGGCGGCCTGGCCGTCGCCCTGGCGCAGGCGTTGCGCGAGAGCCGGGGCATCTGGTTCGGCTGGTCGGGCGAGGTGACGGACAATTTCACCGGCCATATCGGCTTTGCCGAGGATCAGGGCGTCAAGACCGCGACGATCGACCTGGAAGAGCAGGATGTCGACGAATATTATAATGGCTACGCCAACAAGACACTGTGGCCGCTCTTCCATTTTCGCATCGACCTCGCCGAATATGCCCGCGATTTCGAGGGCGGCTACAATCGTGTCAACAAACGCTTCGCCGAGACCGCAAGCCCGCTGATCGAGCCGGACGACGTCATCTGGGTCCACGATTATCATCTGATCCCGCTGGGACAGATGCTGCGCGACCGGGGGCTGAAAAACCGGATGGGCTTCTTCCTCCACATCCCCTGGCCGCCCACGCGCCTGCTCGTCTCCCTCCCCCACCACAGCAAGTTGGTCAGCACCCTCTTCGCCTATGATGTGGTCGGCTTCCACACCGAGGAATGGCTCGAATCCTTCCGCCACTATGTCGAGCGGGAGATGGGCGGCACGGTCGACGGCGATAATGTGACCGTGGGCGACCGCACCATCCAGGCGATCGCCTGCCCGATCGGCATCAACGCGCAAGATTTCAAGGATGCCGCCGAAAGCGACACCGCGCAGGCAATGTACGCCAAGGTGCGCGCCTCGCTCCAGGACCGGCCGCTGATCGTCGGCGTCGACCGGCTCGACTACAGCAAAGGCCTGGAGGAGCGCTTCACCGGCTATGCCCGCTTTTTGAAGGATCATCCCGAACATCATCGCAAGGTCGTGCTGACCCAGATCGCCCCGCCGTCGAGAGGCGACGTAGAGAGCTATCAGCAGATTCGCGCGACACTCGACGCGCTGGCCGGGCGCATCAACGGCGAATATAGCGATGTCGACTGGACCCCGATCCGTTACGTCAACCAGGGATATCCGCGCGACGAACTGGCCGGCATCTACCGCGCGGCGAAGATCGGGCTGGTGACGCCGCTCCGGGACGGCATGAACCTGGTCGCGAAGGAATATGTCGCCGCGCAAGACCCGAAGGATCCCGGTGTGCTCATCCTCTCGCGCTTCGCGGGCGCGGCGATGCAGTTGAAGGACGCGCTGCTCATCAACCCCTACAGCCCCGAGGAAATGTCCGACTCGATCCTGCGCGCGCTCGCCATGCCGCTGGACGAGCGGCAGCGGCGCTGGCGCGCGATGATGGACAGCGTTGAGACGCAGGACATACGCTGGTGGCGCGAAGCGTTCACCAGCCGGCTGACCGCCGTGGACCGCGCCGAAGCCCCGACGGAGGCTGAACCGGCCGCCGGTTGAGCGGCGCGGCGCAGGCGGCTATGCCCGCCGCATGGACATGCCTGACGACAACCCCCGCGGCCTCTGGCCCGCCATCCGCGCCCGCTCCGGCATAATCCTCGGCACGATCGGCCTGGTCGCCTGGCTGGCGATGATCTGGTTCATGTTCGGCGACGTGCTGTGACTCATTCCTCCCCTGCAAGGGGAGGGGGACCACGAAGTGGTGGAGGGGTGTCACCCTCTCGATAGCGGGACACCCCTCCGTCAGTCGCTCCGCGCCTGCCACCTCCCCTTGCAGGGGAGGATAAGCGATCGGCCGCTCACCCCACCGGCATCACACTGATCGCCACATTGCCGAACATCACCAGCCCCGCGACGATCATCAGCGCCCCGCGCTTGCGATCCCCTTTCTTCACGATCATGTAAACGCCTCCGCCGGTCAGCAGCACGCCCGCCAGCATCAGGATCGAAAGGATGGTTCCGGCCATGCCCCGCCATAGGCGGCAAGCTCCATGGTGGCAATTGCTGCCCCGTCCCCCTATTAGGCGCGCAGAAACGAATCACCCCGCGCGGTGAAGGGACGCCCCGACTCCATGAAGATCGCTATCGCTTCCGACCATGCCGCCGTCGACCTGAAGGCGGAACTCGCCGCCTGGCTGCGCGCAGAAGGGCATGATGTGGAAGACCTCGGCCCCGCCACCGCCGATCGCGTCGATTATCCTGATTATGGTTACAAGCTCGCGACAGCGGTCGCCTCCAGCGCGGCCGAGCGCGGCATCGCGCTCTGCGGCTCCGGCATCGGCATCTCGATCGCGGTGAACCGCAACCCGGCCTGCCGCTGCGCGCTGGTGAGCGAACCGCTATCCGCCGCTCTGGCCCGCGAACATAATGACGCCAACGTGCTCGCCATGGGCGCGCGCCTCACTGGCATCGACATGGCGAAGGCCTGCGTCGCCGCTTTCCTCTCGACCGATTTCGGCGGCGGCCGCCATGGCCCCCGCGTCGACAAACTCTCCCATCCCGCGCTCTGAAAGGACCAGAGATGAGCTTAGACACCCTCGCCCCCGCCATCCGTCAGGACGGCTTCTTCAGCGAAAATCTCGCCAGCGCGGACCCGGAGATCTTCGACGCGATCGGCAAGGAGCTGAAGCGCCAGCAGGACAAGATCGAACTGATCGCGTCCGAAAATATCGTGTCGAAGGCGGTGCTGGAGGCCGCCGGATCGATCTTCACCAACAAATATGCCGAGGGCTATCCCGGCAAGCGCTATTATGGCGGCTGCGAATATGCCGATGTGGTGGAGACCCTCGCCATCGAGCGCGCCAAGCAGCTGTTCGGCGCGAACTTCGCCAATGTGCAGCCCAACAGCGGCAGCCAGATGAACCAGGCGGTGTTCCTGGCGCTGCTCCAGCCCGGCGACACCTTCATGGGGCTCGACCTGTCATCGGGCGGGCATCTGACCCACGGATCGCCGGTCAATATGAGCGGCAAATGGTTCAAGGTCGTGCCCTATGGCGTCCGCCCCGACGATCATCTGATCGACATGGATGAGGTCGCCCGCATCGCGCGCGAGACCAAGCCTAAGCTTATCATCTGCGGCGGCACCGCCTATTCCCGCACCTGGGACTTCAAGCGCTTCCGCGAGATCGCGGACGAAGTCGGCGCCTATCTGCTCGCCGACATGTCGCATTTCTCAGGCCTCGTCGCCGGCGGCGCGCATCCCTCGCCGGTGCCGCACGCCCATGTCACCACCACCACAACCCACAAGTCGCTGCGCGGCCCCCGCTCGGGCATCATCCTCAGCAATGACGAGGCGATCGCCAAGAAGCTCAACAGCGCGATCTTCCCCGGCCTCCAGGGCGGCCCGCTGATGCACATCATCGCGGCCAAGGCGGTTGCCTTCAGGGAAGCGCTGACGCCCGAGTTCAAGGCCTACGCCCACCAGATCGTCGCCAATGCGAAGGCTCTGGCCGCGACGCTCGCCGACGCCGGCCTCTCGATCGTGTCGGGCGGCACCGACAATCACCTGATGCTGGTCGATCTGCGCGCCAAGAATACCACCGGCAAAGCGGCGGAAAAGGCGCTCGACCGCGCCTACATCACCTGCAACAAGAACAACGTGCCGTTCGATACGGCCAGTCCCTTCGTCACCTCGGGCGTCCGCCTCGGCACCCCCGCCGGCACCACCCGCGGCTTTGGCGAAGAGGAATTCCGCGAAATCGGCCGCCTGATCGCCGAAGTCGTCGAGGGCCTCAAGCGCAACGGCGACGAAGGCGACGGCCAGGTCGAGGCGCATGTGCGCGAGAAGGTGCTGGGCCTGACCGGCCGCTTCCCGATTTATTGATCGCTTTTTAGCCCCTCCCCTTCAGGGGAGGGGTTGGGGTGGGGGTTCGCCTCAAGGCGCAACGCTATCCCGAGAGCCCCCACCCTCTGCCCCTCCCCTGAAGGGGATGGGAGATATGGAGACCTGATGCGCTGCCCCTTCTGCTCGCACGAAGACAGCCAGGTGAAGGACAGCCGTCCGACCGAGGACAATGCCGCCATCCGTCGCCGCCGACAGTGCGAGGCGTGCGGCGCGCGCTTCACCACCTTCGAGCGCATCCAGCTGCGCGACATCTGGGTGGTGAAGAGCGAAGGCCGCAAGGAGGCGTTCGACCGCGACAAGCTCGCCCGCTCGGTCGGCATCGCGTGCCGCAAGCGCCCGATCGACCCGAGTCGCCTGGAAAAGCTGATTTCCGGCATCCAGCGCCAGCTCGAAACCAGCGGCGAAAGCGAAATTCCCGCCCGCGCCATCGGCGAAATGGTGATGGAGGGTTTGAAGCGTCTCGACAGCGTCGCCTACATCCGCTTCGCCAGCGTCTACAAGGACTTCACCGACGCCAAGGATTTCGAGGAATTCGCGGGGTCAGTGCAGGAGGTGGCGCGTGAGTGAGTTTTATAACACCGCTCGCCCTGAGCGAAGTCGAAGGGTTCGGCTGAGCGAAGCGAAGCCCTGACGCTATGGCCTTCTACACCTATATTCTCCGCTGCGCCGACGGCTCCTATTACACCGGCCACACCGATGATCTCGAGGCGCGGTTCGCCGCCCATCAATCCGGCGCGATCAAGGGCTATACGTCCGAACGCCTACCTGTCGAACTGATGTGGTCCGTCGAATTTTCGACCCGCGCGGAGGCGATGGAAAGCGAATTTCAGATCAAGGGCTGGTCTCGCAAGAAGAAGGAAGCGCTGATCGCCGAAAACTGGGCGAAGTTGAAGCAAGCCGCCGTATCGCACACTTCGCCTTCGCTCAGTGACGCCCTTCGACTTCGCTCAGGGCAAACGGGGGAGGCTGCCAGTCATACCGAGACTATGCCCCACCCCACCCCCATCATCGTCCTCGTCCGCCCCCAACTGGGCGAGAATATCGGCAAGGCCGCCCGCGCCATGCTGAACTTCGGCCTGACCGAAATGCGCCTTGTCGCCCCGCGCGACGGCTGGCCCAACCCGGATGCCGGCCCGGCCGCTGCCGGCGCGGACGCGGTGCTGGACGGGGCGCAGGTCTATGACACGCTGGCCGAAGCCGTCGCCGACTGCGCCCATGTCTATGCCACCACCGTGCGCAAGCGCGGCGTCACCAAGCCGGTCGTGACCCCGGAGGAAGCGGCCTGCGAAATCCACGCCGCCCAGGGTCGCAGCGCCTATGTCTTCGGCCCGGAGCGCTCAGGGCTGGAGACCGACGACGTCGCCCTCGCCCGCAAGATCCTGACCGTGCCGATCAACCCGGACTTCGGCTCGCTCAACCTCGCTCAGGCGGTGATCCTGTGCGCCTATGAATGGTCGAAACAGGCCGATCTCGCCCAGCCCACCGTCACCGACCTTGGCGAACCCGCGCCGCAGGAGGAACTGGAGGGCATGATCGCCCAGTTCGAGGCGCTGCTCGACGGCGCAGGCTATTTCTTCCCACCCGACCGCGCGCCCGCGACCAAACGGACTCTGCGCAACCTGCTAACCAAGCCCGGCTGGAACCATCTGGAGGTGCGGACGCTGCGCGGGGTGTTGTCGTCCCTGGCGAACCCGCGCCAGCGTTGACCCACCTTCCTCCCGTTCGGTTCCAGCCTGTCGAGAACCCAGCGCAATAATTCTCGACAAGCTCGAATAGTATTATTTTTTTTAATCAAACGCGTAAGTCCTGCAAACAATAAAAAAAGCCCGCATGTCGTCTTGACCATGCGGGCAGTGCCAATTGTAAAGAGATTCAAAAAATCATAAACTTCTCAAATTGTTTTCAGATATTT
>ERZ1292632.679-Hain-H43-01um-R2-679-length-37845-cov-18_pt1 | contig 37845 bp, 64 predicted proteins | sample MGYA00564407_ERZ1292632 | MGnify/ENA primary metagenome ERZ1292632 (study PRJEB36523, sample SAMEA6512637) | groundwater metagenome | collected 2019-01-08 | study: AquaDiva: Metagenomics assemblies of 32 groundwater samples | reverse complement strand
ACACCGCCAGCAAGGATCTCCGCGACTACCTCGAAGCGGTGTGCCGCCAGCGCGGTATCGAGATGCGGGCACCGGACGATTACGAGAATTACGACCTCGCGATGGCTGCCGGTATCGCGCTGGACGACATCGCCAAGCGTGACGCCCTTGCCGCCGCGCGGTCGCTGCCCGTCGTGCAGCCGGGCGATGTGCGCGCGGGCCGGACGTACTGGATCAGGCCGAAGAAAACGCCGCGCTCCAAGTGGTGGAACGTGACGGCCGGTGGGCTGATGAAAGACGAACGAGGCCTGGACTGGTGGGCGCATCCAGACTTCGACATCCGCGGCCCGCTCGCGACCCCAGACGGAGGATACGGCGAATGAGTGACAAGAATTGCGGTAGCCAGGACTGCTCGCACATGATCCCGCCGCAATCGCTCGACCTGATGTGGGTCTGCCAGCGGTGCGGCGACAAGCAGTACGCGAGCAACGCGGAGGAGGACCGCGCGCTGTCTCGGCCCGCCCCCGTCGCGGAGCCGCCGGGCCAGCGGGGGATGTGGCCGGCGTGCGCACCGGGTCCGTGGAGCAAGGACGACTCGGCCGGTAGTGTGGCGATGCGCGTCTTGCGTGATTCAAATGGCGTCGTGATCGCTCGGCTGAGCGGAGGCGTAACCCCATCCAGCGACAAGTTGGCCGACTTCATCCTCTCACGCGTGAACGCTCCCGCCGTCCCGCCGGGGCGCGCGGTCGAGCCGTTCTACGACGAGTTGAATCGCAGGTGTCACGATAGAGAGAACGAGGACCGGGCGCGTCGAGCCGATGAGATCGTTGCCCGTCGCACCGCGCGCGTGGTACCCGACGCGATCGCTGAGGCGCGAGAACTGGTGATCGTGCTGGATCGCTCGCGTCCGGGTCCGATGGAGGACCGCTTCGTTGAGGTCGAGGACGGTCACGGTAAGAGCATCAAGCCCGATCGCGTCGAGCAGCACGGCGCGCACTACCATCTCGTGTTCCGTGCCGCCCTCGCTGGCGCACCGGCAAACGCGATCGCGGAGGCGGAACGGCGTGTGGTGGAGGACGATCAGGCGTGAAGTTCTCGCGGGTATGGGCGATGGCATCGGCCGATACGTTCGACGTTCCGTGCATTGGTGAGTTCGTGCGGTCATACCTCGCCACGTCCACGGTGAGCGTTGACCCCTTCGCTCGCAACAAGCGGTGGGCGACACATACCAACGACCTCAACCCCGAGACGAACGCGGAGCACCACATGGACGCGGCTTCTTTTATGTCCATGCTCAAGGAGCGAGGCGTGAGCGCGGATCTCGTGATACTGGACCCTCCATACTCCATGCACCAGGCGGTCACAACTTATGAGGGTCATGGAAACATGCATCAGATTTCGAGAGTCAAGGATCTGGCGCGGGACATCCTGTCCCCGGGCGGGACCGCGCTTCATTTCGGCTGGAACAGCACAGGGCTTGGGCTGAAACATCACATGGAGATGATCGAGCTGATGCTGGTATGTCACGGCGGATCTCACAACGACACGATCTGCATGGCCGAGCGCAGGAATGGTGCGCAGGAGGTAATGCTATGAAAACTCTCGCGCGTTCCCGTGCCGCCCTCGCGGCCGACGAGGGACGGAAGGAGGGCGCGTGATGGCTGGCTTCGTGATTGGGCTCGCCGTCGGGTGCTCCGCGATGATGCTCATTGACCTGATCTACGGTCTCCCGCAGGTTCGTTCGCTCAAGAAGTTGCAGAAGGAAGTGCTGGCCAACCTCGATGCGGTGGATGCAGAGATCGCGCGCTTTTCTGATGCTGGCGTCGTGTTCCCGCCCGCCGCCCCCGATGGCGGCAAGGAGGCGAAGTGAACCGCCCCCCGATCAGTACCGCTGGCCCGCCGGTCAAGACCTACTGCGCCATCCTGGGCGAATGGGACGAATGCTTGCCGCTCCAGCTCCTCGGCGACGATCGCATCGTCTACGTTGGAGCACGGACGCTCGAAGCATGGGCCAATAAGGCGCGAGGTAACGGTAACGCCACGGAGGAGACTGAACACCCATGAGGCTCTTGATCGCCATCGTGCTGCTGCTACTCGCCCCGTCTATCGTGGAGGCCGGCGGGGCCTGCTGCCTCGCGACGACGTGTTATACCACTACCCAGGACTCGTGCGAAATTGATCTGGTGGGGATCTGGATGGGAGAGGGCACCAGCTGCACCGGAAACCCCTGCGATGACTACCCGAGCGGGGCCTGCTGTATCGACGACGGCGCTTGCGTAATCAAGACTCAGTTGGTGTGTGAGTACTCTGGTGGAACCTTCCAAGGCGCGGCTACTATCTGCTCCCCCAACCCTTGCCCCCAGCCTCCCACCGGGGCGTGCTGCCTACCGGATAGCAGTTGCGCGACCCTGTCCGCCATCGCCTGCACCGCGCTTGACGGGACTTACCGTGGTGACGCGGTGGCCTGTATCCCCAACCCATGTGCGTCCATCCCGCCACCCTACCAGTTCACGGGGCACCGGTTCGGACTGCTCGTCGTCTCCATCACTGAGGCGACCGCCGAGAAGTACATCAAGAGACTCGTCAACCATCCTGACAGCCTGTGGCGGGCGACACTGGTTTCCGACGAACATGGGTGGAGGCCGATCAAGGGAGCGTCCGGGGTCACGGCCTGCCAGACGGTCGGGCTCCAGGGGTTCTCCGACTGCAATCTTTGCGGCCATGCCGATTGCCTTGAGGGTCTATCGTGGGATCTGTGCTGCTACTACTACGCGGCACCCGCAGCCAGATCGGCGTACCCCGCGGTCCCGAATACCAGCAACCTAATGATGGCCTTCAGGGTTGCTGGCTACGACAGCGTCCCGCCCGACTCGGTAAGTTTCAAGAACCTCCGGGACCACATCCCCACCCCCGTATCGCGGTTCGACACCCTGACGGCGTATGCCGACTGGTTGATCTCCGGATACCCGACGATCAAGGAGTGGTCAGTCAGCAACGAAGTGGAGTCTCCCCAGTATTGGGGTTCAACTCCCGGTCAATACTTGGCGGTCGTGGAGACTCTGCGGACTCATCTCCTGGATTCATGCTCAGACTGCCGGGTTGCAATCAGCTTTCAATTGCCCGGGCTAGGCGTGGGATACCTATACCCCGGAGCGGAAGCGTGGTGGGTAAAGCTGGCGAGCAATGCCGATGTGTTCGATATCGTGGACACCCATTACAACATCACCCGCTGGCCAGCCGATACCCTGTTGACTCAGTGGGAGAGGGTCGCCCCTGGTAAGGAGATGATCTGCATGGAGGTCGGGGTTCTGGATTCCCTCTATGGGGGGGAGATGCCCGGTATCGGGGGGACTCCGTTGAAACAGGCTCAGGACCTTCCGAAGCTACTGACGATGTTGTTTGACGTTGGGTATCATCGGCTCAGTGTCAACCTGTACGACCATGACAACGGTGGGAAGAATGCCCCGTTCTTTCTGCACGCCTCGATTGTGAACGAGGACGGGGCGCCGAAGCAATCGTTCTGGGCGTACAAGACGATGATCAGGAAGGTGGACCGGTTCACGTCGGTGGAGAAGTTGGCGGTAGGTCAGTACCGCTATGAGTTCGGGCATCACGGCAGGGTGTACCTGTTCTGGTCGGGCGCGTTCCCGGTGAGTCTGTTCCGCAACTACGTCCTGGTTACGGATGCGGTGACCGGAGGGAATCGGATCGTGTTGTCAGGCAAGGTGACGATCACGGAGGGTGAACCGATCTGGGTGTCAGACTACCCGGACTGGACATTGCCAGGGACGGGGGAAGGGAGAAATCCAAGCCCATGAGCGACCCGACGATCGCGGCCCTCTGTGATTTAATCATGGAATAGGCCATCGGCCCCCCTACCCTCTCAGCTCGCTCTCCGTCCGGGCCGCAGCGCCGACGCCGGTGACGGTGCGGTCTTTGGCGTGCAAGAGCCCGACGAAGGCACCGACCGCCACGAGCACGAGGCTCCAGTCGGGGACGGTCGCGGGATCACTGTCGAGCATGGCCTTGAGTGCGTCTGCGATGGCGTAGAGCGCCGTGACCGCACCGCTCGCTGTAGTTTTCCATGACTTCGACATCCGATTGATACTCCTCTCGATCTTGCGTTTGAGGAACCAGAACCCGAGTCGCTGTTTCCAGGTGAGCGAGACTTCGGCCATCCGATCAGATTCGGAACGGCCTGCCAGCGGGTCGCCCACCACGGGAGGGGCGAACTCCCGCCGGGAGAGATGGCGGGGACCCGCCGGCTGGAGTTCGTCGCTCACTCGGCCGCTTCGGTGATGTCGAGGAAGTAGAACTTGCCCGCCTCGAATGTCGCCGCCTTGTGCGTCCCGATGGTCAGAGTGCCGATCGGGGTTGAAGTGAAGAACGCCTCATTCTCCGGGCTCCCGCCGACCACCGCAATGAATGTGGCCGAATGGATTAGCCCCTGTCCGCCGCCGGGTACATACGAGACTTCCTGCTTCACCTGATTGCAACGGAACTTGCACCGAGTCGTCATTGCATCTCCTTTGCTGTTCATGCCGTCTTTGCAATCGCTTCCGCTTCGTCGGGCGGGTAGTACCACTTCGCCTCTGAAGCCATCTGGTGGCACCGACTGCACTCCATCGAGTCAGGGTCGCAGTCGGCCGGGAACACGGCCAACTCGACCTTCCCGCACGCTCGACACTGGCACCGGGCAACGAACCAGCCCGGTTCGACCAGTTTCATGCCAGCCGCCTGATCCCGAGGATGCGCTCGACGGGGTACGGCGCGATCGTGACCGCATCCCCCTGGTTGCCCCCGAGCACGTAGACCCGGGGCCCGTACAGCCCGGCAAAGAACCCGACGTGCCCGGGCGCGGCCAACACTTCCGGCCCCGGCTGGTCCCCCTCGCCACGCTTCAGGATCACGATGTCGTTGCCCGGGCGTGCCTCGTGGATGGGGATAGGAACGCCTACAGTGATCCAGGATCGCGCGGCGGCTGACTTGGACCGTGGGAGCCGCAGTTCCCACGCGATCCCATTGACGAAGGCGGAGCACCACGGAACCTCATCCGGGGAGTCCGTCGAGAACCCGCACAGGGAGAGCCACCACTGGATCAGGGGGTTGTCCTTCCCGCCCGGCAGCTCCTTGATCCCGATGTACCGCTGGGCCAGGTCGAATGGAGTCATAGAGCCATCACTTCCTGCGCGCACCTCTTGGCCGCGATCTCGCAGTACCGCTCCTCAATCTCGATCCCGATGGCCTTGCGCCCGAGATCCTTCGCGGCCCGGAGCGTTGTTCCCGATCCCATGAAGGGGTCGAGGATGGTCTCGCCTGCATCGCTCAATCGCTCGACCAGCCAACGGATGAACGGCTCTGGCTTCGGCGATGGGTGATCCGGCTTAGGATCTCTGCCGACTACGAATCGCACGGCGTCCTGAGAACGGTGCGGGATGTCTCCCGCTACGACCGCAGGAATCCAGTTGGAAAAACCGACAGGGCCGAACGTCATCCCATTGGCGTTGAATCCACACAGGATGCTCCGGTAAGCAGTCCCGAACGCAGCGACGCATTGGGGAAGCGCCCACAGACCAGGCATGACGCAGGCGCGCGGAGCGATCGTAAGCGAAGTCCGCTCTACCCAGTCAGGATACTCTCCGTCCCACTCCGCTTTGCCGATCCCATACGGCGGATCAGTGAGCACGAGGTCCACGCGCTCCAGCCCCGGCATGATCTCCCGGCAGTCGCCGTGCCAGATGGTGCAGGCGTCGTCCTGGTAGTAGGGCTTCAATCGGCCCCCTCGTGCAGCCTGACCATCGGCCCGGTCGGTTCCACGGGTTCCTGCTGGTTCGCCTTCACGTGCCCGATCAGCCCTGCCAGCTCGTCCGCCAGCGCCTCAGCCCTCGCCACCGCCCGCGCCAGCCGCGCCTCGAGGTTTTCCAGACGGGCCGTCTGGTCCGCGTCGCTCATCGTTCCTCCTGCGCCTGATACTCTTGCGCAATCTGCGCCTGGATCTCATCCAGCCGCTTCTCGACTCGCTCTACGGCGGCGGCGCGCCCGGCGATCACCTCGTCCTGCATGGCGTTAATCCTTGCTTCGAGCACATCCAGCGTCACCACCTGGCTGGCTGGTTCCGGCATAGGATGGCTGGACGCGATAACCATCGTGGCCGCAGCAGCCACGGCCGCGACGACCACCATCCACATCGTCCCGTGCGTCGTCTGCCGGCCCCTCGGAAGCCTCAGGCTCCGGTCCCCGCGCTCCACGACCTCCACGACCCGCCGGATCATGGGCGAAGATGCCTCACAGCCACGGCGAGGGCTCCGGCGGCGATCACCGCCCCGACGATCCACTTCACCGCGCGAATCGAGAACTTCCCCACCTTGCCCCATATCTCGATCCTCCCCGCCCACGGGTCCCATGTGGTCTCCAGGTCCACGATCCGCTCCTCGTGGTCTCCCAGCTGGGCCTCGACCTCTTCGTGGTCCACACTAGTCTACTCCCTCCCGCGTTCGCCGGTCCCTGCGGGATTCCTTTCGCCCCGGTGGCCTCAGGATAGACGTACCACCGGTGGTTGTCCCGCGTGCCACCGGCCCCCGCGCGAGACGTGATCAAACCCGGGCATGGGATGGATGGAGCCCGGCAACACACGCTACCGCTTGTTCTCGTAGAACTCGCGGGCCTCCGGTGTGCTTCCTTTGCCGAACAGTAGCACACGCGCCAGCTCATCTTCCGGCACGTCATACATGTACCGCCCGGTCGAATACCGCTTGCCCGGCGTGCTCCTCACTTCGCCCGCCTTGAGCGCCTGCACCCCCTCGATCATCTTCTTGGCCTGGGCGCCCGCAAACGGCGGGGCGATGTAGGTGGCTGGCTTCTTCAGCTCCTTTGACCAGCGCGCGTCACCCTTCATCAGCCCGATCACATCCGGTAAGCCGGCTTCAACCGGGAACCGTCCACCCGGCCCGCCCAGGAGGTTTCCGAACGGCGCGTTTTGCACCGCTTCGCCCATCGCGCTACGCGGGTCGGTCGGGTCGAGAATGTCGCCCATGTCGTCCCCGCGGCGAGCCTGCTGGACTGTCCGCTGCACCACGTGGATCGGGTCGAATGCCGGACGCCGGCCAACTACGCGGTAGTAGAGCTCGTTGAACACGTATGAGCCGACCGCCATCCGGGTCAGGACTTGTGCCACCTTCGCCTTGCTGTACCCCATGTCCCGCGGAACATCCTTGAGCGTGTGCATCGCCTGATTCAGCACTTCGATCTGGAACTGCGTCGCCGGTCGCGCCCACCGATGCTTGAAGATCAACGGGACCTGCCCGGTGGACCGATCCGTGATGACAGAGGCCGCATAGGCGTCCGCCTGCTTCATCGCGGCTTCCGGCGCCAACCCCTTCCCGATCCCCTCGTAGTACTTGCCTGCCACGATCGTCCGGGCTACCGGCTCATCGGTCGCGAGGAACACCGACCGCATCGCGTGTTCGGCCTGCTGCATCTTGGTACGCCCGAGATTCGTCTTCGCGTACCGCCGCGTCAGGAACCCGGACCGCACCCCACCGATAAACGCCGGGTCGGCCAGAAGGGTTCGCTGGACCTCCATGAGCCCGCGCGCCATCGCCTTCGGGTCGGTCGTGTGGATCGCCTGAGTGAAAAACGGGATCAGGTTGGTCAGCGCCGACGACGGGTTTCCGGCAATCATGTTGACCGACGTGCGCCGCGTCAGCGCATCCGAGAGTCTGAGCGAGATCGGTCCGACCTGATCCATGATCCACGCGTCCACCGCGCTAGGAGTCCCCGCTACGTCGTTCGTGTACCGGTCAATGTACTTGGCGAAGTGTTTCCAATCCGTGTTGCCAGCGGCGACCGCGGACTCAATCTCACCTTGGAACCCGCGCAACCGCTGGATCGGGCCAGTCATGAAAATCTGGTGCGACGCCGCCGGCACGTAGGACTCCAGCGACTCGTAGATCCCGACTGTCTTTGACATCCCGCGGCGATGCAGCCCGTACCGGAACCCCGGGCGCTGCGGCTGCGCGAACCGATCGGCCATGAACGGGGAGGCCCCGGATTCATGGATCAAGTCGCCAAACCGCTCGAACATGTTCCCCATCTGGCGGGTATGTGTGATGTAGTCGGGTCGCTCCGGAACCGGCTCCAGACCATGCTGCTCACGCACCCGGTTGATCTTGGTGAGCAAATCCTTGTAGACCTTGCGAGCCGTATCGGACCAGTTCTGAATGTCCTGCCAGCGGTCCGGGAACGCAGCCTTGACCTGATCCAGGGTCGCCTTCCCTTCACCGAGCGAAGCGGCGATCGCGTCCTCCTTCGACCCCTTCGCGATCCCCAATTTGGTGCCGTAATCTTCAAGACGGTGAAATAGGCTGTTCATGAACCCAGCCCCGTTGGTCCCTGACTCCCGGAGCGGTTCGACGACATCACGGATCGCCGCGTCGGCGTGCGCCTTCGGGAGAATGTCCCGGAGGTTCCGCTCCAGCGTGTTCATGTCGTAGCGGAGGCCCCGGGCGATACCGGGCAGCTTCTTCTTGCCAGCACCAGGGACCGAGAGCATCGGTGCCTGCGGCCCGGATGGCCCTGGCGTCATGGCGGACGCGGCCAGCCGCCCCTGAATGCGTGCCGGCACGGGCGGACCCTGATACCCATCGGGTAGCGCCCGGAAGTCCAGCGCCTTGCCGGCCTGCACCATTCCAGCCTCGCCCTGCGCGGTATGCTGGGTCGGGACACCGGACATTGCGGCGCGCATGCGCCGGGCACCGGCGCTGAGCTGGGCGGTCCCGAGCATGGAGGTGGAGAACGGCCCGCTACCCTCGCGCATCACTTCGCTGGTCTGCGGGGCGCCTGATCGCGGCGTCGTCCGCCGGATTATCTCGTTGAACGCCGGTGTCCCGGGCGGCGGCGGCGGCCCGGGGATCGTCATCGGACCTTCGGACGGCACGTGACCGCGCTGCATACCGCGAGGGTCGGTACGCTCGCCAGCGATCAGCCGGCGGAACCCTTCGGTCCCCGGAGGCGGGGGCGGGGCCTGGACCGATGCGGGCTCCACGGCATCTGGCGTCGGGGGATGACGCGGGACATTGAAATCCTTAGGGGCATCTCTGGCATCTATTAGCGTGCCTACCTTGAATTGTTCTTCTGGAGAAAGACGGTTCCAAGCCATGTCTTTTTCTATTGGCCATTGAGAATCTCGTGATGGCCAGAAGTCCAAAGACATCTCTGGCTTACTAGGAACTATCTTCAGCCGTCCTTCGGCGCCACGAGCGATCGCCGGGGACTCCACGACGGTCCCCGCCTCTCCAGCCACGAAAGTCCGGCCAGGACGCGGCTTGTACTCCAGCATCCCTGCGGCCTGAGGACCCGCGGTCATGGCCGGGGCCGGCCTCATCTGTTCGACACCAGCCTGAAGCAACCCAGGAGGCGTGGCGGGCATCAAGCCAGTGATCCGTGCCGTCTCTACCTGCGCCGCTTCGGCCGCTCGTCGAGCCGCCCGAGCCGCCGCGATCTTGGGGATCTGGGTCGCGAGCTCGGCCGGCGCTGCCACCAGCCCGGCCACGTCCAGCGGGTTCGAGAAGGCGAACCTCCCGACCGGACCACCGGGGACCTGCTGGCGCATCTCCTCGTAGCCAGGCCCACGAATTGCCCCGGTGATCTCCGAAGCGACCCGCTCTTCTGTCCCAGATGGCGGGCGTGGGATGGACGGGTCAATGCCCCATCCGGCCCCTGCCCACGCGGTATTCCCGACCCCCTCCAGACCTCTCCCGGCGTACTGGAAGGCATTCGCCGCGACATTCCGCCCGACCTGACCGAGCGCCTGCCCGAACCCGGTCTTGGGCGTGTACTTCTCCGCGATCCGGCGGTTGAAGTCAGGCTTGGCAATCCCGCGATCCGCCACGCTGGCGTAGAGCCGGTCAACGAGTTGGTCGTCGGGAACATCCGCGACTTCGGCAGCGTGCGGACCCAAATCGGCCCGCATCCTCTGGAAATCGAGATTGATCACTGCCCACCCAGGATGCTGTTCATTGTGGCCTCACCGAGCGTGGCCCCGTAGGTCGGCTTGGTCTCCCGCGGCGGCGGCACCCCAGGGAATGCAGACTGCCACCAGATCGAAGCCTGATCCTCAACCGCCTGCTTATTCGCCGCGATATAGGCCGGGATCTCAGTTTCCTGCATCCCTTTCTTCATGGAGAGTGCCGCATCCTTGAGGTACTGGAACCACTGATCCGATTGCCCGCGCGCGTCGGCGTTGTTCTGAAGGCCGGCGCCGGCATCAGGATTGGCAGACAACAGCTCCTCGATGTAGGGTTGCCCATCCGGGCCGGTCTTCATGTAGCCGACACCACCACCAGGAAGGCGAATCGTCTCGACCCCCTTCGGCTGTACTGGTGCCGGATCACGCTCGTATGTGTATCTCCCGCGGCTCGTCTCTGCCCGCCTCAACCCACGGCCAACGTCCACTGGAGCACCGGGGACAAAGTTCGCATCGGCCTCCTTGTCGGCACGAGCCTGAGCGTCCGATGCCGCCTTCGATCTCGCCTCCGCCTGCTGCACCCGCGCGTCCTCCAGGTACTTCTGGATGTTGAAATCGGCCCCGTACCGCGCCTGACGTTGCTCCAGCTCGCCCTGCTGGCGACCACGAATGTCCCCGAGAACACCGGCTCCTATCCCGAGACTCTGCTGCATCCCCTGCGCCCAGTCACGACCCGCCTGGCCCGGTTTCGGACGCGCCCTGTTTAGTAGCTGCCCGAGAAGCGGGGCCGTGAACGCCGCCGCCAGTAACGTCTTCTCACCGCCCCCCATCGGCCGCGCCTGCGTCGGGTACTGGCCGAGCATCCGGCGGATCGGGTCACCCTGGTCCTGCTGCCCCAGCCCGCCGAGCATCTGGATCGCATCCCACAGGTAGCTCATGCCAAGTACCTCATCAGGTCAGATGCCCCGGTCTGATCCTTCGGCTGGAGACGCCGTAGCAGGTCCCACAGTGGCCCATACGATGATGCGGCGGCACCGATGACCCCCGATGGAGACGCGCCCGGCACGCCATTCGGGTCCCTCAGATGCCGGTACGCTTGTTCCCCTACCGGTTCTACGGCCGCCGCCGCCTGCACGAACGGCTGTTGCGGACCCGGGATCGCGCCCAACGCCTGCGTCACCATCCCCGGCCCGAACGCCTTGGATCGGTTCGCGTAGTCCGGGTCATTCGCCCGCTTGTAGGCGTGTTCCCCAACGCCGAGGGCCATATTCCCACCGATCACGAACGGCTGTTGCGGGCCTGGGATCAACGAGGCCAGCGCCATGATCTTCCGGAATAGGCCCATCATCGTCGGCTCTCAAATCTCCGCGGCTCTTCACCAGAGTGCCAAAAACCATACTGATCGTAGTAACCATTGTTCCCCTGCCCCCCCAACGCCTCAAATCCGGGCATTGGTGGAGGAGTCGTGGACGAAGGCTCCGAAGCATTCGCCTGCGGCACCCCCGGCGGGAACAGGTCCATCGCGTTCGGGTCCCCGCGCCGTAGCGCCTCAAGGAACGCCGCCCACTGACGCCCCTGATCGAACCCGACATGCTCCGTCGACCACCCGCCGAGCTGCGAGATGATCTGCTGGAGAACGTCCTGCTCTCCCTTGACCCCCAGTTGCTCCATCTGCTGCTGCCCGACCAACCCCTGCAGCCCCATCGCCGCCGCCCGCTGCGCTTCCTGTTCGGCCGCCTGGGCTTCCCCGCCCATGTACTGCGCCCCGAGCTGCCCCTGCTCGTTCGCCCGGGCCATGAGCACGTTCCGAAGCGCATCGTTCCCCGCCGACAGCGCCGCCCCTCCGCCGAGGCCGGCCTGCGCCGCCCCCTGGCCGGCCATCGCCTGCGCTTCTCGGCCCCGCTGCCCGTAACTCTGATCGGTCAGTCCCCGCTGGTACTGGTACGCCTGACGGCGCATGAACGACGCCGGGTCGAATGAATCCGACCGCCCCCGCGTCATCCCGAACGGCTGGTACTGCGGCGTCGAGGTTGCACTAGAAGGACTCGGAAGCCCCATCGTGCTACGGAGCGAGTTCCAAGACGGGATTCTTATCTGCATGTTACGGGTCCCTCCAGAAGATCATCTTGAGCCTCGCCCCAGCGAAACTCAACGCCTCGAACGTTGCAATCTCTTCGTTCCACGTCGCCAGCGTCGCCGTGAGCTGGTAATCCCCGGTCGCCGTGGTGACCAAGTAGGCGTTGGGAACAATCCGCTTCACTCCACGATCCTTCAGCCCATGCGCAACCGACAGATCAGTCGGGATGCCCGCCTCCAGCGTGATCCAGACCGGAAGGGACACATTTTGCCAGAACCCGAACGGGGTGAACCCGCCGGCCCTGGCGTTCTCCTCCGACACGTCACGCTCGAACTCCTCGATGAACCGGTTGACCTGATCGGTCACCCCGGGCACATCCTTCGCAACAACCCGGACCCCCCTACGCATGATTGAACACCGCCATCCAGTAGAACGGGAAGGTGCGGGCGCCCGTCGTGTAGTCCGACGAGGTGTGGAGCACGGCGTCCCAAAGGTAGTCATGGACCTTGAAGGTGAACCCGGTATCCGAGGTCGCCGTGACCCACCCCATCGCGATCGAGAGCGGAGCGGCCGGCTTGACCCACAAGGACCCACCAAGCGCCTTCGGAGACCAGTAGATTCGGGGTTTAGAGAGCGGCGCCGTCCAGCCGGCCGGTTTCTGTTCTGTCACAGTCGGCGGGGCGTCACTGGTCCAGTTGACCGTCAGGGTCCCGGTCGCAGAGGTGTCGGCTACCGTTACGGTCGCGAGCCCCCTCAGGACGCCGCACTTCGGGCCGGCGAGAAGGCCTCGCGTCCCCGGGAACCCGCGCTCCGTCGCGAAAGCTCGGTCTCCAATGGAGGCCGCTGCGGTCGCCGCCGCATCCACTGCCCGGTCATTGATCGCCTCGGTGGGAACCCCAAACCCGTCATCCGCTCGTCCAAGACGGTCGCCGTTGATCGTCCCGAGCTGACTGCCGTAGAGCCGAGCCATCGGGTGCAGGTTCACCTTGTCGATCTTCGACCCCGCATCCAGCGCCGCCGTCAACTCGGCCATCTGCGCCAAGACGGTCGCATTCAGCGTCGTCTGGCTCATCGAGCTGTTCAGCCGGGTCGCGTACGTTAGATTCATCAGGCTGTCCCCACCGCAAGCCAGTGGAAGGTTCCGGCATAGTTGCTGATTGTCTCGACCGAATAGGCTGTCGCCGTCAGGTTCACCCCTGACACTACCGTCAGGATGTGAAGAGGCTTGCCCGGGTCTCCCGACCCACCGAGCCAGCAAAACCCCTGGTCTGTCGAGGCGATACTGGTGATCTCGTCACTGATCCCGGCCGCACTGATATCGATATTCACCACCACCGCCGGAGCCGCCGCCGATACGGTAAAGGTCGTCACCACAGTACCACGGGCAACCCAGATCCCCGTCGCACCGGTCCGGACGAACTTGCAGCTCGTGTAGTCAATGTCGCCCTCGATGATGCTCGCCATCGCGTGCTTCACTTCGGTCACGCTCCCCGACATCAGCGCCGCGGTGGGAACCCCGCTCGCCCCGGTGCCGAGGCTCGACCCAGCCAACCCGTACTGAGCGATCTGGCCCGACGCCAGCGCCGCCGACGTACTGAGATCCGCCCCGACCAATTGCTGTAGGATAAACACGTCCCGGAAATAGTCCATGTTCGCCTGCATCTTAGTCACGTAGTCCGCGTCCGAGATCGCCGCCGCCGGGTATGGAGGGGTGTGTGCCATCAGGCTGTATCTCCCGTCTCGACATTCAATGACGCCAGCGCCCACCGTGGCCCCGCCGTCGTGGACTTGAACTCCAACTCGACCGCGTTCCCCATCTGGCGAGCGAACGGGTAGACCTGCACCTTCGGGTTCGACATCGTCCCCGCCGCCAGCGTCAACGCCGTCCCTGCCACGTCATCGTAGTAGCCCGTCACCGTCACCGTCGCATCTACCGGGACCTTCGCCCGAATGTACGCCCGGAGCATGACCGCCATGTCCCCCGACTCATTCCCGCTGAAACTCCCGAACCGCGCCCGTGCCGTCATCGCCGTCGCCGTCGCCGTCGCCACGACGTAATCAGACCGGATCGACGAGTTGAATTGCATGACGTACCCGTTACTCGCGTGCGTCCCGTCCACCCAGATGATCCGGCTGTCCTCCCCCACCGCACAATTCATCGGCACGTTCCACGGAGGCATCCAGCACTTCCGGTCATCATCCCAGACCAGCGTGCGGGTGCAGGCGTTCTCCGGCGGCGGGGAATCCCGCCGATCCGGGTAACTCAGGTAGTAGTACCCGTTCCGGTACATCCCCGAACACAACTCCAGGTTGTTGCAGTAATCCTCCAGGTAGTGCTTGATCCGGAGCGACGACTCGACATCGCCAAGCGGGTATGACTGCCCGAGGTCGGTGAAACAAGGACCCTCGCTCGACAGGTAGAATGCCCCGTTTCGCCCCGGCGCCCAGCTCTTCTTGGCGACACATCCCCTCGACCCCTCGACCAACCGTGACCCCGCCCCCAACCCGACCTGCACCATGAACAACCGCCGGTTTGTCGGCACCATGAGAACCCCACGGATCGAGGCCAACCCCGTGATCCACTCGTTCGGACCGACCGGGAGGTTCAACACGTTGTTGACCGAGTGGACCTGATCCGGCAACGGTTCCCCTGACAAGCTGACATTCGACCACCATACGTGCGTCGTGTCGGCGTAAACCATCCGACCGTCATGCAGCTCGCAGAACTCGCACACCGGCGGGAGCTGTTCGTCATCGTTGAGATACTTAGCCGCGATGATAACCCCGGACAACTCATCGTCGTGGATGTTGTCCTCAAAATCCGTCGAGGCCATCTCGTTCACCTGCTGGATGAAGTAGTAGGGGCCATTCCTGTCCCCGTCCTTCTTCGTCCGGTACAACCGTCGCCCCCAACATCCGTAGTATCGAGGGTCCGACCCTGGGACGTATGTCGTCGCGGCCGCCGGCAACCCGGCTCCGGTGTCCACCACCCGGGCTATGCCATCGTAGGTAGACGTAACCGTGACCTGGCCGACCGCCCCCGGGCGGGATTCGCCCCACTTCCCGTTGGTCCCGTAGAGAAGCGTCATGGCGTAGTAGTAGTGCCCGGCCGCGAGCCCGCCGGGGCCACCGTTCTCGACGGCCGTCAGGATGGCGGTATCGGAGGCCGAGAAGAGCGGGGCAAAGCATCCGGCATATTGGTAACGATCAGTCGCCCCTAGAGCCCAAGCAGTAGCCAGGCGATAAGGCCGGGAACATCCCGTCGTGATCCAGATGGCCTCCCTGAATGCCCGCGCGTCCCCATGCGTCGAGTACCCGGATACGAAATTGCTTGGCTGAATCAGTGTCTGAGACTCACTCATCCCCTCGTATAAGCTGTAGGACCCGTCCGTGTTGATCGACAGAACGATGTAGTACCCGGTCGGGAGGTAGAACGTTTTGAGGTTTGCCGTGCGCTTCGAGGGCAGGACGTTGGTGTAGGCCCGCTCGTAGCACTCCCGCCCCATGAGCTCATCATCGAGCACCAGCATGTTCTGGCCGTCCGCGATGGCCCCCGGAGGTAGCGAGCGATGATGACGGGCGTAGATGAACCCGCGGTTGAAGTCCGCTGTAACCATCTTGCGCTCGTCAGGGATCGTCCTCATATCCGGTATGCCTGCCTTCCCCGCCTCACCGACCCCCAGTACTCGTCCCTGCACATCCGTGCTCGCTGAACATCCCCGGTCATCTGATAGAGACGGCACTTCACCAGATGCCGCGCCTCGTAGGCCACCGGCTCCGGAAGGTCCGTCACCCGATTCCCATCGGTCCCCTGATCATTGGACACCCGTACCCCGTGGACCCTCGCGGTATACCCGCCATCGGGAATCGGGGCGACAATGAAGTACTTGGTCCCCTGCATCGTCTCGATCCCCCAGTATCTAGGGCGCCCGAGCTGTCCCCAATTCGGTGTGCTCCACGGGTCCCGATACTCCAGGGGATCGTTGTATGTGCCCGAGACCACGATCCATGCCGCATCAGGCGTGTTCATGATCGCCTCACCCCCAAAGGTGTACTGGTTGGTCCCGGCCACCAGCGCGAGATCCTCATTGGCATCAATGCAGCCAGTGACCTGGGAGAAATGTCGGTTTGCTCGAACGATCCACTTCAGGATCACGGTATCGGTCCATAGCGGGTGGACCCCGGACGGGTCCCCGACATCTTCCCTGATGCGGCTCATGATGTTCGCGAGCTTCACCGACATGCCATGCTCCCCCGGATCGCCCGCTCATGCCCTGATCGAGCCACCTTGCGCTCCACTTCATCCTCGGACGCGAGGTCGGAGAGCAGCGCGAGGTTGCCATGCGCCGCCAGGAGTCTCCGTGCCGCCCGCAGGATGACCAGCATCTCGGATTCGGCCGGCAACGACATTCCGTTCGGGTTCGCCGTTGAATTCGCCGGCATGACGTAGGCGACGAGCTTCACGACATAGACGGCGTTGGGAACATAGTTGAACGAGATCGTCGGCGCCCCGGACCCGGTTGCCAGCGGGTAGTAGTGCTGGTGGAAGGTATACTCGAACGGCAACCCCTGGGACGGGTACACCGTCACCCCGCGCCGGTTCGACTCTTTGAGCGTGCGCCAGGTATAGGTCGAGAGCTGGATCATCGCCTTCTTGATCCGGAACGGTGTCCCGGTCCATGCCCCGCCGGCCGCGGTGGCGTCGAGGGTGTAATCCGGGAAGCTGGCGATGGTCGAGATCGTCGTGGATTCTTCAGAGAGCAGCAGTTCCGTCGCTACTTCGCAAGCGCAGGTCAGGATGGCTTCCTCGACCTGGCTATCGCTGATCCCGACGTAGTTCGGGTCCGCGACGAGACAGGCAACCGCATCCTTGAGCTGCGTCCAGGTGGAAGGCATCTAACGACGGCCCACCACGGGAGGCGTGCGCTTCAGCCGGACGTAGTACGTGAACTTGGGACCTGCCCCCGCCCCCTGTTCGCCGGTAGTCACATCAAGCTTATCGAGGCTGTCTGGGTTTCCGCCCCTGCCCGTCGTGTCGCATTTGAGCGCAAGGAGAACGTTCAGCGGCTTGTTCTGCCGGAGTTGCCATAGAACCCCATCCCCGAGATTCATGTGTAGGATGACCGGATTCCCCGTCAGCGTTGTCGTATTGTAGGCAAAAGATGCTGATGGATATGGTGCACGATCATAGGAGCCATCAATATCAAGACCGCCCCAATCCCGATCCGCATCCAGCGAGTATCCTCGACACAGACTGTCGAGTTTCGCTCCGGCAATCGAGTTCATCCGGGCAAGACTCTCCGCCCCGGCCGCGCGGAATAACCGCCACAGCGAGTCAACCGCGCTGGCCGTCCTCTGGTTGTAGCATGTACCGGTGACACCAAGCGTATCGGATGCAGCCGCCCCAAGTCCTACCCCTTCCACCCAACGATAATTGAGCAACGTGCACACTAAAAGCGTGTCCAAGTTAGGGGCAGCGGGGGTCGTAAACACGACGGTTGCATCGAGAGTCACGCTGTCCCACGAGGCCACTTGGGTGCTGTCGATGTGCGTGAACGGGTTATGGCGCATGAGCCCGCGATTAATGCCGGCTGCTACCGAAGAGAAACCGACTCGAAACGTTGTGCTGGCGCCATAATTCGTTTTCGAGCGCGTGGTTCCACCAGAGATCTGTGTGTCAGCGATCCCCTCGTAAGTCGCGTGTGGAGCAAGAGAATCGCAGAACACGTAGGTGACTTGAGTCCCCGTCGGCTGAATATAGCTGCCGGCCGTCGTGAAGAGATAGGCAGCCCCGACCGCCAGGATCAGCAGCAGCGTGGGGGTGCGCATCAGTACACCCCCCCGTTACTAAACCACTGTTTGTGCCCATCAATCTCGATGAACACCGAATCGGCTCCGCCGACCACCTTGACCCGGATCGAGTCAATCCATCGGGTCTCGATGACCCGAACCTCTCCAGCCCGGTTCACCAGCGTCTTCGACGTCGTAAGCCCGTTGACAAACAGACTGATCAAGCTCCCCGTCTTGCTCATCACGAAAGCGTAGTCTCCGACCCCGAGCGAATCCACGCCCATCGCTCCGGCCGTTCCCGCCACCTTCCGGATCAGCGCGACCGTCACCGAATCACCGGAGGCGATCGTCGTGTCCTTGTTCGCGATGGTGTCGGGTGATGTCATCATGTAGGTGTAGACCAGTGGCGAGTAGTAGGCCGCCGCTCCCCCGGCCAGGAGAGCGGCGACCACAAACGCCACCGTGGCGAGTGACCACGGGATGCGCCTACGCACTGGGCAACCCCGTGAACGTCACCCGGCAGGTATCGTTCGCATTGGTCGGCGTGATCGTGTAGACCCCAGAGGCTCCCACACAGGTCGTATCGGCCTGCTGGTCCTCGATCGTCACGTTGTACACCGCCGTACTGACCACCCGCATCTGCGGCGTGATCGTGAACGTCGAGCCGGTCCCCGATGCGTGGTACACGATCTGCATCAGGTTCCCGACGTTCGTCTGCGCTTCGGTCTTCACCGTGTAGGACATGATTCCCTCCTACGCGTAGAAGTTGCAGTGGAGGTTGACCGTCGCGGCCGTCACGGTGCTCCCGTCGAGGACCGACGTGGCGAAGACACCGCCGATGTACGTCCCGAGCGCCAGCATTGCCGAGCCGGCTACGCCAGCCGTTCCCGCATCGAGAGCGCCGACGTACTGGCTTTCACCAGACACCGCCGTGTGGCTTACCGTCTTGAGCGTGGTGATCCCGTGGGTCCGCATCCAGAACCGCTCACCAGTCGCCACGGTCGTCTCTGCGACACCCGCGACCACCGGAGGGTTCACCGCCCCAGAACCGAGGGGGCTCTGTTCCACGATGAAGTACTGCGCCTGAGTCGGTGCCGCACTCCCCGTGGTGCCCTGAAGCTTCAACGAGAGACACTGCGTGGCCGTACAGGTCCCGCTCGCCTCGACCCAGATCCACGAGCCGAAGTACGTACTGGCCGTACTGTCAAGACCCCACACACGCGTGCCGAGCTGGTTGGCACTGTAGCGCGCATTCGTCGAAGCAATCTGGGAGGCTCGCAAGACCCCGCCACCACCACGAGTTCCGTACACCACTCCAATCGGAGTCGTTTCAGCCATCTTCTTCTCCTACCAGATGCCGCCGGCAAGCCAGAGCATCCGAGGCTAGGATTTATTCTCGGGGATACAGCCCCGATCGCTGGCGTCCCTTGGTTCACCCTGGTTGTTGTGGGGGCGAGCCCACGCCCGCCCCCTTGGTCTACTACGTCATGCCCGTGGTGCCGCTGGTGAAGTGGCTCATCTGGCGCATGTTGCCGATCCGCATGAGCGGGTAGGCGTGCATGTTCAGCGTCGTCACTTCCGAGTTCACCGGCACCCGCTCGCCCGTGTCGTGCCAGAGCTCGCCCGTGGTGCTGTAGAAGTCCACTTGGATCGCGTCCGGCGTGAGGATGAACAGGTCGAACGGCGTCGCTGCATTGCACGCCGGATCTTGCCAGATCATGCAGTTCCTGACCACGATCGTCTCGGCGCCGAAGTAGGCTGACGTGATCCCCTTCGACCCCACGATGACCCGTTCGCGGCCGGCGTGTTCCTGTTCCAGCTTGTCCCACACCGAGCCAGAACAGATCCCCGCCGTCGGGTTGCCTTCGTTCTGGAGGATGAGGGTGATCTGCGCGGAGATCGCGCTCACGATCGAGAGCGACGCGATCGTCGTGATCGCGTCCGCCTGTGGCGTGAACCACGCCAGCGACGCGGTCAGGTTGAAGTAGGCGTTGGTTGAGATCGCGTTCCGGAACCCGATGATCCGCGGGCTCGCCGGGAAACTCGTGTTAGCGATCCCATTCACCATGTCCGCGTTGATCTGCTTCACGCCCGACTTGGCCGCGTCCCTCCGCTTAATCGTCAGCATCTTGCCACGGCTGTGCTTGTTCCCCTGGGTCTTCATCGCCTCCAGGTGAGAGACCGAAACCGGGGTGTGGTAATGCGCCACGTCGTTCGTGGTGAGTGACGTGCGCGTCTCGTAGTGCGCGACATCGTGAGTCCCGAACTCCGACGGGTTGTCCACGCCGGTATCGGCATACCGGATCACGATATCCGGCGGACCGCCTGAATTGATCTTCTCGGCCTTGGGGACGAAGTACCCGTAGGTCGGAGCGATCGTCTTCGAGGCGTCCTGTTCATCCTTGACCCAACCTTGGCGAGTGATCGCCAGGATTTCAGCGGTCAATGCCACTTACTTATCCTCCGCGTCCCGCGGATTTACCGTGTTCCCGGTCGAGAATGTCCATCGTGAGTTTCGTCGAACCCTTAATGCCGGGCTCATACTCCGTGGGGTTAATCTTCCCGACCGACACCTTCCCGGAGCCCTTGCCGACCACGGCCGCGAGCTTCCGGTTCTTGTCCTGATCTGTCTTCTGCTTCGCCATTGCGTCACGGATGGCCTTGTCAGTCTGTTCGCGGATCTGCTTGGGGCTCATCTCGGCCCGGGCGAGTTTCGTCGCCTGGTTCAGGATCTTGCGAAGTCCCGCCGGATCACGGAGCCGCTCGGCTGGCGGGTCGAGGTACTCGACCATTTCGCCCACGAGCTTCTGCATGACCGGAGACTCCTGCACGTCCTTGTTGTCCGAGAGGTAGTCCTGGTAGGACTTCTCCAGTGCCGCGGACGAGTACTGGTGTTGCTGTTGCTCGACCCGGCGTTCCAGGTCTGAGAGCTTCGGGAGCAACGCCGATAGTGCCTGCGCGAGGGCCGGATCGCTGGAGTTCTCAAGCAGGTCGGGAGCGACCCCATAGTGCTTGGCGAGGATGGCCTTCTTGACCGCCTCGTCATTCAGAAATGGCTGGAGCTGGCGCAATTGCGCCTCGAACCGAGCGCCCTGTTCGGCACGCTCTCTCAGTTCCTTGTTCTCACGCCCGAGATCGGGCATCCGGCGCTTCAGGTACTCGCGTTCCCGAATCGCCTCGATCGCCTCTTCCCGGCTCTTGAAGGTCAGTTCACCGTCCCCAAGATCGATCTTCAGGAACGGCTCCGAATCGGATTCCGGCGTCTCATCGCCTTCGGTCCCGGGCTCTTCTTCTTCCGGTTCGGGGGTTTCGCCCGGATCGGTTTCGGGTTCACTCTCGGGAGTCGGCGTCTCGTCCGGTTCGATTCTCTCTTCACTCACGGTCATCACTCCTTACGGCCGAGGCGTAGTCGGTCATCAGGGTTGAAGGATGGGGGCAGGCTGTCCCGCCCCCGCGACACGGTTCATCACCGTTGACATGATCGGGTTTCCCGCCGGGGGAGGCGCGGCACCGGACTGCGGGACGCTGTTCCCGGCGCTGGCACCCGGGGTGAGCGGGGGCGCCCCCCCAGGCGGAATACCCCCCGTCGCGTTCGGACCATCGAACTTGAACGGGGTATAGCTCCAGAGCTGTTGCGGGCTGATATCACCCATCTGGCGACCGACCAAGGCAAGCTGGATCGTCTTCTCCTGGTCCGGCGGCATCGAGCTCCCGGTCTTGACCTTGTACCGGAACCCCTTGGTGTCAAAGAAGGGGGACGCCACCGCGAGGACCTCGTCGGTCATCGGGTCATGGACGATATGCGGGTAGACGGTCAGGAACATCCCGGCGCCCTGCTGGCCCACCACGGGGATCGTCTTCTCCATCGTCCAGAATTGCTCGACCCGGCTGATCCGCATGTTACCCGCTTCGTTCGACATGCGCTCGACCGCCCGAACGTCCAGCCTGACCCCTTCCTTGAAGATCTCCTGAAGCTGACGGATCGCGGCAGCCGCGTTGGTCTCGCCGGTCGCGACTCCACGGGCAGAATCCTGCACGCCGGCCACGTCGTAGAACTCCTTCAGCATGATGTTGAAGGCACCGATGAAGGATTCAGACAACCCGAGTGCCTGAACGCGCTGCGGGAGGTTCTGGCCGGTCATCGAGTCGAGCGGAATCCACCGGACCCCGCTGTTCAGCTCCTCGGCACTCACGGAATCTCGCTCATAGAACCCGTGATCGTGCGCCTCGCTCATCGCATGATCCGCCATCATCCGGAGCATGTCGCAAATCTGCCGGTGAAGCGGCCAGAGGAGTGAGACGAGAGCGACTGGGCCCTCTTCTCCGGGCTCCTCGTCGGTTGGGCTGAAGACGTAGGGGAAGGCGTGGGTGTCGCGGTCCCAGTAGGGGTTGAAGTCATCTTCAAGAACGAGGTCATCGGCCACGATAATGTGGCGACCCATCCCGCCGTTTAGCGAGGGGCGTTGCCAGTAATCAATGACTCGGACGGTGGATGAATCAGACGCGAGGGTTTCAGCGGCGCCGTCGTCGTCCGAGGGACCGGTTCGCGCGTCGTTCTTGGTGGATTCGGACCAGTCGGGAACGATGGCGCCTTCGCCTGGTGAGGACGATGACCGGCCACTCTTGCCGTAGTCGGGCTTGGATGACCCGATGTCATCGATCTCGGCGGCACGGTCAGGGTAGACCTGTTTCAGCCAGTCCTTGGACGGCCACGCCTCTTCCGCGACCCACTGGGCGTCCCGCTTGATGTTCCGCATGAGCTCGCAGCCGGTGTCCCACGTCATCCGGCGCACGTCTACGAGCTCGTCCTCTTCCTCGCCCTGACCACCATCCGCGAACGGGTTGTACCCGACCCGCAAGACGGCGCACCCGGCGGTCCACCGGTCCATGTGGATCAGGGGAACCATCGCGTCGGATTCGTTCTTCTCCCACAGGTAGTCGAGAATGTCGCCCATGACGAGGGCGGCCTGGGCGTCTTCGGGGTGATCGGCCATGACTTCGGCGGTCGGGCGGGAATCGGTGGCGACGGCCGCCATTTTCCTCAGGACATCGTTGATCAGGTTGGCGCTGACGCGGGAGTTACCGTCCTGCACCTCGAGCACGGGGTCTCCGTAGAGGCGGTATCGCTTGTTCTCGGTGGCGTTCCATCGAAACTGCTGTGTATGCCCGCGGGCCTTGTCCACCATGCGGCGGATCGAGTCGGCCAGGTCGGCTTCTTCGGCGGGGTTGCGGGAGGCTCGGCGGGGACCTCGTTCCTGGTTGGGGTCGTACTCCGGCCCCTCGGTGACCATCGCGTCGTAAGGAAGCGCGTCCGCCATGTCAGACCTCGTGATACCGGATCGCGGTGCCGTCGGGCAATGACAGCGGCCGGCCCTTGAAATCGGTGGGGTTCTTCAGGAACTTGCGGTGATCGGAGGCGGTGTCGAAGTCCTTGCCACAGGTCGGAGAGTAGCGGGGGTACTGGCGTCCACCGGTATTTCGGGGGATGTCGGCCTCAAGAATAAGTGCGGATTGCCAGTTGCAGTAGGGACACTTCGATTCATCGGGAGGACTATCGGCGGGATGGGACTCGACATGGAACCCAGCCTGCCAGCCGTTGTGCCATGACTTAGGGCAGTTGCAGGAATACTTGTAGGTCTTGTACCGGCAGCCCACCTATCCCCATCGCTCACGTCCCGGCTTGATGTCCCATGTCGAAAGGATCGGGTTGGGCCGCCTGAACCGATGAAGCGGCGTCACCGTCGCTTTCTTCTCACCCTGATGGGTACCTGACCACGCCTTAATGTGTTCTGTCAAGAGAATATGGACGCCGATCGCCAGCGCCATGACCAGGTGGTCGGTTTGGCCCTTTGCGGTCATTGGCTGGAAGTCGTACTCAATCCCGTCGGAGTCCTTTTTCCCTTTGATATGGATATGGCCAAGATCCTTTGCGGTGTCGAGGTCGTTGACCTCAACCAATCCTTGAGAAATAGCCCGTCGCAGCGTTGACAGCATGGCCGGCTTGGACGCCGTGTCGGTGTGCCAGCCTGGTTTCAGGTTGGTTCGGCGGGTGAGCTGGTCATATTGCCGGCGCAGGACCTGCTTAGACCGAAGCCTTGCCAGTGACGACACAACCGCGATCCCGATCCCGTTGTCTTCGCAGGCGATACGGCCCTTTCGGTGATGTTCACTGGCCTCATGAAGCAGGACGGCGAACAAGTCCGGCTCGATCTGGTCGTAGAGAACCGCATCCTGGATGATGAGGGGTCCGGTGCGGTTCATGGGGTCCAGCTGGGTGAGATCCAGCCGCAACACGTGGGCGGCGGCGGGGTCGAAGCCGGTCCCGAGGGATGGGTCCGCCGGGATCAGGTACTCAGCCCGTTTCGGGTCTTTCTCCAGAGGCGCGAACCGGCGCCACTTAGCCCGCGGCGGCCTCATGGGCCGGGTGTCCCTTCCGCGCCCTCATCGCGGCCATCCGTGCATGATCGGACGCGATCTGTTCCGGGGTCCGGACTCGCTTTGGCTTGGCCGCCGGGATGGTCCTGGCGACAGACACCGGGGCCTTCCCATTGGTCTCGGCAGGCGCCTCGATGAAGCGCCACTTGCCGGCCTGGGGGGAAGCGAAGAAGTTCTTATCGAGCTCCCACTGGCGCAGGAGTGCCTCCAGAAACTCCCCGAGCTTGACCCAGTCGTTCGCCCCGCTGCCGGCTTCGGCATGGACCCGGCAGATCGGCCCGACCCGCTGGAGCCTCGCATACTCGATGTAGTTCGTCCTCGGGTGTTCCGCCATCATCGTCACCATCGGGCCGGTCGTGGCCCCGCACATCAGACACGGCTTCATGCGGCCTTCTCCTCTGGTTCTTCCCACCGGTCCACCGTCCGGCCACGGGTCGCCCTCGCCATCATGGCCGTCATCGCTCTCGGGTCAAAGTAGGGTTTCCCCCTGATCCCCGTAAAGCACTTCGTCTCGTCTCCGGGGTACTGGACATCAAACAGGATCTCGCCAACCCCACCCTCTTCCGGGTCGGTCACGTCCAGTTCCTCGATCTTGGCCCGCCGGAACCAGCACCGATCCGCCCCCAACCCCATCATCTTCAACCGCTCTTCTTCCTGCCAGAGCGCCCCAAGTCCCTCCCAGTCATTTGGGTCACCGGCCCGGTATTCAGGCACCATCCACCAGGGGTTGAACACCGGGATCAGGTCACTCCGCGGGTCTCGCGCCCGCCGCCACAGCATCGGGTAATAGTCCCCGTTGATCTCATCCGGCGTCGAATCCCAGATGACCCGAGCGTTCGGGGTCAACGCCGGGATCACGTTCGAGACGATGCGGGATGCAATGGCCGCCTCGACCTTCGCGACCTCGCTCCACAGGAAAAACGAGATGTCGTCGCCGGCTCCGAACCCCTTGGCCCGGGCGGTCGAGATAAAGATGATGGCCGGCCGGTCACGGAAACTCACATGATCCGCCGAATCCCCATCGATCTCCGGACGGATGTCCTTCGGCAGCATATCGAGCATGGCCCGGAGGTTTGCCAAGGTCCGCTGGGTCACCTTCTCCTCGTGGAGCATGATCGCGGCCTTGGTCGTCCCGGTCGTCACGAGGTCCTGCAGGATCATCTTGAGCCCCGCCGTCGTTCCTCCTGACCTCCGTGACTTCAGGTGGACCGCCTTGAAGGCGCCTGTTCGCTGATTACGTCCCTTTTCGACGGCGCGGAAGAATCGGAGTTGCCCAGGAAGCGGGATGGCCGGAACGAAGTTCTGGAACCGGTCCTGGACCGTCACGTAGCGGGTACAGAACGTCTCGCACGGCATCGGAGGCAGGAGTTTCAGTTCACCACCTCGGGCTTGTGCCTCATCCTGGCCTGCTTGGCCGCCATCTCGATCACCGCGGCCGGGTGGACAAAGATCGGCTGGCCCAGCGCCGTCGTCCCCACCACGCCCGAATGCGTCAGGATGTTCATGAAGGCCGCGCAGATCCCCCGGGCCTCCTCGCTCAAGTCTTCCACGGTCAACCCCGCCACATCTGCCACAATAAGAAGGAGATCGTCGTACAACGCCTTCGTCTTCTGCGCCGGGTCCAGGATGATGATCTGGCTCACGGCATCTCGTCCTTACTCAACCCACCTTCCGTCCCCGTCGGCCACTTCGTCCTCGACAGGTACGCCGGCGCCGGAGTCGTCGAGACGGTCACAGGCTGATGTGAGTGCCTTGCGTGATCGTTCCACGTGGAACGCTGGCCTGCCGGCGCCTCAGCCGGCTTCGTGTGGCCCGGAATCCGCAACCGCTTCACCCCTGACAACCACGCCCCCAGGACCATCCCGACCGCTACGAGCGCGCCACCAATCACGACCTCGATCATTCCTGTAACTCCCCCCCGATCTCCTCCACCAACGCCGCCTCCAACACCGGCCGCGCCCCCTTCACCGCCAACACCGCCCGCTCCCGCGTCAACGTCCAGTCCGCCCCCTCCGGGATCACCGGACCCGCCTGCGCCCCCAACCCTAACCCATCGGCCGCCCGGTTCCCAATCTCCACCGACTTGATCGCCCACCGAGGGTCATCGCTGGCCTGCGCCATCTCATGGACCTTCGCCGCCGAATCCGTCCCGGCTAGGTAGTCCCTCGCCAGCACCAGATCCCGATAGGCCGACTGAAACCCGCCCCGCTGCGTCAACCGGTACAGCCAATCCGGCTTCAACCCATGCCGAACCGACCATGCCTCCATCGACTCCCGGTCTGGATCGCCACCCCTTCGACGCCGGCAGTCCACAAGGAACGCCAGCCCCGCCACCCTCAACGGATCTGACCACTTCCCAGACCCCGGCACATACGCCATGAGCGACGCCGACAAATCCACCTCGGGCCACTCCGCCCGAATCACCTCCAAGGCCCTCGCCCGATTCGCCAACCGCCGCTCCACCCGCGCCGTGTCCACCTCCCGCCGCCGCGTCCCATCCTTCGCCCACCGTCCCCGCCGCGGACTCGGCACTCCTTGCACAGGATACTCCCCCCACTCCTGCGACCTCTCCCGATTCTGATACGCCGTCTTCCTGTCTGTCATCTCTCCCCCGGAACACAAGTCTCCCGCTGCCTTCCGCACGCGGCCTATCGGCCGTCGCGCCTACGCTACGCTTCGGCGTCCGCTCCGGCAGCGGAGCAAATCTTAAGAGCGCACCCAAACTGCCTGTCAAGATATATTTCTAACCCCCTGTATCCCCAATACATTACAACACCGGAAATGTTATGTAAACTCGACTCCACGGTCATTTCTGCACGCCTCACCACCCGTGTTTTCTATGGACTGAAAATCAGGATCCTGGCCCTACTCCCTATGCAGCTCTGTCGCGCCCCTGTATTTTCCCTTACCCCGTTCGGGTATCAGGGTCCAGATGTCCAGATGTCCACTGCCCTGTCCAGATGTCCACTCGAATGTCCACTCGATGGAATCAATGTCCACTCGTGTCCAGAGCGCCACGCTAGGTGGGTAGAGAGACGATTCGACATGAGATAGCGTGATAGTGCCATTAGACTATTGACATGCTTGTTACGGTAGGGTATATTGGCATTGTCAGCAATGGGGCTGGCGGGAATGAGAAGGGAGAAGGGGGCGATGACGCTGAATGAGGCGGATCAGGCAGCAAGTCGGATCTTCCAGAACGGGCGTTGTATTCAGGTACGCGACCCGCGCGGGCTTTCGCGCGATCGGTACATGATTGGTCCGGTGCGTCCTAACGGAACGTTCGCGGGATTCTACTACGGGACGGCGTTGGCGGCGTTGGTGAAGCGGGCTGCGCGGCCGGGGCGATACGACGTGCTTACCGATGGGGACGGTAACGTGATTGGTGGCGGTCAACGGTGGGCAGACACGGCCGATGGTGAAGCGGGAGCGCGAGCGCGCTTTGCGTACCTCATGGCCAAGGAGTGCCAGCTATGACGGGGGCGGAGGCAGGGAAGCTGATGGGTCGGCGGGTGTTGGTGCCGGCGGGGCAATCCCCGGTGTACTGGGCGGGGGTGATCGAGGACGTAAGGGAAGTCTTCGGGCGGGTTGACTACCTCGTGCAGCCGGTAGCGGGCGAAGGTGCCGCCTGGGTGAGTGCAGATCGGTGCAGGTTGGAGCCGGCGGGAGAGGAGAGCGGGCGATGAGCAGGCGATCATGGGTCATGCTCACGCTGGTGGGTCTGATGCTGGTGTCGCTGCCGTTGGTGGCCTCGCTGCACCATGAGGCATGCGGGGCGTGGACGGCGGGGTATCGGTGCGGGTGCGATACGTGCAGCGAATCGAGCGAGCTGCGGGTCGAGGTCGAGCTGGACTAGCGCAGTACCCGGGCGGGCGGGTGACTCGCCCGGGTGGTGGGGACAGGAGGGAGCGACAATGGCACACTGGAGCGAGAAGAGAACGGCTCAGGCGATGGTAGGGGCGGAGCTCGCGCGCCGCGGGTGGACGCTTTACGGGTGGACGGAAGACAAGTCCGACAGCATGACCGATTACTACGCCCCCGAGCACTGGGACGGCGTGGCCGAGAAGGCCGGCGCCGTGGTCGTGGTGGACGCGGATGCGGGGCGGAGCGGATACCAGCCCATGAAGACGATTCCGCGGTCCCTGGGCGTGTGTGCGCGGTGCAAAGGCGAACGTGCGGACCCGGGCGGCTGGACACTGGCAAAGGCGCGGGAGACGCCGGCCGAGTACAACCGGAGCACGTGCGGTCCCAATGAGCGGGTACTGTTCTCGGACGTGGTGAGCCCGCTCCCGTTCTTCGGCGGCGGTCCCTACGATACGGGCGATTACCCGGCCGAGCTGGCGGGCCGCGAGCGGTGCCGGGAGTGTCACGGCAAGGGTGAGCGCTTCGACTACAGCGGGAGCGGCCCGGATGGTCCGGCCTATCCGATCTTCCAGGCGAACCCGCCTAACCGGCGCTGGCACGTGGAGCGTGGCGGGCGGATCGTGGCGAGCGGGGCCGCGCTCTACCACGTGGCGGGCGAGCGATACAACCGGGCATGGCGCTGCGATACGTGCGGGCATGTCCCCGAGGACCACGGCGGCCGTCGGTGCTGCCCGGCTGGTGAGTGCGCCGGCATGATCACGGGGTTCCTGGACCAGCCGAAGCTGGCCGAGCTGGTGGACAAGATTGAGGCCGCAGCGTTCCCGCCGATCAACCCTAACCCGATGAGCCCGGAGGCTTGCCGGGCGCGTAGAGAGTTCGCCCGATCACCTGAGGCCGCCGAGGTACGGGACGGCAAGCGCCCGGGGTTCGTGGAGATCGCCTTCCCGGGCAAGCCGGATGCTGACGTGCGGGCCGAACTGAAGGCCAGCGGGTTCCGGTGGGCTCCGTCTTCTGGATGCTGGTACGGGAAGGCCGATCAACTGCCAGCCCGATACGCCTAGCCTGACACCCCCAACGTGCGGCCCGTCGATCGGGGCGGGCCGCTGAGAGGATGACGACGATGACACTCAGGGAATCAAAGCGGGTGCTGCGAACGGTGTCACTTGCGTGCTGGTGGGACCGTAAGATCATGGGGCGCAAGGTGCCGGACACAACCAACATTCTCAGGGACGCCAACGAGTTCCTGATCACCAACTTCCGCGGGCTCTCTGAGGAACGGCGCGCGGAGATAGAGAAGGCTATGAACGTGCTCTACGTGGGGGCCGCACGATGAGAACAAAAGAGGACATGCGGCGCGTACTCGCCATGATCTCTAACGACATGGCCGACGACGCTTCCCGATTTAACGGCCAGCCGTTCAACGGTAAAACGGTTGCGGAGTACCTCGGCAGTATGGGCGCGGCGGTAGCGGCCGTTGCCGAGATCCTGGCCGAAGTGATCGCGGATGACCCGGACGTGGAGGGCAACGGGCTATGAAACCCATCCACCATGACGAATGCGAGCGGGCTCGCGTGACGGGCGGCGTATGTATATGCGGTGATATTGAGGCTCGCTACCCCGAAGATCAGCCCGAGCGCGTGCCGTGCAAGGGCTGCGGCGTTCCGATCCCGGCCGAGGACCAGGACGGGCTTTGTAATCAGTGCTACGCGATCGAAGAGGCACAAGATCACCATGGAGAACACACTTTCGAGAAGGGAGCGGGGCAATCACGATGAGCCCATACCGAGAAGCAAACAAAGCCTTCAGCCTGGCCATTGAAATGGGAAAGGGTTCACTCCCGAGCGATTTCTATGGCATCGAAGGGTCTGAAACGGATCATCAGAGAGCTTGCCTTGAAAAGGCGTTGGAGATAACAGCGGCCTGCGTTCAAGCGACATACGAAGACGCCGCGGTTAAAGCGGCGGGTATATGGGAAGCGGAGATAAATCGCCTAGGGCGAATCGCGTATGGAGCCAGTTGGCCATGGCCGAAGCCATGAGGCAGGACGAAGACCCGGACTATGACGGGCCGCACGAGTGCAGAGACTGCGGCGGTACCGGCTCGCTGATGGCGTGCCCCGATGACATTTGCCGGGCAACGGGCGAGTGCCGCCACGATAACGGCTGGCGCCGATGCCCGAGGTGTGACGGCAACGGAGAGATACCGGAGGGAATATAGCCCCCCCCATCCGGCCCCGGGGCTCGTGACGCTCGGGGCCGGGCCGCTGAGAGGATGACGACGATGGAACACAAGCGCGTTTCGACCCCTGAGCTGAAGTGCAAGTCTTGCGGCTACCTCTACGCCGTGTGTGAGTGCGGGTCGCAGTACTGCGCATCCTACTGGCTCGGATGCCCGCGCGACGGCCACGCTCACCGGGGATGGGCGACGCATCGGGCTTCCCCGGCACCAACGCTTGCGCCGCAGTGGGCCGCCGGCAAGGGTCCGTATGATGGGCCGCCGCTGGCCGGGATCGAGGCTGAAGAGATCATCAAGGGCCAGCCGGGCCGCGATATCTAGCCCCCCCCCTCGCCCCGTGAAACGCGCTGGCTTGACCGCTGGCGCGTTTTCACTTTCAGGCCGCATAGAGACCGCACCTTGCGCCTTCCGCGCGACTGACGGGGCCGGGAAGCGCCTTCCCGGGCATCGTGGCGGCCCGGGTCGGATGCGACCACCAGCCGGAGCCAGTCGGGCTCGCTGATGTGCCGGCGGGCGTCCTCGGGATCTGGAGCGGGGAATCCGTCGCGCCAGGCTGACCGGCCGACATGCTTGGCCGGCGGCCGGCGGGCCCGGTGGCGGCGGTCCAGCTCGGCACGGTCGGGTACGGGGCGGGTCATTGAGGATGTACCCGGTCCAGAGAGATGGCCGCAGACCCGCCATTGCACCATCCGATGCTGTAGATGTGCTCAAGGGCCGCCCTGATGCCCTCAACGTCGTTCGATTCAGCAATCCCGGTCACTACGGATTCGATGATCCCGGTCATCTCGCGCTTGTCCTGCTCGCTCATCTCCATCAGAAGGGCCGCTCCGTTTCTAGTTTGGGTTGATCCGTTACCGGCGGGGTTGCCGGAAGCGCCATGATCGGACACTTGCTTCGTGCACATGGCCGGGGCCACTCGGGTGCCGTCCGATGACCTAGAGCCAAGCTCCACAGGTACGGCTCCGAGTAGTGCACCCACCACCCACACGTTGACCGAGCGTCCAGCCACAACCTGAACGCCTCTTCGTCCTGGGCTGTCTTGTAATCCGACCCGCAGGCATGGTGCCATGTGCACAGCCCTCGAAACGCCTTGCTGCCCCCGCCGTAGTCCACCACGTCCCCGGCCGTTGCCGGCAATCCGCACCGGCGCCCGCCCGTCTCCCGGTAGCAGGACGCGGAGTAGTTCGTCCCCTTGGATTCCGGGGCAGCGTCCTGCTTTGCACCCTTACCGACGCCCATCTCGATACCTCCCCTCGAACGCCTTGATGCAGTTCTCCGTACCGTCCTGCCCCTTCTGGAGGAACCAGTCAAAGGACGCCCGGAAGTTCTTGTGCCCGCCGTTCGGATTGTTTTCGAGGCCGCGGAGGAACTTGGACAGCCCGACCTCCCCGAAGGCCTCCCGCCACCAGTCCTGTTCCGGGAACATGCGGAGGTAGCGGCGGGCCTTGTCCAGGCGGGCCGGCGTCAGCGTCGTGACGTTGAGGCAATCCTGCGGGCTCAGCTCGTTCCAGAGCGCGGCTAGCGCGAGCGGAGTCCCCCAAGCCTGGCCGTTCAGATGTTCGGGGACTTGGACGATACCCCTCCCCACGTCGGTAGACTCTGTTCCTGTCTCTGTCTCTGTTCCCTTCTCCTGTCTCTCTGAGGGATACCCCTTCAATAGGGTATTGGATAGGGTATACCTAACTGACGATGCCACTTCAGGATACTCAAGCGCGAATCGGTCAGCTAGTGGGGAGTGCCGGAACTGGTCTAGCTGCTTCCCCGCGGCGGCGATCAGGCGGTCTCCTTTGCCGGCTCCAGCCTGATGTCGGAACATCCGTCGAACCAGGACAACCTCGGCCGCTTCGTCGTAGGCCGCGATGAACCGATCCGGATACCCTATCCCGAGCTCATGGACACCGGCCGATACCCTCTTCGTCGGTAACCCGGTCTCATGGGGGATGCTCACGGCCGGCAAGTAGTAGAACCCGGATACATGTGAGTGGGGGTTGGTGAGCAGGTACAGGAACAGGTAGCGGGAATCGGTGCTGAGTCTACGCGCGTCTGGGTCTGTCCAAAGAGACCCGTGTATTGAGCGGTACACGTACTATACCGCTTCCATCAACTGGTCTACTTTTCTTGATAATGCTCTCGCCTTTAGGAAATCATCGTACGACCGATCGACTATGTCTGACTTCATTGCCTCAATGGTCTCTAGTGAGATTTCCTGGTCATGGCTGGCCTTGATGATCTCTTCAGCGGCTACGTCAGATGTCCTCTCGGTGAAATACCCCACAAGCCCCGTAGCCTCAGCGATACCAACCGCTGTGTTGTAGTCATAGCACGGGATGGTAAACCCCTCAGAATACGAATCGGCCGCGATCGCAGCGACATATCCAATGATTCGAGAGAGAGACGACGGGTCGCACCGGGCAATCCACTGATCCAACGTGGTGTTGTCTGCCCCAGCCTTGGAGTGGCACATCTCGCACAGCGTGTACAATATATCAGCGTCATACTCCCAAGGCTTGAGACCGCGGAGGTAGCGCCCGTGATGAACATGAAGGGTGCTGTCCTTGTCTCCGCAATTTCCGCAGGACCAGGAGTCACGCTCTAAGATTTCAAGCCGCTTCTTCTGCCAGCGGGGGTCTTTGAGTAGATCGGAGTAGGAACTACGCGGAGCGGCCATTGGTGGGTATCCTTCCCCCGCCGGTACTCGGTCCATCCACCGCCGGCGCCCGAGGGTGAGAGTCCCTCAACCAACGGCGGCAGACCGAGAACCTGCGGCTCTCAAGGGTATTGTTTCCGCGACCGACCTGGGCGAAGCCGGCGCGGCGTGAACGTTGCGACCCTACCGGGGCAGGACCGCGATGTCAAGGTATCGCCCCGGGTCCGCCAGCGTGGACGGGGGGTGCCGGCAGATTCGCAGACCCGCCAGCACCGTTCCGCCAGGGCCGCAGAAGGCCGGTAGCGATAGGGGGATGATATCGAATCGAGCGGCCCGATGCAACACCTATCTTGACTCGTTGGGTATCGGCGCGGTATATTGGCCCCGGAGGTATCATGGCAACGAAACCAAGAGGCCGTAAGAAGAAGGCGGGCGCCGTCGTCCGGTCCATCCGGTTCCCCGGGCCGCTGTATGCGCAGCTCAAGGCCCGCGCCGACGACCAGGGGATCGACGTGACCAGCGCGCTCATCGTGCTTCTACACCAGCATTTCAACGGACACTCAAAAGATACTTGACAGGTTTTCGGCGCGGGTGTAGATTGGGGGCAGTCGGCGTGGTGCCGACGTAACGGAGGGAGCGATACGATGAACGGTAACAGTAACCTGCCTCCAGGCTGCACCGATGCCGACATCGAACGGGCGGCCGGCGCGTTCGATGATGAGGATCACGATATCGTAGAGTGCTGGCGCTGTCGCCGTATCGGGTCGATCGAACAGAAGTGGTGCCAGTGGTGCAGCGCGCCTCTCGATGAGCCCGCGCCATGACCCGCCTCGACTGCATCTTTGCCGCCATCGGGCGCGCGGTCATGCGGTTCATCGCGTGGGCGGGCGAGCGCACCGGCATCATCACGTGGGAGGAGTGATGGAAGCGACCACTACGGTACGGGAGCATCTCAACTCGTTGAGCGCATGTCCCGAGGCGATGAAGTGGCTTGGCGACCGCACGGCCGCGCAGGCGTGGAGCGAGTGCGAGCGGCCAGACTGGATGCTGTGGTGGGCTGGGCGTACGCCGGCGAATGACAAGGTGGCGATTGTGCGGGTGGCGTGTGCGATCGCGCGGACGGTGCTACATCTGGTGCTGGCAGGAGAAGATCGGCCACGGCTGGCGATCGAGGCGGCCGAGAAGTGGTGCGAAGATCCGAGCGAGGCGAATAGGTTGGCCAGCGCCACCGCCGCCGCCTACGCCGCCTACGCCGCCGCCGACGCCGCCTACGCCGCCTACGCCACCGCCGACGCCACCAACGCCGCCTCCTACGCCGCCGCCGACGCCGCCTACGCCGCCTCCGACGCCGCCTACGCCGCCTACGCCGCCTACGCCGCCTCCGACGCCTCCGACGCCTACTCAAGAGCGAAGGCGCAGGCGGAATACTGCGTGCTGATCCGTGGACATCTCAAGCAGCCGTGGGAAGGGTGAGCCAATGAACATCAGCCTGTCAATCCGACCGTGCGAGCCGCTCGTCACTGATCACGGCGACGGGATCAGTGTTCACGGATACCAATCGCTACAACTGCCGAACGATCAGATGATCATGTCGGACGCCGGGTTGCGGCTCAGCTACGCGCAGGCGTACTCGTTGGTTGAGAAGTTGACGGCGATGCTGGAGGCGGTCACCATGCGGGGGGAGTCGCGATGACCGACCCTGATCCCGACTACACGCGCGCGCTGATCGCCTCGATTCGACGGGCGCAGTTTCGCCGCGGCACCGTCACGCGGGACGCGATCGCGACGGATGGGGCGAACGAGGTGTACTGCCAGCGGTGCGGTCGCCTCACATCCGGTGGGCCGTACTGCCCGGCGTGCCAGCGCGACATGCGCCAGGAGTGCGAGGACGCCGAGCGATGGGGGCGGGGGTAGATGGCATCCTGTGAATGTTGCTGGGCCGATCGTTACACCGGAGAGTACGAGGATGCGCTGCGCGAACATGAGAAGCGTGGATGCGTCTGCACCAAGAACACGCTGGAAGGACGTATGGCCCGCGCCGGTCAATTCTGGAAGGATGGCCGGGATGTGCGCGAGGACGTTCCCGATGCAGTGTGAAGGCCGGCGCAAACAGTGCCCCAACGGTGCGCGGTGGACGTGCGATGGGCCGCATCCGATGATGATGCCGCAAGTGCTTTGCGGCCAGTGTGCCGCCCCGCACCGTCGCGATCATCCTGAATGCCTCCGCGCCCTGCCGGTCAGCGAGCGGCCGAATCGTCAACGAGGCCGACGGTGAGAAGCAAGAAGGTGTGGCGCTACTACTGTGACTTCTGCAAGAAGTCTGGATGTAGCGCGGGGCACATCAGGACGCACGAGGGTGCCTGCACCATGAACCCGCAGCGTGTGTGTCGGATGTGTGCGCGCCTGAACCGTCGCTACTGCCAGCGGTCCGACCTTGCCCGGTTGGTCAGGATTGCGCGCACTTACCGGCGCACCGATCAGGGCGATCGGATAATGCGCTGGCTTGAGGATGAGGCGCGCGAGTGCCCGGCCTGTATGTTGGCCGCGATCCGTCAGTCTGGTTGCAACCTGAGCCTCAGGGGGCCTGATGGCGAGACCACCCGAGAGGCGTTCCCGTTCGAGTTCAAGGAAGCCGTCAAGCGGTGGTGGGAGAATCAGCAGGAAGAGGACGAGCGCGAGTCATGGGCTGATATCGAAGCCGGGTTCCTTGGTGGAGCCTTCTGATTGTCAACGAGGCCGCATGGCCCCCGATCCCGCCGGGTGAGCGGGGATGATCGCAACCTGTAAGGAGAACGCTGTGGGAATCTACCGCACTTTCACTGGATCTGGCTCCGACATCTACAAGTTCAGCGAGATCGGGCAGGCCATCGAAGGCACGTTCGTTGAGCTCCGCAAGACCGCCTTCAAGTTCCCCAACCTCATCCTCATGGTGTCGGGCAAGGAGACGACCGTCTCGATGTCCACCGGCATGATGAACTGCCTGGAAGAAGCGTTCGGGCCGGTCGAGACGATCCCGGTCGGCGTCGGGATCCGGTTCGAGTTCACCGGGCTGGGGAAGGCCAAGCCGGGCCAGCAGCCGTTCAAGCGGTTCACCCTCGGGGTGGACGAGAGCACGGTCCCCGAAAGCTTGCAGCTGGGCGGGCACGCTCCGGCCGCCGCCGATGACGAGGTTCCGTTCTGATGGCTACCAAGACGTTCAAGGCTCGCAAGGCTCGCACAGAGCTCTCGATCGGCGGGGCGAGGTTCTATCCCATCGAGAGCGAATCACGAGACGGGAAGCCCTTGTGGGTTCCTTCCGTGACAACGTGGCTATCGGTCTGGCCGAAGCCGGCGCTGGTTCCGTGGGCGGCCAAGTCGGAGAAGAACGGAATCCTCGACGAGATGGAGGGGTGGCTGCACGAGGACACCGAGGCCAACCGCGGGGCCATGCTGGACCGGGTGCTCAAGATGCGGGAAGCTCCGCTCCGGTATCGCGAGGTCAGCCGGAAGGCCAAGGACACCGGGTCATCCGCCCACGCTTGGCTGGAGTGGTCGCTCCGGGAGATCCTGGGCGTCAAGATTGGCAAGGAGCCGGCCCTGGTCCCCGGTGCCGACCGGGCCGTCAAGGGCGCGACCGAATGGATGAAGCAGGTCAACTTCAAGCCCATGTCGGTCGAGAAGCGGGTCTATCACCCGACGCTCGGGTACTCCGGACGTTACGACCTCAAGGCCGAGGTGGACTGGACGGAAGGCGACAAGGTAGAGCGCCGCATCGTCATCGTGGACTGGAAGTCGAGCAAGGGCATCTATGACGATATGTTAGCGCAGAACCTCGCGTACCGCGCTGCCGATGCCGTGACGGCCAACGGTGACAAGAGCAAGGGCGGGGTGATCGTGAGGCTCGCCAAGACCGCGGACGACCCGGTGGCGTTCGAGGCCCGCCAGGTCCCGTACAGCAAGATCCTGTTCGACGCCTTTCTCGCGGCCGGCGCGTTCTGGCGGGCCATGAGACAGGCCGAAGGCAAGTGGCTAGGCGGCCATGCCAGCGATGAAGAGGTCGCAGTCATGCAGAAGCGCAAGAACCGATGGGAGGACTGATGGCACGCGAGAAGATCGAGATCAGCGAGCGGACGACGGGGTGGCTCGTGGACCAGGTGGCGGATGGGCTGGCCGAGATCAGCGCGATGGTCGTGGAGATCGCGAAGTCTCCGCTGGCAAAGCCGCTGGCCGACGACCTGGCCAAGAAGGCCGAAGCGATACGCGTCCAGTTGGAGGCGATGGTTGCGCTTCAGAAGGAGCGGCGTGACATCCTCGTGGCGATCGGCGTACCGATGGACGACGGCTGGCAGAAGATGGGTAGCGCCTGCCAGCAGATCGTGGACATGGCGCAGTAACACACAAACCTCGAAGGGAGAGCGTGATGATTGGGTCTTATGTTCTCGTCCGCACGTACAGCGCCGGCGTGTTTGCCGGAGTGCTGGAGTCTCGTGACGGCAAGGAGTGCGGCATCCGTGATGCACGGCGGATCTGGGCTTGGGCGGGTGCGGCATCGCTGAGCGAGTTGGCCTCGCGGGGAACCAGCAAGCCGGACCAGTGCAAGTTCCCCGCGCCGGTGCCGGGGGTTATGCTCGTTACCGAGGTGATCGAGATTATCCCGGTGACGGACGTGGCGCGGGCGAACATCGAGTCGGTGAAGCCGTGGAGCGCGTAATGGGCTCCGGCTCCGGCTCCGGCTCCGGCGACGGCTCCGGCGACGGCTCCGGCGACGGCGACGGCTCCGGCTCCGGCTCCGGCGACGGCTCCGGCTCCGGCGACGGCTCCGGCGACGGCTCCGGCTCCGGCGACGGCTCCGGCTCCGGCGACGGCTCCGGCTCC
>ERZ1292632.677-Hain-H43-01um-R2-677-length-37859-cov-12_pt1 | contig 37859 bp, 72 predicted proteins | sample MGYA00564407_ERZ1292632 | MGnify/ENA primary metagenome ERZ1292632 (study PRJEB36523, sample SAMEA6512637) | groundwater metagenome | collected 2019-01-08 | study: AquaDiva: Metagenomics assemblies of 32 groundwater samples | reverse complement strand
GCGTTACGAATTGCTAGGTTAGTAGGATTATCCTCCTTGAGCAAGAGATTTGTAGTCCTCAGCCTATTCGCCCCTAGGGAGATGTCGCCCGACATAGTGAAGGCAGGCAAAGTCCAGGTGCCCGAGAGTATGCTCCACGTCCCACCTACCTGAACCCCTAGCAAGACTTCACGGCCATTTATGTAAAGCATTACTTCTCACCCATACGAGTTACTTTCCAGGTATTAGTGTCCAGGTTCCAGTCTCCATCCAATCCCATGCTGTCGAAAACCCCTTGCATATATGCTTGGAACTGAGCATCGGCGATATTTTTCTGGGCGAGAAGTGCCTGTAGCCGAGATAGAACTTTAGGAGGCAGCTCCAGACTGTTTAGTTCCTCGCTCATGTCAGGTTGCCTCCTGCCACTATTGCTCGGTAAAGGGCAATGACATCGCAAACATAGGCTACCCCTGTAGCACCACCAGCTATAGTTAACTGTATCCTGGCTGCACTCCCTAAATCGAGCATTATCGCCCCAGTCCAAGCAAGTTGCGCTTCTGATGTCAAGTTAGCCACCGCTCCCTGGGCGGCAGTGATGAATATCTGTGGAGTGGCATCATCTGTTTGAATCGAAATGCTGGTCAATGCACCTCCCGCAGCAGCAGCGGGACATCTGAAGACCAACGCTTCCACCACCACATCCTGGGCATTTACTGTGAACAGAGTATAGGTTGCCGCAGCCTGATTGAGGTCTATGGTGGTGTTTCTGACCTGTAACACGCCCTGACCTGTGGAGCCTCCTATGGCAGCTAAAATGGCAGCGATGTCGGTGCCCAAGTCTCCCGCAGCGTCCCATCTAGTGCCCAGCATAGTAGCTAGAGAGCGGACAAAACGTCCCAACTTAGACTGAGCTGTTATCCCTGTCATCGTATGATGTCCTCATACCAGGCTCTTATCACGCCTGGTTCTATGGTCGCTGCTCCGCCAGCCTCAGTGTCCACAAACCAGTTAAGGTAGAAGGGAAGGTTGGGCAGGTTGGTGGTATGAACAGCAATAATAGTCTCATTAAGAGAGAATACCACTCTTAGTGGATAAATTTCTATTTTAAGCTTGTTCCAGTTGGTAAGCGTCTCACCAAAGCCTGTGTTAACGGTCTCGACACCCCCACTATCGGTAACCGTCTGTAGAACGTCAGCCAGTAAGGTGAAGGCAATTATATTAGCTGTAGTCCTGTCGCTAGCCACGGCAGGTGTCAGGCCAAATAGAGATAGGGTATTATCTATATTGGCGACATTAGTCAGCCTGAACTCGAACTCAAGGTTAAACCTTCTCAGGACAGTATTGACGCCATATATAGAGGGGGCAGCTATCCATCTCTGATTGGAACGCAGTCTACAGGTCTCGTTGGCATTAGGAGCTGAGGTTGCTCTGAGATAGGCCCCCGAAGCTCCTCTGGCCCAGGCTGCACCAGTGGCGGGGTTGGTCCATGTCCACAGGGTTCCGTCAATGCCCGCCTCATCCTGCCAGCCCTCATAAAGAGCCAAGCCAGGGCGGGTGAGCATCTCGATAAGCTGGCTGGTAGGGGGATCGGTGTATATCGGCATTAGATTACTCTGCCTCGCATATAAGCCCTGAGAATAGCCTGGGCGACAGCACCATTGACGATTCTCATACGAGCGAAGGGGGCGACAACCTCAACGGAGAAAGCCAGTCCTGCGTTGCCTCCGACAGCAAACTGTGATGTATAGTCCCAGTTGACACCATCTTGAGACTGGTCTATGTTGAGCACGCCACCCTGGTCGGCAAACACTATACCCACCAATTTAGAATAGAGAGATGAATCCTGGGAAGCCCCAGTGTAGGTTGCCGAACCGCCAAGCGCAGTGGTAGTGGAATCAAGAAGAGTGAGTCCCGTGCTGCCCAGAGCAATTATCTGACGACCAGCAGCATCTCCAATAGCCCTCAATTCACGAGAGGTGGCTGGCACAATAATAAACATGCCCTGTGAGCCCATCAGTTACTCCTACGAGCGAAAGTGAAAAGTTTACAAGGATGACCGCAATCGTGGTAAATAACGCCGTCGTTAGCCTGGTGAAACTTGGTTCTGTTATCTCTGATTAGCTTGGCGTGTTCAAACTCCAGAGTTTCACCAGCAAAGCACCATCTGCACTGTGCCCAGTATTCTTGTGTGCGTCTAGTGGCAGGCGTCCGCTCGTAAATTTCAATCATGGCTGCAACTGCTCTCATGGCTCTTTATGTGTTAAGATAAAATCGTCTACCCAAGCTCGGTTGTTGGCTGCCGTAGAAGCCCTGGCGTGTATCCTGAAGTATATCCATGAACCCTGGTAGGCTGACACAGCTTCAGTTCGGTAGGCCAAACCAGTCATAGCTCTCTCCTGTCCGTTATACCATAGACGAGAGAATTGGTTTAAGTCCTGGTCAAGGACAAACTTCAGAGTATTTTCAGTGTTTGCAGGAACATTACCAATGCCCATTAGAGAAACGAAATTGTTATTTGCGTCTCGGTATCGGATTTGTGCCTGGGTTACCGAAAATAAAATGTCAGCATGGTAAATTGCATTGGCTCTGTATATCAGTGGTTCTACCTGAATGTAGTCTATGTTGGTAGCCAGCATGAAGCTGAACTCAAAGCCGATTCTCCTTGAGGTAGGGCGGCTAAAAGTTCTAGCAAGCACAATATCAGAGGTGATGTTATTGGCAGTGATGAGTTCTACAGAACGGGAACCGCTTTTGGCCCATAGCACACTAAGTCCAGCATCCCAGCCTGCTCCCACCACACCCTCTGAGGTATAGCTCCATTTGGCCAGCTGTCCGAAGGCGTCAAAAGCCAGACTGCGGGGCGCATAGTCCTCGAAGTCATCGTAAAAGAGGACTTCGCCCTTGCCATCACAAGGTTCTACCATCCAAGCTCCTCAAAAGCCCAGAATACCGAGTCTCCAGGAGATGTGCCAGCCACCCACAGGTCTGACAGATTATGAATGTTGTAAGTCTTGAATGTGTCTGTAGCTATCATGGGAAAGCCCACAGTGGCATTTTCTACATCGGCTCTTGAGCCTGAGACTCTTATTGTGCCGAGATTCGTGGGATTTGTCCTGACATAAACCAAAATACCAGGTGGAACTGGCCTCTTGGGAAACTGTATTCCAGTATTTAAGGCAGCTATGACAATCTGGCCACTAACTGGTATCTTGGCCTGTAGAGTCTCGATACCCAGCTTGGCATTTATCTCCTGAAGCTGCTGCAATATCAGCTCAGGGGTGCTTGGCTGTTCTCCTGGTCTTAATACCATCTACTTCTCCTGAATACACCTACAGGCTGAGCGGATGCCTATCGAGAGCAAAGTATGCCCCAACTGCCTTACCATCTCTGAATTAACATCGTCCCTCAACTTATCAGGGTCAAGTGTAGAAAGCCATGTTTTTGACTCTGATAGTGTGCTTTTTTCGCTGGCAGTGATTCTATCTCCTGCTACATTAAAGGCAACTCCCAAGTCATAGACGGCATTTGAGAGATGCCTTTTGGCATCCTCATCTCCGTATTCCGTCTTCCTGTGAGCAGCACCCCAGGAATCATAGATAGATTGTTCTACCCTCGACATACCACGGGGCATAAAGGTGCAGTATGCTTCCACATCATGTTTACCTTCCATGTTCAGCCTATCTCCTCCACCTCGGCTTGCACCTCGACAGTGGCCACATCGGTAAAACAGGTAATGGTAGCTGTAAAAACAACTTCTGGTAAGTCCGCCTCTTCATAGTCATCGTTGAACAGGTCTATAAGTCGCAGTCGGGGCATGGCATCCACAAAGCCCCCACCAGTTCCAGTGCCTATTCTCAGCCAGGCGTTGCCACCACCATACTTGGTTACCTTGAGCCTTTTAATCTTGGCTGTTTTCACACCCACACCACCGCCTGTTGCTGGTGTGCTCATTGTCCACAGGTTTCCTGTATTGCCAGCACCAACAGCAGCCAGTGTGATCAGGGGACCGACCTGCCTCACGCCTCTATCGGCAACTGCATTAAACATATCTTACCTCCACTGAGATTATTAGGTTATTGGCCTTTGCCCAAGAACCCCTGACAGACTATTCTGACAACAGGCTCTCGGCCTTCCAGTATAGCCTTCTTGAGTCCTGGATATTTCTCTTCCCTGATCTCATCTATAGCGAACCGCCAGCCACCACCAATAAGCCGACACTGGGCAAGGGCCTGGTTGGTGATGTTTATGGCCTGGAACTGTGGCCTTTCGTCCTCGTAGGTAAAGAACTCAGTCAGGTGTAGGCAGGGGTCTCGGTGGACGATGTTCATGTCTATAGGAACCTGCAAGGTTCTCAGGGTGTTGGTGGTGGCGTTGGGATGCCTCCTGAGAACCTGAACATTGTCTATGGGGAACCATCTGAACTGACCAAACTCCTCATCATACATATCCAGGTTACCAGCATTAAATAGCGCACTGATAGTGTTAGCTGCGATAGCACCTATATTGAGGAATTGGAACCAGGGTATTGGCTCGTAAAGAGCTACCCTAAAGTAGCTCCAAGCGTTGCTCTTATACAGAGCAACATTGTCGCCTATCAGGGCAATAGGCTCAACCAGACCGAGTCCCGACCGACCCATGAAGCGGTAGTAATCTGACACCTCACACCTCCTATATATGTTCAGTGTTTGGTCTTTTACTTTTTAATGACCAGAGTATTGCAGGGAAATTCTAACCTCTCTATACCATAGGTGATTATCTTTCCTCCACCCACATCAGCTTCTGTCATCAGGATAACCTTGGCCTTGTCTCCTAATAGACCATCAAAAGTAAATGTCTGTCCAGCAGCTAAGAAAATATCTCCTACTGCCAAACTGTCCACTCTTACTTTTACTCGTCGGTCAGGAACTTCACCATCTGCTTTAGGCTTTTCTGCGTCTTCGGGTCGAAGGCTGCCAGCGCCCTTGATACCCCTGCCTCTGCTAACCTTTGATTCAGTTCTTTCTTTGTCCAGCTTGTGTTCACTGTCTTTAGCCATGTAACTTTAGCCTCCTCCAGAGAGCCGTAGATAAACCTTCTGGACTCATCTCTGGTTAGGCCAGAAGGGATAACCCGCTCTAGTAATTCCAGGCTATCTGGTATTATCTCCTCAGGATAGACAAGCCTGTATTTGCGCTGCAGGGCTATTACTCTTTGCTCTCTGCTCAGCTTAGGTATTTCGGGCTTAGACTCTCGTGTTGCTTGTTTGAAAGCCTCCCGCAAATCCACAGATTCTGGAGCGGGAGCAAGAGGAGCATCAGGCTCCCGCTCCAACTCTAACTGATTTACTAGGGCTGCAGTGTCTATCATGCCACTACATACAAACAGGAAACGCCGATGGTCTTTGCCGCAGCACCACCAGCTCTGCCTTGCACCTGTTGCGCTGCCGTCAGGTATAAGGGCTGATACCCAACAGGAATGAGACCTAAATTAGGAGTTATCGCTGTTGGGTGAATACGAAACTCTGTCATGGGAGTAGGAGTAGCATCGGCGATCTGCACCTCGAATACCTGGGATGCGCCGAGGGTATCCAGATAAAAGCCTATCAGTAGAGCCTCTGCCAGGGCAGCAGCCACAGGTATAACATCGGCATATGCACCCCATGCTCCAGCTCCCGATGTGAGCACCACGCCCACAGCAGGGACACCAGTTACCGCTGGATATATTCGGTATCTCGCTGGGGCATAGCCACTGTTGGGAATCAACGCTCTGGTAAGTGTTCCCTGTGTCATTCTGTAATCCTCCCTTCTCTTAGTGCCGCTACTAGGTCTGGGGACAGACCCCTTCTCAGGGCTTCTACTTGAGGCTGCCACATGAGATTTACGTCTATCTCAGAACCCAGCAGCTTGGCACTTGGTATAACATTTCGACTGATTAGCTCCTTGAACCTGTCTGGCTTTGCCGCCCTGTAAAGCATGGTAGCCACGAAGCTGCTTTTCATCCAGGCGGGATTCTTTTCTTTGCAGTGCTCTCTAAATTTCCCTATCTCCTTTCTGAGAGGTGTGCCATCTACTATCATCATCTGAGAGAGAGACTCGTGGAGTCCAAGAGGCCTGGGACAAATGCCATTAACATCTCTGGTTACTCCGTAGGCTCGACAGGACAGCGGTCTTACCTCATGTATCAGGCATGTCTTGTCCTGGGACAAGAAAGGACACTGTGTCGTGATTAGAGACTGCCACTCAGAGACTAGCTTCTCAGGAGCTTTGGCCAGGACGTAACTCTCAACCATACCATCATAGGTAAGCTGATGGTTGTTCTCCAGAAGCCACCCCTCGGCGATGCTGGTCATCTTACTTATAGAAGCTCTACCTGTCAGCACTGATATAGCGTGTATTGCTTCTATGGTAGTCCATAGAGGGTTATTGGCCTCACAGCACTTGCCACACTGAGGTATGCAGATGGGAGACTTGATGACCTCTTCCAGGCAGATAGCTGCATTATCAAAGCCCTTGTGTATTCTCCTCAGCCACAAGAACGTTCCTATCATGGTAATTCCGATTGGGGGAGACCGCTTGAGCCTCCCCCAATCTGTATTCTTTATAGCCCTGTGGCGTAGAGAGTCGAGACGCCGATAACCTTCGCTGCTGCTCCACCTGCCCTGGCTTGGGTCTGAACACCACCCCCTCTATAGATAGGATACAAACCAGCGGGAAGTAGACCCAAGTTGGGGGTTATCGCCGTGGGATGCACTCTGAACTCAGTCAGAGTAGCTGGTGTTGCATCTCGCACCTGAACCTCATATACCTGTGAGGCTCCCAGCGTATCAAGGTAGAAGCCCATGAGCCAGTGTTCAGCTGCTATTCCAGCCGCTGCAATCAGGTCTGCATAAGCTCCCCAGGCACCAGCACCAGTTGTGAGCACTGTGCCAACTGCGGAGACACCTGTGGTTGCTGGGATTAGCAAGTAGCGGGCAGTCCTGCCCTGAAGCATTTGGTCAATATGACGAAGAATGGGGTCAGCCATCTTATTCCTCCTACCTCCATGATGGTTGATTGGGGCTGATTCGGTAAAGGCTCAGCCCCTTAAGCCTTATGTGACCTACCTAGTAACTGTGGTATTGGCAGGCTCAAACACGTAGGCACCGAGTATGACACGAGCAGCAAGACCAGTAGCAATTCGGGCGGTAGCCTGAACAGCGTATGGTGTCGTGGGGTCATAAACTATCGGTTCTGAGAAGTAACCCTCGGTGTCCTGTCTAGTGTAGAGCATTGATAGGTCGAACAGACCAACCACGTTACCAACAGCGCCTTGTGTGCGGAAAGTCAGCCAGTTCACTGGCGGCGGCACTGTCTCTACCGACACCTTCCAATATACATGGAGCTTATTGGCAGGGACGGTTGGGTTCACTGCCTGGAAACAGGAGTAGGCTGTGCCCACCACAGCCAGGGCTGCAGTTAGCCAGTCGTTAACCGCAGGTGCAGCGGTGACGTCGGCAGCAAGATTCTGCAACTCGTGAACATCTATCTCGTGAGGCACCCAACCTGTTAGGAGTTTCTGGTAAACAGCATTGATTTTGGCCTGAGTGCCCAGAGAGTCAAAACCTGAAATCTCCTCGGGCAGAATCTTACCCACTCCTGACTTGTGCGATCTGGCAAAGCCCGCAGACAGTGCCTTGAGCCTATACTCTTTCTGGTCGGTGAGGGTCATCGAGCCAATGGGAATCAGAACGCTTATCGAACTCATCGTGTATACCTCCTCTGAGTTGATTTATTAGAGAGCCTTCGCAGTGTTGAACTCTGGTTGATACTCCCGTGTGATACCCTGGGGAGATTGCATCCTCGGCTGAACTGCTGGCTGATATGCTGGGACGCTTACCCTGGGCACATAGGCCGCAGTGCCACCACCAAGGGCACTCCTGAGCGGCTTGGATATAGACTTTACCAACAGCGTGGTGCCCGACAGGGCTAAAGCCTCGCCGATCCTGGCCTGCCTGGGGTAGAATACCTGCAAGCCATACCCAAGTCCTGCCACCAGAAGCCTAGAAATATCGGTAGCGTTCTTGAAGGACTCGGTTCGCCCCTCCTTTTCATCCCAAGAGACCATGAACTCATCCAGAACGCCCACCCCACCTGCAACAGCCGATTTCATCAGGTCTACAGGCATGTCATCCTCCTTTCAGTAAAAATGATTATATTTATATCTTTGTTGTTTCAGAAGGAGTGAACATAAAAGGAAAGAGGCGAGTCCGACCTCTTACGTCCACTCGCCTCTTTCTATTAAACTGTTAACCAGACACCAGACTTTAGATTTTGATGTAGGCCACGTTAAGCCCTTTCGCTTTGGGCAATGCTATTGGCGACACCACCTGAATGATTCCAGCATCGGTATCGGGAGCCTTGCCAGCTCCATCGGTGAGTTCCACCATGTCAGCTTGTAGTGCTGATCCTGCTTTGGTAGACAGCCAGACGTAGGTGTCGTATGTCGCCAAGGGAGTGCCGTCTGGTATGGTAAAGTTCAGATTCATGCCGACAAACTCATAATGAAGATATGTGTTATAAGGGGTTGCGGAGGGTATCAGAAGTGGGACATATACAAACAGACCCCCCAAGAGATTGGCCCCATTGTTAAAGTCTCCTGCTCCCTTCTTCAGGCCCCAGTGAAGATATACTGTGATTGCCGGCCCCGTATAGTCGAAGACACCCTTATAGATAGCAACCCTCTCTCCATAGGTAACCGGTATAGGGTAAGGGCCGCCCTCGGGTAAGGTGCTATATCCGCCTTCGCCTGCGTAGGCAAATCTCTCAAGAACGCCTAGATTAGCGACTCCCATTGGCTGTCTCATACTCCACCTCTCTTTCTAGACTAAAATATAAATTTACAAATGTCAAGAGGATGACTTGACATCTATGTATCCTGCCCTGATAAGAAGCAGGATATAATTCTCATCGGCGGTGGCTTTTTGCACGCTCAGCCAGGCATAAGTCTCGTAATTTTTGGGCTGAATAGCTTTTGGGTCAAGGTGATAGATGGGCTGGGTGTCAAAGTCCTTTTTGGGGATGAATTCATAAGACTTCCAGAGGTCAACTGTTTCGGCTACTTCTATCGGCCCACCCCAGGTGAAATACTTATTTACCAGGTTGTCTCCGTTGTTAAAGTCTCCCTTGCCATCTTTCAATCCCCAACACAGGAACAGCTCATTCGAGGGGCCGAGGTAGCTGAATCCGACTTTAGATACTGTTATCTTATCGCCAAGCCTGACAGCGGGGCCTTTCCTGAGTCCCAGATACAGTCCACCAGCCACCATTGTCAGTCCAGCAACAAGAACTATCTCCTCTGTCCGATTGCTCTTCTCTTTAACTTCAACCATGTTCAGACCTTCTTATAAGCTACTAAAACCTCAGCAGGAGATACAAGATATGCCCCTCCAAACTCGTCATACCTCCACCCATAGTCCTGCAGAGACCATGAGAATACCAATAATCTAACAGGAAAGTTGGGCATAGAGAAGGAGAAGTCCATCCCCCATTTGTCGTTTGACTTTGCCCATCCGCCATCTACAGGAGACACATCTGCATAGCCCAGAAAGTTTTGGTTAAGGTCTTCTATCTCGACGCTAATTAGCATCCAGCCGTCAGTATCGGTATTGATCAGCCTGACCCAGCCAGTTGCCAAAACCCCCGCCACTGAGGTTACCAGGGCTGTGCTGGGAGCAGCCACCTTTTCTATATGAGAATAGGGCACTTTTACCTCTTTCTGGTGGCAAAGCCGTAGAGCACAAACCCACCAGTTACTATTAGGGTTATCGGCACGATATACTTGCCTATACTTTCGAATATCGTGCCTAACTTCCAGCCCAGAAATGCCGACACGCCTACCACACCAAGGGCACCGATAATCAGGACAGCAATAGGGAGCAGTGAATATCCCCCTTGCTTTACAGGGTTATAAAAGGTCATTTTAATGGCGTTAGGCCACTCCCTGGTGGCTCCCAACTGTATCTGGTCAGCTAGGTTAAGACTTTTACCAAGCTCTTGGGCCACACTAGACAGTTCTGCAGAAGAGAGACTGCGGTCAATGCCTATTATCAGCTCGACCTTGCTACCTGGTTTGATTTTACTCAGCCGAGACTCCAGACCAGCGAGACCCGAAGTGGAAATGTTATTTCTCATCTCTAAACTCCATTTTCAAAATAGCATGGACAGCCCTTTTTGTCAACTCCAATGCACACCTTACCCGATAAACAGTGGCGATAGAGGTCATTTACAAAGACCTCGGGAACATAAACCAAAGCCAGACTTTCGGCGGGTCTGGCGGTTGTCTTGCGGGGAGATATGGTGGATTCAAGAACATACCACTGGTTGTTTCTTTGTAGTTCCACCCAGGCATGGCCGCCTGCGCCGTTGACATTGAGTTGACCCATGACCAGATACACGCTCTCAGGAGGGAAGCGGTGTCTGAGAAGTGAAAGCAGCAGAGCAGATTTAGCCACGCAATTCCCCTTTGGGTTCTCCTGGGCTAATATCTGGTGTGGCATAAGACAAGACTTACACCTTACCGACCCATTAGTAAACACTATATCAGATGCCACGGGCACATACTGCACACCTTCCGATACAAGAAGCCATGCCTTGTAAATGAACTCGTCATCGGAATAACCAGACATAACCTGGGCGATCTCTTTACTGGATTCAAGGTCAACGAACTTGTAATAGGGGAAGACCTTATATTCAGTGCCAGTTACAAGATTGGCTATGATATTAGTAGCTAGTGCAACACTAGCAAGTCCTGCTATTCCTAGCAGGACATCAGTCGAGCCTTCGGCTGATTTCATTATCTACTTCCTTGAGTTGCTGAGCCAGCTCGTCCCTGATAGATTTCAGTTGGGCTATACCCAGGCTAGCATAATCATCTCTGGTATCAGAATTGGAATAGACGATTTCCCAACCACCTAACTTTATCTTTCCGCTCACAAACATACCCGAAAACATATCCGATGGGTTCATTTCGTCCCTCCGTTCAGCATATTTCTTATGCAGGATATTTCGTTATTTATCCATAGGTTACCCCTCTCCCTATAACCTCTTACCAGCGACACAAACCACTCTGGCAGCAGCGTTACTATATCGTCATCGGTAATAAGAGAAGTGTAATGGCGGTAGTTCTTGGAACTACTCAACGCAGCACCGACGAGCTCAGGTGGCAGGCGAGACATAAGAGAACTGTTATTCTCTACCAGCCAGCGAATTCTCTTCTCGCCTAGTTGCTCTAGTAAAGGCCAGAAATGCTCTTCGCTCTTATTCCTGATGTATAACAGAATCAGGTTCTTTTTGAGCTTCAGTGGGTTGATGCTTGGCAGGTTCACTTGATACCTCCGAACCTTTCATGTCGTAAATAGCGCCACATTCAGTGTTGGGACAGACTACACTGGGCTGACCAGTCTGCACCTGTATTATACTCTTACAGAATTTACACTTGAATCCTCTGGCTACCATGTTCTCCTGGGGAGTATTGGGATGGGCCGAGTATTCCGCCCCGCTCTCTTTGTCTATGCTCTGTGCAACAACATTAGCGAGGTCAGAAAAGCTCTTATGTCTTTTCTCGGACTGTTTTATCTCAGCTTCTACCTGCTGCTTCTTAAGATCATGCTCTGTGGCCCATTTCCTGTCCTCCATGTCCCACCTGCGCTGTCTGTCTAGCTTTTCATCTTCCCACTCCCGATGTCTCTGTGCCTGTTGCTCTTGTATGTCAGCTAATTTGAGCATGTTGCCCATGTCCATACCTGATACAGGCATTGAAGAGGAAAAGCCTAGTTGTCCCTTTAGAGACTCAGTCAGCCTTTGCAGGCCGTCCATAGTGCCCTGAATGGTTCCGATGGGGTCTGCTGGTGTGTCGAGCTTGCTTCTCAGCTCTCTTAGCTCCTGCTCAAGGTGGTCGTAGAAAGGGCTTTTATGCTCTGCAGTGTTTATTTTCGTTACCTGGTCGAGAAGAGAAATGATTAGCTTGTTTTGGTTAGATATAAACTCATCAACGCCAAGCGGTTTATTCTCCTGGGAACGAGAACTAGGCCCCCAGGTGTCAAAGACTATCCTGTTCTTTACCGCCTCTCGGCGGTAGTCCTCCATCTCATCTGAGAATTTCTTGGTCTCCTTACCGCCAGTATCAGGCTTTTTTGCATCGTCTCCCAGAACCTCTTGTCTGAGTTTATCCTCCATCTGACCCATTGTGTCCTACCTCCACAGTAGCCGTTTCCAGTTCTACTATTCTCGGTTTAAGCACCATCAGTCTCCAGCTAATAAACATGGCGTCTTTGAGCACTGCAGAAAAGGGGTCGGTGAGTCCACACTTGGACCTTATATCTTGGTATACAGTATAACAGTCGTAAAGGTCTTTGGGGTCTATCTCTATTCTAAGGGCGCCTAGAGTGAACACCACGCTGGCAGGCTTCGGCTCGACTATGGTGGCAAGCTTACCGCCCTCTTGGAAGGTAGCTTTGGTGGAGGCTGGTTTGACCTCCTTCTCCTTGTCAAGCTTATGGTCTTTTAACACCAGGACATCGGAATTACTATTGCGCCTTTTGTGCCAGGGCTTTAGTATATCATCAGCCTCTTCCCGGTGCACAGTGCGGACATGGTTCAGGAAAAACCCGCTATACTCCTGTCCACAGTGTTTACATATTGCCATACTATCTTTATGCTAAACACAAGCGAGCTATTTGTCAAGGATAAACTTGACAAGCCTAGTATTTTAGTTTTATGATTTGGGTATGGGAAGTATCTACCTGCAGGTGTTCGCCTATCTGGTGAAGATGGCTATCGAGCATAGCGACACCAGAAGGACACCCATGCAGTCCACCCCAGAACCTTCCGCACCGCAGACCCAAGTGCCAAAGACCCTTGAAAGAATAGTTGCCCGTGAGAAACAGGGAGACTATTGCTTGCCCTGTGTTAGTAGCAAGCATCTGCAGAGAACCAAAGACGCTCTTACTGATGCCCTTAACATAGTTAACACCGAGGGCGGATTCACTGAGGTTGCTGAGGGCAAGATACAAGAAGCGGTTTACAATCTCAATGGTGCTGAGGTAGATTTAGAGAAGGCCAACTATCCTGAGATAATCAGACCTGCGGTAGAGGCAATGCACACCCAGGTGAGAAAACTCAGAAATTTCTTGAGGCCAGACCACTCTGGTCTGGAACTGGCCACTGTAACCCAAGCCAGTAAAGAGGACTTAAAGCAGGCAATTCTAGTAACCGAGGACTTAAGTAGACTGGGGTATAACCTAACCAAGCTACTGATAAAAGCCAGAGGACAGGAGAAGTAAAGTGGTCAAAGAGCCGTGGCAGATGACCAAAGAGCCTTGGCAGATGACAAAAGTAGAGTATATTACTCCACGCTTAGAGCGGGCTAGTAGATGGACAACACCCCCAAAGACTTCTGCACAAATTAAACGTGTTACAGAAGAATTTGAAAACGACCATATAAGAGCTATACATAATGCGCTTTCTGAAGGCAAACTTGTGCCTGCTGAAGTGCTAAAGGATTATCCTGACCTGGCGGCTCAGGCAGCACTCCCCAAAGCTGGGGCTGAGGCTATCATCCCAGAGTCAGGGAAACTACGTTCTGAGATGGTTACACGGTGGCACGAGACGAAGACCACAGACAGAATAGGAATAGTTGGCGATTTTATCACCGACCCCAAATTGAGAGAGCAGTTCAAGGGTGTTCTTAATGTGGATGTCGTTGTTGACCCAGAACTACTTTCAAGGAACGGTTCTTGGGGTGAAGCACACGCATGGCAACGGAGGGATGAATTCGGTAGATTGGTTGGTCTTAAAGCTGAGATCACACTTGACCCCAAGGCAACAGAAAGGACATTTTGGGAAGAGGTAATTCACTCTGACCGTGCTCTGAAGGGCAGAGAGATGCTTACTGTCCGTAAAGAGATAACCGCTAAAAAGGGTAGAGAAGCGTTGGCTGCTAAGGCTATCCCCCAAGCTGAGGCTATAGCCAAAGAGCCATGGCAGATGACAGAGAAAGAGTGGCTTGAACATCAAGCCACCTATTTGGAGTCAAGGGCAAAAGCAGCAAGACCAGGGAGTGTAGAGCAACCCGCAACTTTGTTCGAGGCACAAAAGATACGTGAGGGGGTTCCAGAAACTCTTCGATTCCAATTACAGGAGGTTAGAAAAGACATTATTGAGCAGGCTCTCAAAAAGGGCAAACTTGTGCCTGCTGAAGTTCTCAGGGAATATCCTGATTTAACTACTCACAAGGGCAACCCAACCACCTTTAAACCAGGAGACCTGATACTCAAGCAAGATGTCGGGGCTTATATTTCTGAACTAATATGCGATAAACTAACCAAAGAGACCAAAGATAAACTCGGGCAACTGGAGAGAGAGAATAAGGATAAGGAGTTCGGCACTCCCATAGCCTGTCTAGATAAAGAGTTTAATATCTTGGGTTCTCCGCCATGTCCCAGGGGTCAGGGTTTGGTCTATACTGTTGGTCATTACAGAATCTCACCCCAAGAGATGCTTTCTTATACTGACCAAGACTCTATAGAGATACTGGAGAGGGAGCGGCCCTTCGTTTGTCGCACATCTTCTGAAGATAGCAAGGTAGTCTGTCTTAAGCCCACCTATAAGGGTTCTAACAGAGAGACCATACAGGCCGAAATAAACACGCTGGTTAGGGACTTTCATGGGGCGATTGAGTCTATGGAAAAGAAATACGGGACATATACTGATCCCAGTGGGAAGAAGCACCTGGGCAAACAGTGGCACGAGCTTAAAGACACCGAGAGGTCTTTGGTGTTGGACTTAGAGGCCAGACGTAGAAGGCTGTTGGGTGGCACGAAACATATTGGTGATAAGCCCTACACAGTTCTCGGCAAGAAGGATACCTATCCCAAGGTAAATTTTTCTATATGTGAGGTGGCAGCATGAGCAATCCGTGTTTTGAATCACTGAAATCGGCTCTGGAAATTATTGAGCAAGCGAGTATAATGGGACAGTATGCCTACAAACAAAAAATTACAACATCAGACATGGAAAATGTTGATTCTCATCTGAAATCGATTAGCCACCATCTCGATAAAATCGAAGGAGACAAGGTAGTATATGGTCTCAAGGAATACCAAGACGGAATAAATACTGCCATAGATACAATAAGAAACGATCTAAAACAGAGACAATCGGAGTTTAGATTTATGACTGGTGACAGAACTGAGAATGCCCTAGCAGCAATAAGAGGTTACGGCCGGGACCTTATTGGAGAGAGTATATGCCAGTGTTTCAAAGAAAGACGATAGCATTTATCTGTGAGGTAACATGACACAGGATGGCTTTAATATACCTGAGTTTCCCGAACTGCCGATGTCAATGTCAGAGATCATAATGGACGGTCGTGACCCTCAGCAGTATGCCCTGATGCAACTGGGCTCTTGTGAGGCGGTAAAGGTTCACGATGATGGAGACCTGACAGTAGAGTGCGAGGACACTCTTTACATCATCACCACAGACGGCAGAGTTTTCAGGGAGGTTGGCGGTGAAGTCCCCTGATGGATACCTGCATCAGGACGTTGGGTGCGACATATACCCTCGGTGTCTTGACTGTCCTCTGCCCAAGTGCCGTTTCGACAACAATTTGGGCAGAGCCAGACTTGAGCTAAAGACCCGCAACGCAGATATTATGCTTCATCACCAAGCAGGTGAGGACTTGGGCCAGCTAGCAACAAACTTTGGCCTCAGTAAAAGAACCATACTTAGGATAATATCGAGGTAAGATGGCAAAGTGTAAACCATGTCTGGGTTCAGAAGTGAAAGAGTTTCTCTCCCAGATGAGAGACGTAAAAATAGACTCTATCATATCCCAAATATCAGACTGCGAAGACAAGAGAGATATGGTGCTGTGTGGCTCTATCCGGAAGAGGAGTGCTTACCAATCTTTTATCTCCGAGTGCCTTCGGGCTAAAAAGTTAAAGGGCTTCGACCCCAGTGCCCTTAAAGAATGTGCTAAACAGTGGAAAAAAGAGTAAGCAGACTTTCTGTCCGCACAATCAGAGACGACAGATTACCATCAGAACTAAATGTTAGAACCGAGGAGATGCACTGTCCCAAATGCGGCAGGTTCCTGGGGTTTCAGGCTATAGTAGAGGGCACTGTGGCCATCAAGTGCCGAACGTGTAAAGAGTGGGTTGCCCTAGACATCAGGGGAATAAATGTCATAAGGTAGTTGACAAGTTTAGAATTACGTAATATAATATACTCAGGTTGGAAGGCCAAAAGGCCAATGAGACCGCACAACTGCGGTCTTAATTTTTTTAGGGAAGGAGACGAAGATGATTCTGACCACATCGCCAGGATACGTCAAGAGACGGCCAGCATCTCACAAGTTGGAGGACATCCAGACCGCTCAACATAGTGGCTTTGTCCTGGCCAAATACCCTCGTGATTACCCACTGACAGCACCGCAGCGCAAGATGAGAAATGTTGCTGCGGAGTGTGGTATCAAAAAGGGCATCAGCAGACGTGAGCTGGTTCACAAGATGATTGACTGTGTGGGACCCAAGATGCGGAAGTAAACTAGCCAGTCAAGAGAGAGAAGGGGGAAGGGTTGTTTGCCCTTCCCTTTTCTTTTTGAAGAATTCTGGTATGCAGATGGTCATTTTAGCTATAAGCCCTTTTCGGTTTATGCCCTTGTGTATACCGCAATACTCGGCAGCTTCTCTAAATACCAGTTGCTGCCGAGTCAGGGAGTAACTCTGAGGTTTAGACCTGGCCACAAACAGTTTCCTGCTTTTAGTCATCGGGACACTCAATTACCACCTCGTTGTCCTCTATAGATAGGGAACAGAACTTGCCATCTAAGATAGCCGATGGAATAGCGAGAAGCTCGTATCGGTCTATGTCAGGAAACCCCTCTTCTGTCTCCACATCTACCATATCCACCTTGCTCTCCCGACTATTAACTGAGAATTTACCTTCTGCTATTAGCTCTTTTATCTTCTGGCAGGGAGAGCAATGGCCTGCCACGAATACTTTGACCACTTTTTCTTGCTCGCTCATTTTCCCTCCCTTGTAGTCTAGCCCTGGACGATTCCAGAACACCCTTATACAGGTCTGGTCTTATAAAGAGCCGGCAGGTGCAATGTCCCGCCGACCTACAATCTAGTATAGCGGTATCACAGGGACAATACAACTCCTGGTCTTTGCAAATGCAATGACCATCCTCGACAGTTCTTTTACAGAAGCCATCTAAGTCTTTATCGGGGTGAATCATCAGCCCGTTACTATAGGCAAACTCAAGTATGTCGAGTTTAAGCTGCCAGTATGTTTTCTGGTTTATTCTCATGTCCTCTCCTGCCGACCCCTATTTAGCTTGTAATATCCAGCGGTTATCCTGAATGTAACACAAAAGATACCAATCCAGATATACCTGTTCAGTCTTACTTTGGTGGAACCACCGGCTTCGGACACAGTAAGGGCAAAGGGCAGCGCCCATCGTCTCGGATGGCACATTACGATAACAGACCCTACCTTGTAGTATCGCCAACCGATGAGGAATAGGTAGAAGAACTTCATAAAACTCCTTTCTTTAATCCCTTCGTTTTTCCATCCTGTAGGTCCAAAAAGGTCTTTAAGCCTTTTGACCTGCTTGGGTGTCTCAGCCTGTGCAGAGCCTTTGCCTCTATCTGCCGAATACGTTCTCTGGTAACACCCATCTCCTGTGCCACTGAATCGAGTGTTCTCGACTCACTAGAGTCTGAATAGCGCAGTCGCAGGACAAGTTGTTCTTTTTCACTCAATGTGGACAGCGCCACGTCTAAACTTGTTGCCAGCTGCTTGTGGAACATCTCGTCCTCTTTCTCTTCTATGCCTCCATCAGTGAGCAGTCGGGAACTTTGCACCTGGCTCAAATAGATTACCTCTGGAGTGGCGAGCACGGCTGTTCGCTTATGGAAGACACCTAGTGATATTGCCTTGAGTAACTCTTCAGGAAAGAGATAATCAGTAAGCTTACCCAGGGCAACAGCAATCTTAATTTGTTGTTCATCAGTGGGTAGGCGGCGCAGATTTATAATCTGGCTCAAGCAGTTGGTATTGATACCAGTGGCCCGAGACAGTCTCGGGACGGTAAGCCCAAGCTCTTTGTAGGAGTCAACGAGTCTGCTGTTGTGTGTCAGCAGACGCAGGCGAACTAAACTATCGGTTGCCACCATCTTTCAATCTCCTTGCCTCTTCAGTTCTACAAACAAGCCTTTATTATCCCTGATATTACCACCGCTATTCCAATCGTTACAAATATCCTCGCTATCAGTTTCACCCAATTTCCCTCCTTCCTTTCTATCTTCATAATGCCGAGGCAAGGCTCTTTCATCCTTGCACTGTTCTCTTCGCTGGCTTCATTCTGGTCTAGCCTCAAGCCCAGACCTCTCTTTTACTAACTTGAGGAAATCCCCCAAAAGCCACAAGCATTTCTGCTCTTTACCATCCCCAGACTTTCGACTGGGGCACTCTCGGCTACCACATCTCTGTGTGGGGCAAAGATTCGAGAACTCACGCTTATCGTCTTATTCCGACACTCGGCACATATTCACTTGTGAGTAGATAATCCTCCAGCCCCTCTATAAACCAGATAGTCCTTTCTGGTTAGCATGTTTCACCTCCCTTTTCTCTCTGCCAGACAGCAAGTCTCAGAGACACATCCGATGTTACATCGCTCCTTGATGGCAATTGGCTGGCAGTCTGGGCACACTGCCCGTGGGGTGCGTGGGTGATTTAATGGTGCCACCTTTCCGCTTACTAAATGTCTACTGCACCAGCAGCAAATGCCCTTTGCCATGTTGCTCCTCCTTCTTTCCTTTTCTGCTAATTAGCTTCATAAGTTTTGTGGCTCGCAAGAACCGACACATCAGGGTCTGGGCATACCAATTCTATGCCCAGGTGCCGTGTATAGCCTCGTTTGGTATTGGGGCGTCCAGTAGAGCTGGCTTTCTGCCAGGGATGGAGCTGATAGGAACGAAACTCATAAGTGGCAAAGCCGTTTGAAGCAGGTTCGCCGTTGCAGGCTCCCCGGCCATTCGATCCCAGAGTATAGAAATTACACTCCTTCTCACGATTATAGCGGATTGCGATGATGGTGCGGGGGCGGTATCGTTTTAGGACAATGTAATCAGGCGCTCTGCCATTGAGGAATATCTTATCGCCTACCTTGAACTTACCCTGGTAGTGCTCTCTCTCGATATGGCAAGGCCGGCAGAGCACCACCACGTTATCTTGGACATAGCCCAGACGTGGGACAAGGCGGTGCAATTCCAAGTCATCAAGACTGCCGCACCGCTGACAAGGCCGTTTCTCGATGGAAATCAGTTGCCTATGTAATTGTTGATGGTTATCTCTTTCCATGACCTTCCTCTTTGACGCTCAGGTTGAGACTTTATATAACTCTCTTAAACAGGTTTTTTGTGCCAGAGATTCCATGGTGCTCTTTTATGAGAGTTGTAATGACGGAGGCGATAATTATCAGATTTGAATGCTTGTATGTCACCTCCGCACTTTGCGCAATAGCCATACCGGGCAAAACTTGGAGTCCTATCGGTCATAATAAAGTCTTTATCGGTATAATGTTTCTTAGCCATTTTCTTTAGTCCCTCCTTTTCCTTTCCTAAATATATTATCGTTTCAATCCACGCCCCCGCGTGGGGGGCGACCTATTGGAATAGTGCTTCCTCAATCTCATTGATAGCACTCTCCTTGTTGCCTTTTTCTAATTCCTGCTGGCCACTCTCAAGTGCCTCGTAAATGGCCTGGAACTTCTCTTGAAGTTCCTCATTCTCGGTATCGTTACCTCGTTCATCATACTGGTCTGCCAGATTTTGCAGTTCCTCACCTCTGGCCTTTAGCTCAGCCTCAGTAGTGGACTTCTTTAGCCGGGTGATAAGTTTCTTAATCTCACTCTTATCGGCATACGGAATATCCACGACATCAGCTAGAGTTATGGCACCGAACTTTGCCTTAACTATCTCCGCTGCTTTGATGATAGCCCATAACCACTCGCTTTCGCCAGCAAAGGGTATCTCAGCAAGTATCTGTCCAGCAAGCCTAGCCTTCTCCAAGTGTTCTCCACTTAGAGGTGTGCTTAAATAGGGGTCGAGAGGTTTTAGCCTCTTGGTTACATAGAGAATATTGGGGATATTGCGTTCGGCCTCGGTAAGATCAACCAATTCCCCATTTGCACTTTTCCCAAATATTCTGCGATAGTCTTGACAAGCGGTGCGGATACCCTTCTTATCCAGATAAGCTGAAGCCTCCCGCTCCTTTGCTATTAGTTCCCTCAAACTAATCTTTTCTGTTGTCACTTTACTTCTCCCGTTTTATTGCCTTGAGAATAGCCTTCTTATCCGCTGTGTGTTTATAGTGCTTCCTCAATTTCTATAATGGGTTTCAATCCACGCCCCTGCTAGGGGGCGAACCATCGCTGCTTATTCAATCCAATGTAAGGGGAAGAGGCCAAAGACTTCTTCGGGGCTCATCCCCCCAGTATATTTTGGGCCCACCGGGATGCTCTGAACATGGAAGATACCCATGATAAATCGAATTCCTTCCCCATCCCGCGGGCCAGCCTCAAAATTTCCCCCTGGCGCACGGCGATAGCCCTTTGGAAGAAGCCCTCGCACCTGCCCCAGACTATCGACCACTGCTTGCCTTTTCATTGTTTCCTCCTTCCTTTCCTTTGTTATTCTTGTGCCTTGGTCGGATAGCGTTGTTCCAACTCCTCCCCCTGCTCTTTATTCAAGCCAATGTAAGGGGAAGAGACCGTAAGCTTCTTCCGGGCTAAAAGGGCCAGTATATTTTGGGCCCACCTCAATGCGCTCAATATGGTAGATACCCTGGATATGGCGCACTCCTTCAGCATCCCTGGAGCCAGCCTCAAAATTTCCCCTGGGAGACTTTCGAAAGCCCTTTGGGAGAAGTCCCATCCCCCGCCCTAGATCGTCGACCACTGCTTGCCTTTTCATTGTTTCCTCCTTTTGCCTTTCCTAAATATATTATATCCCCTTTTCGGCATAATGTCAAGGGCCTACATAATCATTTTTCAAATTTTGGTCATTTGGGAATCATTTGCAAAAATAAAAATGCCAGGTATAATTCCCTCCCCGTATCTGCATAATTATCTATTAGATAGACTCTAAAAAATAGCTATTTTATGATGGTATATTCGATTTAGCCCTTCGGATAGCCTAGAGATCGCATCGGATTCGCCCAGCTAATGTCCGATATTTTATCAGTAACTAAAGCATAGAAGTGCCTATGTGCACCGGCTATCATAGTGGTCTTTCCTGTTATATCATGTAGCTCGGGCCTCTCTTGAACAGGCTCTTTTCTGGTCATGTAGATCAGGCCCAGTTTCCTGAGCACCCAGATATACCTAGAGAATGTCTGGTAAGAACACGGCTTGAGCTTTTTGCCCTTTGACTCCTCTCTGCTTTTTAGCTCCTGGTTATAAGCCTTCAACATGTTGAGCACATAATTCTCTCCGCTGCTCTGTAGATGGGTCTTTATAAATTCCCAGGGGGTAGGAGCATACCTAAAGGGCATCTTTAATCCTCAAGTCGGCAAACAGTTTCATGGGAATCGAAACTTCTGCTATTCGTCTTTTTGTTATCTGGCAGTAGTGTTCCGAGATGTCTATCCCAATGCTTTTCCTACCGAGCTTCTTGGCAGCGTTTCAATCCACGCCCCCGCGCAGGGGGCGACCTGGTGATGCAGCAGTCTACGCTTTGCGGGGGCAAAGACCTTAGTATCTCTCTGCAATCGCCCTGATGAAGCTCTAACCAATCATTCTCAATACTTATGATAAATCCCTCTTTTCTTTGCGGTAGGGCACACTGTAATCAACAGGCTCGAAATACCTGTGGCATTTCAGGCACTTATATCTTGAACCATATTTGTAATCCAGATACAAATCACCGTGGCACTCCGGACAGGCACCCTTCGCTATTCTCATCTGTCCTGTTTTCTTCATCCGTCACCTCCAGGGATTCAGAGTGTTTTGGGCAGGTTCTTTTTTCTGTCAGAAGCCGTGGTGTGAATGTATATATTGGTAACTGTGATATTACTGTGTCCCAACTGGTCTCTTAAATCGGCTATCTGGCCACCATGCCTGAGAAACAGACTGGCATAGCTGTGTCTTAGCTTGTGTGGACTGATATTTCTCTTTATGCCAGCCCTATCTGCCATTCTCTGGACAGTCTTCTGGATGGTGGTTCGGTGATAGAGAAATATCAGTTCTTCGGGAAATTTCCCCCTTGCGAACCTGTTCAACAGTTCTATGATCTCAGGCTGGACAGCCACCACTCTCTGCTTGCTGCCTTTTCCCAAGACAGTGATGTAACCTTCGGGATCAATATCTTTAGGAGTAAGAGACAGTAGTTCGGACAGCCTTATGCCAGTTCCCAAGAAGACCTTGACTACCGCATCTTCTAAGGGGTTTCGGGCCACTGAAACCATTCTTTTGGCCTCCTCCTCGGTAAGATACACAGGGAGGTTCTTGGGGAACTTGTAGCTCCGGAGACCTAACTGTAATCCCATATAAGAAAAGAAAGACCTGATAGCCGACAGGTGCCTGTTCATACTTCTGGCCGAACACCCGTGCAGGCTAATATAGGTAAGAAACTCCTCGGCACCTGTTTTGTCTATCTCTCTGGATTTATTATAGGCCAGAAACTTCTCTATGGTTTCTCGATAGGCCAGTATTGTCTTCTCTGAGACATGTAGGTTGAGCGAGTTAAGGTAGCCCTCTAGAATACTCATATCACTGTCTCCTGCAGGGGTCTGCCAGCGTAAATACAGTCGTATCTACAGATTTGGACTCAATGGGAAGGGAGTTATAACAGTCTCCCAAGTATATCTGGCATACGGGATTAGAAAACTCTAGCTTCATACTTGCTATTATACACCCCCTAAAATACTTTGTCAAGATTATGCCGAACCATTAATTTACGTTATGTCAATTAGATTCTAAAATAGCTTCGATTTCGCCCTTGACAAGAAAATCTCATAGGGGTATAGTGTATAAAGATTATGGTAGATAATAGATAAGGGAGATTTAGTAGGAGGAAGCTAAAGATGATTGGTTTGGAGTTCATAGAGGAAATTTTGAAGCTAACGCTTTACTCCGCATACATTGCCGATGAGGAGCAACCCATTTCACTGCTTCTCTGCGCCAATGCCGAGGCTGGCAAGTCAGAGCAAGTAAAAAAGAGTGTTCAGCTAGACCATGTTCTGATCTATTCTGACGTAACCGCCTATGGCATCCTACAGAACTATGGTGATGCTATAATGAAAAGAAACATCCGGCATATACTCATTCCAGACCTGATTACACCTATGTCAAAACGGTGGGAGACTGCCTCTTCTTTTATCAGTTTTCTTAACATGCTTATAGCTGAGGGTATAATTGAAATTCGCACCTATGCCTTTTCTAAAAAATTCCAGCAACCTGTAAAGTGCGGTATGATTGCCTGTATTACGCCCAGTGAGTTACATGATAAACGGCATAAATGGCTTGGCATGGGATTTATGAGCAGAGTGTTACCTGTGTCATGGGACTACACTGACAAGCAACAACTGGAGATACTGAAATATATCGCTATGAGAAATTACCAGCTTGAGAAACTATGGAGTTTTAAGTTCCCAATAGATGATATAAAGGTCAAGTTGCCGTATGACCTGGCAATGAGGATGATTGACATAAGCCTAAACTATTGCAAAGACAGCGCACGGGATAGCCAAAAATTATACGGCTTTCGTTACCAGAAACATCTCCAAAGACTGATGATTGCATCTGCTATTGCCGATGGCCGAGATATTGTAAACCAGGATGACTTCGACAAAACCGTTCAACTGAGCTCTTTTCTTAATCTTAAATTTAATAAAATAGGTCCCTAATTTCCCCCCACCCTATTGACATTCTCCGTAAAATATATTATAATATGGGTCATGGAGGCAAAAAATGAGTGTCTTTGCAACTTTTGATTCTGAGAAAAAGGCAATTAAGTCCAGAGATATGTTAGCTGGTGAGGTGTCAGCGATATACCATCATGAGCTAGATGCTTTTGTTTATACCAAAGACAGCAAGCAAATACAGATTAGAATTCAGCGTTTAGGCAATGTCGGTGAAAAGTGCTCCTGGCAAATCATCGTTGAAGAAATCCAAAAATTCAAGAAACCCGAAGGCAGTTTAGAAGGAGCCAAAGGTGGAGAATAAGGAAGATAAGCAGCTTACTGTCTTCGGCAATGTGGGCGAGAAAGAACGCCAAGAGGCAGTAAACAATCTCTTAACTGGCCGAACCCCGTCCTCTGAGATAAGGACTCGAAAGGCCAGGGGCGGCGGCGAAGTAAACTATGTAAACACCTACTACATGGTCAGGCAAATAGGACTCCTCACGGGCTTCAGGTGGTCTTCTGAGATGGTCAGGGAGAAGTTCAGGCCGAATGAGGAAGACCCCGTGGAAGTGGGAGTCTTGATGAAGGTTACCATCTGGGATCAGGGGAAGACATTTTGGCACTACTCCTGGGGGCAGAAAGATGTTGCTCGATACCAAGCCAAATATGATAAGTTGGGCAAGCTACTGAACCCTGAGCAGGAAGGCAAGATAATCTCTCTTTTTGACGACCTGAAGGCAGCCTACTCTGATGGTATTAAGAAGTGTTTGAGCTACTTTGGAATTGCCTCTGATGTCTACGGGGGCAAGGAGCTTGAGCTTTATGAGGAATCAGGCGTAGGTAACAGGAGTGAAGATGGGTCATATGCCAGCTTTACAAGACTTGTGGGGAGCATGGGTCTGAAGTGGTCAGAGGTCTTTGCCAGACTTGAAATTCAGAGCCTTTCTGAAATTAAGGATTTCAAAAGAGCAATCAGCATCTTAAAAGGAGGTTTGAGCGATGTAGCCAAAGAGGTGAGTAGCGAGGAGACAATAGAACCAGAACCCAGCGATTTACCATACTAGAAAGAAGGAGGGTGTTATGCCAAAGGATTTCATTCTACCAGTAACCAGCGAGGAATACAAGCAGGCAGGGAGCAAGTTTGTAACCATACCCCCAGGGCAGAACGAGGTATTGCTCGACATCGAAGTGGGCATGTTAGACTGGGAAACACCAGGCAAGAGTTTGAGGATACCCATCACAGTTACTGAAGAAGGCCCCGACTATGGCAAGGCGGACAAGCTGGTCTTCGGTGTGGTGCAGTATGGGGACAAGACAGGAGTCTGGAAGGGGAAGGAAGCCTATCGAAACATTGCGGGCAAAGAACCTGATATGAAGATGGCCTCTGATGGCAAGTTACATCCAGTGTTCGACGCCGAGGCTATTCTGGGCAAGCCAGCAACAGGACACTGGCAGGTTACCCAGGGCAGAAAGGGCGGCAGCCCTGATGGAGACATAGTTTACTTCCCCAAATTGATTGGTATCCTGCCATCAAGGAACCCAGAGGTGCAAGTCTATTCCGTGCCAGCACCTGCGTCTGTAGTAACGCCAGTCGGCCTAGAACCCACTGGTATTGCCGGTCCCGATAATGTGCTTCTCGGCGCTGTTATTGGTGCCACTGAAGACGAGGTGGCTGTTAGGGTTGCCCAATTGCCCCAGATAAAAGCCCTGGGTCTGAGTCTGGCTGGTCTCTTCAGGGCTATTGACCTGCTAGTCTCGAACAACCACTTGGCCAAAGACCCAACTGGCAGATACCAGAAGGTATAGACCATCTCTGTTGAGCAGGAGAGCGAGAATATATTGGGTCATCCAAGTCTCGGTTGGATCGCTTTAGATGAGTGTCTCGCTCTCCTGCTAAGGCGGTTGAACATCAGATGATAGTAACCCTTATCGCTGGCTTAAATAAATGGGGCAGGCAAGTTACCCTACCTGCTGGCAGCATTGATTGGCTAATGGGGATAGGTAATCTCCGCCGTTATAACGTTGACGTGAACGTCAGAATCGGCTACAGAGATATGTGGCTAAGTGAGATTAGAATAAATAGGGGAGTTCGCTCTTCTTATAGGCTATTTTTCACTCTGGAAATAGACCCGCAAAAGGAGCTGGTAGTTGAGGCGGCAGCATCTAGGGAAATGGAGGTGCAACTTGACGTATTATCACACCGTGAATGGCTCGCCACGCACGAGCCTATAGGCGCAAAGGAGTTAAACAAACGTAACATACTGGAACAATACTGCGACACGTGCGGTGAAATTAAGCCAGTATTTGGTAGGGCATTTGCTATCGCAGATATTACGGATGAGAGTTGGGGGAGACTCTTTCATGGGAAATTCACTTGCAACGACTGCTCTACCGAGGGAATGCCCTTAAATGATAGGCATTGAGAGAAGAGAGCTTAATTATCCCACTGGGGTCGAAATAGCCCAAGCTATTAAGGATTATGCTGTAGTGGATATGCGGTTCGCTGATTATTTAATAAGAGGCAGCAGCGTTTCTGTCGGTCTGGAGAGAGTAACCAACTCTGGTCTTCTGTCCGATATTGAGACTGGGCGCATGATAGAAAAGCTTGAGGGTTGCTCCAGAGAGTTCGACATAGTAATTCTTATAGGCGAAGGACTTATCCTGCCATCCAAGAACGGCAAGTGCGCCATAGGTGTCAGAAACGCCTTTAAGTATTTTCCTGTCAATTCAAATTTCAAACAGGGAATTGAATTCAGTTGTGAGATGCGTGAGACCAACTTCAATTATAATAGGTTCGCCGAGTTCCTTACGTCTGTCAGTCTCAGATGGATAGACAAGATCGAGTGGACTCTAAGTCCAAGACATACGGCAGAGAGAATTATCTCTTTGCATAACTACTTTTCCAAGACCAAACACGAACTGCACATGGTAAAGCCAAGACTGCTATCCAATCTCACAAGAGAGAAAAAGGTGGCTGAAATGATGCTGTCTGAGATACCAGGGGTGGGTCTGGACAGGGCGCATTCCCTGGTGGCTCATTTCGGCAATGTTCACAGTGTGGTCAATGCCACTGTAAAAGAGCTATGCCGGGTAGAGGGCATTGGCAGGGTAACCGCAAGCAGGATTTACGATGAGTGCAGACAGAGACATGCTTAGACCTGTATGAAGATTCGCCGAGGCAAGATGGTGAAAGAGCTAACACTGACTCATAACGCTGCCGAGACTATCAGAGTGCGCTTTGGCGACAAGAATAACACTATAGCCATCATCCATTACAAACTGAACAGGTCTAAACCAGAGGTAACCATCCTCAGTTCACGTGAGGCATTGGAGTTGGCACACTTTATCGGGGAGAATTTAATCAGATGAGAACAGAGCACATTTTGAAAGGAGGCAAGAGACATGCTTAGACGGCAGTCTGTAATAGAGACACTTCACTCTGATGACAAACTCTCTTATGCGGATGTTGCTCGCCTTTTTGACATAACACGAGAGAGGGTGAGGCAGATTGCCCATAAATACACCGATATACGCAAACCACGTTCGCCCAGAAGATGCCTTGTTTGTGGCCAGAGAATTACCAAATATATAGGCAGGAATTGCTACAAACAGGGTTACTGTAGACCATGTTGGACTATTCATAAGAAGAAAAAGGCATCATCCCAGTATTCTCTGGTGCTATTTAGCTGTGAGCTGTGTGGTAGAGTATTCTATCGGCCTGCTCAAGAGGTAAAGTATTTACTAAAGAAGGGTAAAAAGCCCAGGTTTGATTCCAGGGTCTGTCTTGCCCTGAGTAACTTTCATAGCAGGAGTCCAAATGGTAATAAGTGAGCGTATCTGGATAGACCCATCAGCCTTACCCAGAGCAAGTAAGCTGAGGAAGACTGTCATTGAGCTTAGCTCACGGGCAACTACACTTGGGAGGCTATGGTTCGACACAGGGGAAAGGTGCTTCGAGGAAGCCTACCTAGACACCCTTGCTAGATATGAACAGTGCTGCCAGGAACTCTTGCCTCACCTGCGAGAGGCTTTTGTAAATCTGAGAGCCGAGGTTGGGTCAGAGATTGATGAACTGGAACATACCATAGATGTAGACAATCCAGAAAGCAGGTCTGCTATCGCCAACCTATTGAGGTTGCATCACCAGCAAGAAATACTGGATAGACTGCTTAGAGGCACTATATGAGGAAGAGAATGGTAAATGACTTGTCGGCAAAACTAAAACGGGAAGATACAAGAGTGAAGGGACTCCTTGAAGAGGCTTTATCGAATCTCAAAACGGCTATGTCCTCTAATCGCTGGTCATACACACAGGAATATCAGTTGGGTAAATTAGACGTAGCAAAATCTATCCTCAAGTCATCTATTGAGGAGATAGATGCATGTCTTAAATTGATGGGTTCACCATGAAGAAGAGTAATGGTCATCAGTTTAACCTGTTTGGTGATACGGTCGAGAAACGGCCTGTTACTAAATTCAGGACATTCCAGGCCAGGCCAGTGGAGTGTGGCAACTGTGGTCTGTATCCCGATGGAAGACTGAGGTGTGTGTTGGACTTGTTAGTTTGCCCGCCCGAAGACCATCGGTGTAGTGATTACTCGGTTGGTGTATTTAAGGTGATAGAGTTAGGGTGGAGGAGAGGGCAAGGTGTCCCGAAAGAGGAGGAATCCCCATAATAGGTGTGCACAAAACAAGGGAGGGTTAAAAGATGAAGGAACCACTTTTCTGGCGTTGGACTATGGGGTGCTGGCATAAACCTATTTGGATAGGCTTGCCGCTTCTACTAATAGCTGTCATTTTAGTCTATGTTGACTTGACCTGTCTGATTCTCCATCTGACTTTACATTGGGGTGAGGGAAAGAGAGCCGAGCGTTGTTCTTGAAATATAGCCGACAAGCCTCCTTTGAGGGTAAAGGGCACTGCTGGGAGTAGATGGAATTATCTTGGATGACCTGGCTAACACACTTTTACAAGGTGGGATGCCAGAAGACATCCCTGAAAGGAATTACTAAAAAGGAGGAAGCATGAAAACATTTATGTATAGCACTTTGGGGCTAGTCGGTCTCATTATCTTGTGGTTAGTGCTTGCATCAGCTATCTGGGGATTCGGTGTGGCCACCGCTGGGTTATATGGACGGGGGGAAGCTCGTAAGCAGATTCAATCAGCCGACTTTAGAATCACCGCTTACGATTATTTCTTTAACCAATACGCTTCCATCAAAGCATTGGAAGGGCAGATAGATGAACTAACTGCAACATTGAATAGCCTGCAACCAGGAACACGGGATTACACTTATACCTTGTCAGCACTGACAGGAACTAAAGGTTTAAGGCATGTAGCAATTCAGAAGTATAACGCAGATGCCAGAAAGGAATGGACAATAGGACAATTTCGAGATGCAGGGTTACCCTATCAAATCGCCGATACAGAATATCCCCAAAGATAGAAAGGAGACTTAGATGAAAAGATTGGTTCTGATACTAATTATTCTGACTCTACTTAGTGCGGTTGCTTGTAGTTCAAACAGGATGCTAAGGGAACAACGGCGTCAAAGCGTAGAAACCCGTGCTCAGATGATGGCTCGTGCCGAAGCTCTCATTCCTATTCCCTATACCGAAAACTTCCCATTGCGGTCTGTCCTCGCTGAATATACCCGCCGTCAGGATTTACCAAACCATCCTTGGTATACCTACGTATTCTCTGATACTGGGGCGATTACACATTACTTTGTGAGCACCACCATTCCAGTAAGCACTAACGCCTTTTTAGGCTCGACTGAAGATGTAGACTTCGATAATAACCTTGTTCTCATTGCTCCCTCGCTCGATGGAATCTACTATGGTGGAGCAGGTTCAACGACATCAATGAATGGCTGGATATTTATAGATGCTGCCACGGGAGCTATGGGTGTCGTATATGGAATGAAGATTATGACTTTCGATGCGCCTCTGATATTGCAGACAGAGCCATTGCTAATTACCATCGCTTCAGGAGAACGGTAAAGGAGGTAGCATGAAAAGGATGATTTTATCCTTGCTTCTTATTCTTTTCCTTCTAGTTGGTGGTCGCCTCAGTGCTATGGCAGAATTCAGAGCAACACCCAGTCCTACGCCGACTCTTACTCCCTCACCTTCGCCTTCCCCGACACCGACACCTATGCCTACAGCTACCCCTAGTCCAATACCTACTGCTAGTCCTATGCCAACACCAACGCCGGTGCCTACGCCGACTCCTAGCCCAACGCCCACAGTTCCCAAATTTATCACGCCTGATGGCAAGGAAGATGAGAACCAGATTATCCTTGCCTTGGCTAAGTATAAGAGTGTAGAACTAGATGAAGGCATCTTTGATATAACTGCCGAGTTTCAGATTCCCTCTGGCAGAGCCTTCCATGGACAGGGCAAATACGCAACAATCCTGAAGCCTTCGGCGAATCTCTATTCCACCGTTCTTATCCAGAACTCTACAAATATCACTCTCTGGGATTTTGCCATTGATGGTTCTCTGGTAACCGCCAAAGCTGTAGCTGGTATTCACATCTACAACTCGTCATATGTGAGAGGCTATAACCTTTATATCTATGACTTTGCCACTGGAGAATCCAATGGAATCGGCATCGGGCTTGGCTCTCATCATAATCAGTTTGACTACATTAGAGTAGCTCGTGCTGGTGATGAGGGAATCTCGATTAACGGCAGCAATTATAACACCATCGACCATTATATCTCGGAGAACAACGCTGAACAGGGAATAGTGGTGAGGAATGGTGCTTCTTATAACACTGTCGCCTACTCGGAATTCTTCGGTAGTCTCTTTGGTATCTCCAACTACTGGCAGCCTGGCTCAACTGATGCTGTGGCCAAGTTCAATACCTACAGCTACAACGTGCTTTGGGGAAACGGCGCGAACATTCAGGCTAATGGCAACTTTGAGACCGGGGATAGGAATTTATACCTAACCTTCAGCTTCAACAGGAGCTTTGATGCGGTGCCGATGGGTAACTTCTATGGTGAATCAGTGCGGTTCACTGATGTTGCCCATAGCCTCTTGATGGGCAACACGCATCTTAATAACCCTGGGGGTGTAAGGCTGTATGATAGTGGGCATAATAAGCTCATCGGGGAGCGTCTAATCAACACTCCACTGGTCGAGGGCGGTGCCCTGACAGTTGAGAATGAGATGATAGGCGTGGAGATAATGCCATGAGAATAATACAACCTGAATATGCTCGCCTTTTCTTGAAAGTGCCAACAGTTAAGGATGAGGAGTTGATTGATAGCACGGCTCAACAGGGTTGCTTTCGCCTTGAGGGAGAATGGTTGAAACTGCTTTTATTTTATGACAGCCACAGGATAGAATTCGAATCTGCTCAGCTTGATTGGACATGGCAGGAGTAAAACAATGAGAGAATATCCCTTCTTATTCAGCAACGAGATGGTTAGAGCAATACTAGAAGGTAGAAAGAGCCAGACCCGGGGAGTAATTACCTCTTACAATTCGGTTGTGGGGGAAGACATCCCTAAGAGCTTCTGGGTCCATTTCAGTTGGAAGGGCGAAAATGGAGCACCCTTACCCTGGGTTGACGGCGATCCTAAAAGGGGAGGACAATATCTGCATGTGCCTTGGAAATGGGCTGAGAACGAGACCATCTTCCGGATATACCCACGATATAAGCCTGGCGATCGGCTCTGGGTGAAGGAGACTTGGTGGCTATTACACCACAGTTGGGGATTAAAAGACCCAAAATATATCCGTTATAAAGCAGCAGTGGAATCTATCCAGGGTAAAGAGGAAACCCTGAGCAGAATATGGCTATCACCCATCCTCATGCCCAAGTGGGCAGCCCGCATCTGGCTAGAGATTACAGCGATAAGAGCGCAAAGGGTGCAGGAAATCAGCGAAGAGGATATAAAAGCCGAGGGTTGTCCTGCTATTCAGTGTGCAGTTGGATTACGATTGCAATGGTTTAGGATACTATGGGACTCCCTGAATCATAAGCGAGGTTACGGCTGGGATTTTAATCCTTGGGACTGGGTCTATGAATTTAACCAGATGAAAGGTGCACCGAGTAGTCTGGTGAGGCTTCCGAGAGCCGAAGGCGTGGTGTAGCTCGGAGTTAAGCCACGGCCAATAATTAGAATGAGGAAAGGAGAAGTATGGACTATGGAACTGAAGTAAGGCTACTGGCAGTTACTAGCATTGAGGAGAATGAGGTTCTGGCTGGAACATCCGCTGATTACCAGGAGGCGACACCAGAGTCAGAGTCGTTAATTGAATATGCTGGAAGGTTGTGCACCGACACTTTGGGTAAACTGGGAACTAAGCCTGGATGGATTCAGCAGAGAATCAAGGATGGGCACGAGAGCATACTTGAGCATGGCTCAATAACCGTCTATATTCGAGCAAGTAGGGTCTTTACCCATGAGCTGGTGAGGCACAGAATCGCAAGTTATAGTCAGAGGAGCCAGCGGTATGTAAAGGAGACTGAGCCTAGGTATATTACCCCTCCAGGGTTTACTGATGAGCAGGATAGGGAGTTTCTCTGTGCTATGAGCATGGCGTGGGAGTGCTATGCCCACATGCTTGACTTAGGAGTGCCAAAAGAGATTGCCCGCTATGTTCTCCCTGGTGCCTGTGAAACCCAGATAGTTATGACTGCCAATTTCAGAGAGTGGATTCATATTATAAGGTTGCGGACTTGTCGCGGGGCACTGCCAGAAATGCGGGAAGTAATGGGCAAAACCTTCAATATATTAAGAAGGCTCGCCCCTCAGGTCTTTAACCTGGATACCTGTGGGTGCAAGGAGCATAGGGGAAAATGCCTTCAGGAATCTATCCCAGGATAGGTATAATGCAAGAAGTGGCCGGCAAGGTCAGGGATATTTGTAAGGAGATTGTTCCTGAAGTGTTTGAGGACTTATAGGAAAGGGCTAACCGCCCAGGAAGGTTGCTGATGGATATACTAGAATCACAGGCGCTAGTCCAAGTAAGAAAAGCCCGCACTGACCTAGAACAGGTCTCATCTGAATATGATCAGATGGAGGCTATATTGCACACATTTCGTGTGAAACTTAATAAGGCAAGGCTTGCTTACGATGATGCTTATCGCTTACTTGAGAAGGCTCGCTTGGTGGGTAGGAAGGTTGCCTGAATCTATAGGATGAGGGGAAGTGCGCAACCCAACATCGCCCAGCTTAGCTAACCAGGAGGAGAAAGCCTTACTAAGGAGGGAAACAAATGGCTAAAAAACTAATGGATGCAGATATATTGTTGCGAGAAGTATTTCCTGCTAATCCTTCGACCGCTCCCACCTCTCAAAAAGTGATTCTCGCTGTAATTGAAGTGATTGGAGGATTTGAGGCTTTCAATACTTACCCTTACCACAATTATGAGAATTGGGGACAGGGTTATCGCATCACTGCTCAAGGGATAAGTGTCGCCTCAGAATATCTGGATGATGCTGTCCATCTTTGGCAGAAAAGGAAAAAGGGAGAGGAGTAAAATGGCAACAGGGGAGTCGTGGGTTCAACTCCTCACTTAATAAGTGAATATGGGGCGGTATGACCGAGAGTAACAGGATGGGTTCTGTAGGGTAGGAGTCGAAAGCAGTGGGACCTAGCTGCTACTGAGCGACAATGAAATCGCTCCCGCCCCTACCTTTAACAAGTGAATATGGGCTTGCCCTGAGCGTAGTCGATGGGCTTGCCAGTAACAAAAGCTGTGCTGCTACATGCTGGTGCGGGTCGGGGATAGGATTGAGATGTTGCAAATGCCGATTGCAATGAAAGTATCCATAAGAATCCACCTAGAGGGAGTTCCAGCAATTCCAGATGGCTCTGGGCTGGCAAGCCCTAAAGAAAGGAGGGCTAATGGAATACTTTACAGACCCTGAAATAGCTAAAAGATGGGAGAAACTGCATCCCCCCAAGTCTGAATTAGAGCAGAAAAGGGATAATGCCTTCTTTGCTATTATTGATGAACTAAATTGTCAAGGAAGGTTTGGAGAGACTGGGATTTTCGATTGTGGGGATTCGGGGTTGCTTTGGATTTGGGTAGCAAAGAGTCGCTGGGAGCATCGTTGGTTTGTCCCCTCTCAGGAGTTCAAGGAGCTAGCTAAGGCTGGCAAGGCCTAACAAGTATGGAGGAAATATGAGAAGGATATGTTACAGGACAATTCGGGGTAACAAGGTAAAAATTCTCGGGAAAATACTAAGATGCAAAAAGCTAACCAAAGGGGAACTAGATGGTAAAAGATTTGCCTTCGTTGTTTACTTGGATGAACACTGGGATAAAAGAGGTTTGGCTTGTCTCTGGGGAACAGAAAGGTTGGCTAAAACTAGGGAGAACCGCATTAGTGCTGACGAATTCGAGAAACTGTTCTGGGAAGATGATAAATTATTAGCACCTAATGGCTACTTTAATTGGTATTGGTGGGAAGCCTTGCAAGCCCTAAAGGAGAAGTAATAAATGGCAAACGAAACATGCGCTACTCAATCAGGAAATAGGGTGTTTGTGGTCAAGGTTTTAACGACATCGGGGGCAACCCCGATTATCATCTTACCGCTTGGGAATAGTGATGATACGAGGGCAGCCTGATGACCAACTAGACCAAGCCATTGCAGCGGCCGAAGCATTACCGGGCAAGCAAAAAGGCAACTAGATAGAGCAAGGTTGGCGAGAACGAAAGTTATTCCATGTCATACGAAGGAGTAACCAAATGACCGAGAAATTGTGGAGACCTAAAAAATGGAACAATCCTTATAGTATGGAAAAGGTAACAGTGTGTGGCGAGGAGCTGTTCAAAGGAGGCTCTAGTATGTATTTCACCCGAGATACCAAAGAGGCAGAGATATTTGAGGCTGGTGCAAATGCTATGCTAAAAGTTATCTGGGAAGAACATCAAGCCTGGCAACGATGGGCGGCAGGAAAGATATGCAAGCATAGCGAAGCTAGAAGGTACCTGATGTTGGTGGGTGGCAAAGGCCAAAGAGAGAAGGTGAGAACAATGCCAGCATGGAAGGAATGAGAAAGCCCAGTAGTTCTTCCAATACCTTGGGTGCCTATAGTTTGACGGGGGCTGCGCATCTGGAGAACACGCAGGAATTAAGGAGAGGAATATAATAGAAATAGCGCAACTTTAGGAAGGAATTCTATGAAAAGTAAGGCTGAAATAGAAGCAATAATTACCAAACTAGAGCAATCTTTGAAAGAGTATAAGGTTGAAACCACACCCATATCTATGCTTGGGGGCACTTTATATCTGGGTTACGTTTTGGTCTATCTCAGTGCGCTGAAATGGGTTTTAGATGCCAGGAGAGATGTCAGGGAGGATAAACAAAGATGACTAGAATGTTTCGTAGCATCACCCGCACTTGGAATCCTTTTGTGGGCTGCCTCTTTAAGTGTTCCTATTGCTGGAGCAGGAGGCTGGCTGAAACGAGGCTAAGACATTTGCCCCGATACAAGGACGGCTTCAAGCCTAAATTCATTTCAGAAGAGTTTAATAAGCGGTTCAAGCCTGGAGAGTTTGTATTTGTTTCTTCGATGGGCGATATAGCTTGGGCAGCACCAGATGCGATGGCTGCAATCTTGCGTAAGATTATGAGTTACCCTAGAACTAATTTCCTGCTGCAAACCAAGAAACCCCAGATATACTTGGACTGGCAAATAGGCTTCCCTCCGAATGTTTATCTGGGCACTACCATTGAGTCTAATTTTGACTGGCTTAAGGGCAAAGCACCTCGCCCATACGCACGCTATTTAGCCATGACCGAGATTCAGCACCCTCACAAGTTTGTTAGCATCGAGCCGATTATGAACTTTGACCTTCAAGTGCTAGTTCACTGGATAGATAGAATCAAACCTGAGATAATCGAGGTCGGCTATGATAATTATGGCCTCCATCTCCCTGAACCGCCTTGGGAAAAGGTTGAAACTCTGCTCCATGAGCTAAGGCAAATATGCCCTAAAGTGGTGGAGAAGGATGGCCTAAGTAGACTGAAAGGAGAGTAATGGATAGATTGCTTACCAAAGAGGAAAGGGATGAGCTATCTAAGGGTTGACTGCTATTATTGTGGTGCCAGTTGGAATTACTATGACCTGCAGTATGAGCCTTGGCTGGGAACTGCTATCCCATATCAGGGCTGCATCTGCCCTAGATGCGGTTGCACTGGATTCGTTGGTTACTATGTGAGGGGAGATACACTAAGGAGGATAAATGAATATCACTCTCAAGATCACAAGCCTGCCCAAAGAGGCTGTTTGGACTGGGGTGATTGAGCATGGCTCGCCAATACCTTATACTTTAACCCCAGTCGGTGGAATACGTAGGGTAGACCCAGACGAAACTTTTAGATATCTAGGAGTGGTGCCTCCAGTAAAGGTGTTTTATGGCTGGGATATAGGAACTCAATATTACCCCGAAGAGCAGCGGTTTTCTGCCTTGAATGACGGGGACACTATTACTTATGATGTCATCTCAAAGAAATGGTCAGTAATACCTGCTTTGATCCCTCAGCCTACACCTGCCCCAATCCCTACTCCCGTGCCATCACCTGTGCCAGCACCTTCACCATCGCCTGTAACATATCGGGTTCCTGTTGAGGTGATAATTTACCATGAAGGCGACCAGAGAATTTATCCGGCGTTAAAAGAGGCTAAAGATTGGCTGAGCGGAAATACCCCGATTAGAGTCGAATTTGATGCCAAAAGGAGCTTGCACCAGGATTCTAACAGCCCTATTGAGAGGGAGCAAAGCGCAAAAGGCTTTTGGGGTGTCGGCCCTGATCCTGGCCGAATCTGCTGGATAGAGATTTCCCGAAAAGCGCCAGTTGTTATCTTGCCCTGGTCCTGTGGTGATTCCAGACCCTGTCCTGAGTGGGAGGCATATACCTATCCTGTGTGGCAATGGAGATGGGGTCATAAGACGACTGTCATCACCATTCCTTATAGCCCCTGGTGGGCTTTTGAGTATCCCGATCCAGGCGAGTGGGTTGAGGGCATAACCTCTAACTTTGCCCTCGATGTTCTCCATGAGTTCCACAATGCTATCTGGAAGTGGGCATCCTACTTTGGCATAAAGCTGTTGGATACTTATCGCCCTGCTCTTCCTGATGAGCCCTGGCTTGATGAGTCCAACAAGGCTTTGTATCCCACTAGGGGCCATCTCTACAAGGCTTTCTTTGACCAAAAGGGGATAACGGAGGCATTAGAGAAGCTTAAATAAAGTAGTATGAAGGAGGCTAAATGGCGACTGGATTCTATGTGGAATGGGCGAAATGCGACATCTGTGGAAAAGAGGATGAGGGCTTTGTCCTGAGTAAGACATACGAAATAGAAACTCTGCAAGGTAGGTTAAGCGTTTCTTTCAATATATTTATCTGCGAAGCCTGCATTTCAAAAGGATTTTCAGGGATTCCATATGATTTGATTCAAGGACTTCAAGGACTGTTGAATTCAATAAAGGAGAAGTAGGACGACTGAGCTCAAGTTCGCCAGCGACACCAAGCATCGCAAGCAGTTCTTCACCAGGCTATCCTTCCAGCATCCAGCAAAGATGATTCTGCCCCTGCAACTGTGGCTCTATGACAATTACACCAGTGCTGGTGAAGTGGTGCTTGACCCGATGGCTGGTTCGGGCACTGCTCTGGTGGGCTGCTCGATGGGCAGGCACGTCATCTGTGTTGAGCTTGAGCCGAAGTTCGTGGATATTATGAAGGGCAACTGGGAGAAGATAAAACAGAGAGGGCCAATGATGGGCTGCGAGATGGGTCAGGCGACAATCATTCAGGGTGATGCCCGAAGCCTGGGAAGCTTGTTAGTGGACAAGATTATCACCTCACCACCCTATGCTGAAGCGAATAAGGGTGGAGGAATTGCACAAAAGGGATACGAAGGCAAATACGGCAAGGATGAAAGTTTACATCTGCGCCATGATAGACCTTTAAGTAACG
>ERZ1292632.574-Hain-H43-01um-R2-574-length-40618-cov-38_pt1 | contig 37953 bp, 53 predicted proteins | sample MGYA00564407_ERZ1292632 | MGnify/ENA primary metagenome ERZ1292632 (study PRJEB36523, sample SAMEA6512637) | groundwater metagenome | collected 2019-01-08 | study: AquaDiva: Metagenomics assemblies of 32 groundwater samples | reverse complement strand
AAGCATTGCCATCAGCATCAGTAATAGTTATTGTTGCATTATACGGATTGCCTCTTTGTATTGTCATTGTTGCCATTTCATTTTATTGTAAAGTTAAATATTTTTTATCATTCGCAACGTGTAATACTTATTGAAATATACCCTGCATTATCTTCCTCAACTACTCTTGTAACTCTTCCGTTTAATGAATCAAAATCCTTTCCACATGCCAATACAGAACCTGATTCAAAGCAGTCATCAACTGAATTATTAACATAAACAGTTGTTACACATACTCCGCATTTTTCTATCTCTTCGCACCCTGAAAAGCAAATAATCGCAAAAAAAATAAACAATAGTTTTTTCATAGTCTTAAATTTATATTATACAAATATAGTAAATATATTTTTAAGGTGCTGCTAATGTTATTTGATACCAAGCCCCATCATACGCCTGAAATTGCCCGGTAGTTGTATTATAAATTATCATTCCGTTCTTTCCTGTCATTACATCTCTTTCTGATGTAGTTAAGTTTGGTACTGTCAAGGCTCCTACCCTAATATCAAGACCGGGCTTCAAACCAAGACTTGTATTTTCTGTTGGACTAAAAACCGCAACCGAATAACCTAATCCACCCCCTATTACTGTTATCCTTCTCCTTGTAACTCCTCCGTTATAACCTTTTCGATTTATAAAAACAACACCATAATTATCATTATCTTCTTCGTTGCACCAAAGATCATTACCAACTAGTTTAATATTACCTTTCCAAATATTTGCCACATTCGCTATTGTAGTAGCTCCAGTAAAGTTAGTACCTGCAACCTGAGCTGTAAAAATTATACCTGCCCCCGAAGAAGTAACCACAACTCCCCCTGTAAGGTAGGACGCTGCCCATAATGCCACAAAAGCCGTTGCCGTTTCTGTATAAGAATTAAAGAAAGTTGCCAGACAGGTAACTCCGTCACAAAGTATATTCGCCGTTCCTGAAGTCCCTGTATCAAGAGTGACTGTATCAATTCGAGCTTCGGCAGTGACTGCTTCCTGGTAATGTTCTGTTGCTTCACCATTAAGATTACCTGCAATATTTGATATACTGGCCCCGGGTACAAATGCAACTTCCAGCTCAGATGTAAATACTATCTTATTTCCTTCACTGCTTAATGTTACTCCTTCTGCTGCGAAAGTAGCAATAGTAGTCGGGTCATTGGCAAAATTAGATGCAGTAGTTGAAAGTGAAGTATCAAATGTTGCAGTCGCCGTTGCTCCTGCACAACTAACCTGAGCCGTCCCGCTTGTCCCTGTAAGAGTTATTTTATCTATTTCTGATTGTGCTGCTACATTTGGATTGGTATTAACTACTGTTCCGTCCAAGTCTCCTACCGCAACCGCAACCGTCGCTAGATTACTGTCAATACCACTGAATACCCCATGTATCGTTAATATAGTACCGTTCCAGTCCATGTAATTATTCCCGCTGTCACCGGCATAGAATTTACCAACTCCCGACACGTTGGCTATTCTTATCGGCCAGTTCGTACCTGAAGCATGAAATCCAAGAAAGTCATTTGTAAATGCCAGTGCATTATCCGGTGCCGTCTCTGCGAGTCGCGAAGGAATACTACTAAGGTTTGTTCCCCATGTAGCTCCCACGGTAGCACCGGAAGCAACACTGGCTAGTTTAGTTCCTTCTCCAGGGTTAATACCTGAAACTGATGTCGGCTGATTTGATATATTTGTTCCCCATATTGCACCGACAGTTGCGCCTGATGCAACACTATTTAATTTAGTTGCTTCAGCACTATTTATCCCCGATACCGACGTTGGCTTGTCTGTAAAATTAGAATAACCATTAGCGGCAGTGATTATCATTGAACCTTTCACGCTTAATGTCCCTGATGCGGCTGCGTTCCAATCTACATACCCATCAGCATCACCGATTCTAAATTTATTATTTGTCAGATCAAAATAGTTATTCGTATCAATAGATTGAATTTTCCCGGTTGTAATAGTCCCGCCATTAATATAAGTCATTCCGCTAACGAAATCGAAATCCCGGTATGTACCTGTTACGGCAAACAACATCCCGACAAGAAAATGATAATATCCCGCAACCTGTTCAACTGTTATTTGGCTTGATGATAGTATCCATTCTCCTGTTAGTGCTGACTTGCTACATTTTGCATATAAATAATAAGCTGTTGCCGGGGTGAGCGATGCCTGATTCAACGGAGTCCCTATTACCCACGTATAACCGAGTCCGGTAATCTCAATCTGAAGATGAACCAGTGATCCGGCACTAACATAAAGAGTATTTGCATCACCTCCGTAATTTGCTTTAATAGTTACATTTGAGAGCCAGAAATCCCGCGACTTGGTTCCTACTGCCAAATAAGCTGTCTCAATACTTAATGGCTTTAGATTTACCGGATCAAAATACATATCTGTATCAAAAAGCAGGTCTTTCAATGTTTTTTGATTAACAGTATTTCTTCTGGCCTGTTCCGATATCCGCCTGTCAACAAAGACTGTTTCTTTGCGTGTTGAAATTGCAGACTTAACAAGTCTTTCCTGAAGTGTATATGGTACAAAATCAGCAATTACAGCTTTTATCTGGTATGGATCGACAAGCGGAAATTCAACACTGGAAACTCTTATCAGAGAATTAATACTCAAATCGGTATCAACAATTGTAACTTTGTCCCCTGCATTCAAATCTAAAGTTATCCCTGAAGCATATTTCGGATCAATATCAATTGTATATACAACCATAGGGATACAGTTCTCATCTAAGAAAGACTGTGTTGCCACCTGTAAAGCTGTCTCCGCTGTCGTGATGTACGAAGTAGGCATCGAGATATTAACAAGCGTGTAAGTATCCCCTACATGAGGGTAATTACTTGAATCAGGGCGTATAGCACCGTCTACATCTTTGAACGGTGTAATATAAAACCGCTTAGTTGCATTAGTGTATTTCCATATCTCACATTCAACGCCTGAATTATCCCCGGATTTAAATACTATTGTTGCTGTTTGCCCCTCAATAAGATAGCTATTGAGATCAAAATCCATAGCAGAATCGGTCAGAAAATCAGTATTTGAGTTCCAGTCCCCTGTACCGGAAGCAGCGTAACTGACACTTGTTAATGTGCCGGTACGATGAGGGTATATATTATTATCAGTATATTGTCCCTCAATTATACCATATAAGCCTGATGTAGAAGATACCAGGTAGCCCGATGCAGCCATCCCCGCTGTAGCAAATATCAATCTCTTTGCCCCGGACCGGTATGTTGAGGGTATGTTCGTAGTTGCACCAAAGCCAAATACTTTTGTTAAGATATTCTGATCCTGTACCTGTACCCGTTCCAATTTATAAAGGCCTAACCCTTTTCCGTACTCAAATCTATAAGTAGTAGTCGTTCCTGCTGCATCCTTTAGGCTAATCGCCTTACTGGACAACTCAAACTCCATATCAAATGCCTCAGCAACTCTTATCAGTGCTGCCAAACAGGATTCATTCGTAAATCGGAGCATTATATCATCGCTTGCATCTACAGTGCCGACTGTCCATCCTGCATCTATCTCGTTTATAGATGCAACTATATTTGTAACAAAATCGGTTGCGCTTCCGGGATATGAGTAATCAGCAAGTCCATCAGAAGAGATAAATAGCTTTTTCTTTAAATTATATAATACCGATTCAAAAACTATTGAGTACTGAAAAGATGAGTTATTGAGCTTTACAACAGAAGGGAGCCTGTTGATATAGTAATTTTCAGAATCGTATGTGATGAAATCCCCGATAGTAATATCAATGATTGATGAATAGAGAAATTCGCACCTGATGAAGTGGTCTCCCATAAGCTTTTTCTGAAATACGGTTTTTTCGTCAATATTTATAGTGACTATCTCAGTGGCAGGCGGTCTATATATTATCAATTCAGTCATTTATTCTACTCTGTATGTACTGTTGAGAATAATTACGCTATTGTTTGCAAAATTTGTATCAACTAAAGATGTTTTTACCCCTGCGTTTGTAATTTCGCTAAGTTCTATGGTTTGTGTATTAATAACTGTATATGCCATAGGAAAATCAGCAAATGAGATATTTAATAAATATAGAGATACAGCCGATCTTGATCTAATTTGATTTTCAACAATGAATGGCAATCCTCCAATAATAGCGTCTCCTGTACTTACTCCTTTTGATGTGAGTTCGAAATATCCTGATATTGTTACTATATTACCTATTTTTGTATAAGCCCCAGCATTATTTGCACCATACGTAATACCTGATGCAGCTCCGCCAAATGTTATACTAGGAGTCCATGTCCCTTCCTGATAATCATCCAGTGTATTCACATTTGCACTAGGCACTTGTGTTGCAGGAAAGCCTATTTGCCCTGCTGCGAATATTGAAAGTGCTGCTAGTAACTCTGCGACTGTAGTATAGCAAGTCTCGCCGGTTGTTATATTATGAATCAATAACTTATCAGTTGTTAAAACTGTACCTCTTGCAGTTAATTCTGATGGAAATTTCTTTGTTGCCATTCCTTTTATATTAAAATATATTCACTTGCTTCTGTTAAGATATATTCACTTGCTTCTGAAAACAAGTAATTAAGATAATTCACATTAACAGCCATTAGTGATGCCTGAAAATTTGCAATTACCTGACCATAAAAATGTACGTTATCAATAGTAAACCCTTCAACTGCAAAGCAGTCCACGTTTATCTCATCATTGATCTTTATATTTCTTGTGCCGGCAGATGAAAATAATTTATAAAGAGCCGATACCTTACTTTGAAAATCTGTTAATGAAGTCCCGACAATAAATCCATTAAATTCTAATGTCTTATTTTTACGCTTCGTAATCTGATAACCTTCTGATCCGTATTGAGTGAATAATTGCTCTTTAAGTTCCGGTAAATTATGAAGTGCTTCTGCTTTGGATAGATATAATCCAAATGATGAAAATGGTATCTCATCAATAGTGTATTTGTCTGATCCGGTTGATGGAAGTGTCCCCGTTAAAACGACAACCGGTTCCCGGAATGTCATCTCAATCTTTGCCCCTCCGTTCATATATTCAGGGATCACTGATTTAATATACCCGGAAGCACTATTATAAGGCGTTTCAAATATACTTAATCCGGTAGCCGCATTAATAGCACTATAAAATGTCTTCAGATTATCATTAATATTTGAAAATATAGACCCATGAAAAATTATGTCACGTCCGGCAAAAAATAAGTCCCCTGCTGCCACGTATGGCTCAATAGAGTTTTCGTCTCCCCATTCGTAAAAACATTTTCCTGTACGCTCGGGAAGATTGAATATTCCTGACATGGCAATATTGGAATTATCGCTATGTCCAGCAACAATGCTATAAGTAGTTAAATCCGTGCCATTTAAGATATATGCCATAATTATAACGCCCCTGCTGGTACCTGTTTAATATTTCCTATTATTGTATCAAGTTTCGGATTAATTTTTAAAAGTTCCTGCCAACTTCCGTATGTATTTGCTTCAATGCCGACTAAATGACTTATTCCCATTTTTGAGTAATCTTTAATAACTCTTTCATCATCTGCGAATCTGCGGAATAGTCCTGTAAGTTCATTCCCTGTCTCTTCGGTCATATTGCGAACAATCGCGGTAAGTCCTGCATTAGTAGATGTTGTTTCTCCAATGCCTAAAGTATTGATAGCATCAAACTTTTTTCTTTGAGCTTCAGTAAGCCGATTTTGATATATTTTTAAAATATTCTTTTCTCCTTCATCAATAACACCGCCAATTAATGCCTTGCTTAAATAATCCAAATATACTTTCATCTCTGAACTATCAAGCATATCTGCTGTAAATATTTTCATTACAGCATCCTGAAGAGTTTCGTTCATAAAGTCTGCAAAGTCAGTTACGCTGGATTTTCCTTCCCGAAATCCTTGTGCAATTTTATCAGCAATAGTATTTTCAGTAATCCCTCCTCTTAGAAAATCCTTCAATTCCTGATCAGCATCATCTATTGCATTCTGCGTTTCCTTAATAGCAGCTGTCATTTCATTCCATGTTTTTTCGGCCTTCTTCATTTTGGCTTGAGTATTCCAAAAATCACCACCGCTAAGTGTTTTTTGAGCCTTATCGAGTGCCGTATTTTGAATATCTAGTAACCTATTGAGGTCATCAATTTCTTTTTGACGTGCCGATTGTTCGCCTCCTTTTCGTGCTGATAAATCAATCAATCTCTGCTGCTCTTCTAACAGGACATTTATCTGTTCAATCTTTGCGGAGAGTTTTTCGCTCTGATCAGGAATTAACGACATGAAACTAGAAACAACACTAATTACAGTACTAATAGCGGCTCCGACATAATTTCCAGATGCAAACTGACCTATTACATTTAACTTATCATTAAGTACTTTTAACTCTTCCTCCCCTAATCCGAGCTGTTTCCCAGCTAAATAAATTAATTCGGAAGCACCCGCGATTAACTGTTTCTGGTTATCTATTTTTTTATTACCTGCTTTGATATCCAATTTATCAGTTTTTTCACCTTGTTCCCTTAATGCATCGCTCATTGGTCTCAGTTCAGTCATTTTCTTCCTGAGATCATCAAAGGTCTTTTGTACTGTTTCTGTTTTGGGTTTCGGAATGACAGACGGAGTTTTAAAACCTCTGGTTGCTATTGTAGTCGGCACAAACCCTTCATAAGTTACTGCATCGACAATTTGTTTTGCAAGTTTTTCCCTTAATTCAAGTTCTTTTTTAAGTTCTGCAATCCTTAATGCAGTGGCTTTTATTTCAGCACTATTACCTTCTGCGATGGCATCATTAAGTAGTTTTTCTTGTTCTGTAATTTTTTTACCCAGATCATTACGCTCCTCCCAGTTTTTATTCTGCTCGTCAATCTCTTTATCCCAGTTATCTATCATTTTATTCCAGGTAGCAGCTCTTTGAGTTTCATTCCTTCGGGATTCATTATCAAATGCCCTTTCATCATCATTTATCTGCGCCCACATCTTACTGAGATCATTCCTCTGCTGTTTAGATAACTTGCCTACCTGTATGGCATATTCACCGAGCTTATCAGCACCTGACCCAAGCAATTCGATCTGTTTTTCTATTGCAAAAACATCCGCTCCTTCGCCCTGAGCTTCTTTAATAAGACGGTTGTACTCTTCCCCTGCCTCAATTACTTTTTCAAGTGAGGTATATTCATGCAAAAGATTCTTGATTTTTTCCTCTGATAATTTAGTTGTGGATGCTGCAAGCGCAAGAGACGCATTAAATGTATCGTTATCTAATTTGATTATCGCATCATATTTTTGTCTGGTAAGCTCATTGATCCTTGTTAATGATTGAAGTCTTTTTAGATTATTCTCATCATCCTTATCATAAGTATCTTCCCTTAACTTACCTATTTCCCTATCTAGTTCCGATTCTTTGATTAAATTTTCATTTCTTCTATTCTGAATAGAATCCATTACCTTAACATATTTCACCCCGGCCTCGACAGCCTTATTCATGCCACTAATAAAACTAGTCCAATCACCTGATGCAATGGATTTGAAAAAATAATCCATTGCTGCCGTTGCCCCTCCAATAATACGCTCAAACTTTTGAGTTGCAGCGTCAGATGAATCAATAATACTTTTGAATAATTTCATAACAGCACCGACTGAAGCAAGTCCTATTACCCATTTACCAAGCTTCCCGACCAAGCCACTAATAGACCCTTCTTCTTCTTTATTAGCTTCTATCTGTGCCTTTTGTAACTGGCTTAGCCGTGCCTGCTCTTCTGCCAACGCCCTCTTTGCAGAGCCAAGTTCGCCTCCTGCTGCACTCTTTAATTTCCCAGCCCCGGCATCATCATAGGCTTTTTGAAGTTTTTTGACATCGCTCTCAATAGATTTTATAAGTTGCTGTTGTTCTTTTATAGCATCTTTAAAACTTTTTGTTGTCTTATTAAGTCCTTGATCGACGACATTGCCTTGTTTCTCGACATCTTTAGCCCAGTTTTTTACAGTCTGATTCGACTGCTTAATGGCATCCTCTAATTTTTTGCTGTCTAAATCGGCGGAAAAATGTATCTCACTCATGTCCTGTATATTTATCAAGTATTGCGCTTGCCTGCGATCCGGTAATTACTTTCTTTGCCTTGTAGTCATACCAGGGAAAATCTGCACTCTCAATTTGTAAGGCAATCCAACTTTTATTCATTACTTCTTCATCTGTTAAATGTAGCCTCGTCCGGTACATTGCTATTTTACCAAATATTGAATCACCCCCTTTTACTACTCCGGTTTCTTCTTCAATATATTCATCTTTCTGGCCAATGCCATAGTGTAAAAAAAAACCTCTGCATCCGAGTTTTTAATAAGCATTTTAAATAAAATATTTTGATTCTTATTCGACAAAGTTGATATAAGATAAGTAACAAATGTTATATGCTTTGTTCTTGTTGCTATGGCTATCGCTCTATTGATATATTCTGAATTTTCAGCATGTTCCATAAGTGCCTGAAAATATGTTATATCACCATCTTTCAGTTCTTCCATTTTACATAATTCTGCACTTATCCTGATATTGTCTTTAGTCGATATCGGCCTTATCTGGAATGCAAAAGTGAGCAAACCCCATCTTATCTGAAAACAATCAGAAGGATCAGCAACATCAAGCAATACATTTGCTGCTCTTCGTTTCATAATGAAAAGCCTCCCGAAAGAGGCTCTATATTACATCGGAGGCCCGTACTTATAGATTCTCCAGGTTGCTGAATTATCAGTTGTTATCTGCGGGATAGCTTTTACCTCAAGCGCAAAGAGCTTATCACGTCCACCGCCACCAACTAGACGTGTCGCACATGCTGCATTGTAGATTTGAAGTTTTTCCCCAGAATCCAGAGTCAAATCCAGAGCAAGATCGATTGAAGTATAACCGGTTGCAGGTGTATATCCTGACACATTGCCCGTCCCTCCTTTAAATGCGGCTATATTTGCAAATGTCATGTCATAAAACTGGAAGGTTGCTTCTAATTTGCCTTCTTCAGTCTTTACGCTTCTTACAGGCGAAAATTGCTGATCGACAAAAAATTCAGTTCTCGAACCCTCTGTCTCTTCAATAGTTACAGAACCTTTAACGGTATTCGGCGCAGTAGTCAATGATGTTCCCGAAGGAAAATTACCGGCTCCCGTTGCTGATGTTCCGTATTTCACGGATGCTATTCCATATAAATAAACTGCCATAATCTTAATTATTAATGTTTTTGAAACTAAATCTTAAATTTGAATAATGTTCTCCAAGTCCCTCTTCTCTTATAGTCTCCTGACTTTCAAAGTCAATTAAATATGATGTTGTAGAGACTTGTTTTAATGCTGCCAAAACTAATGCTGATCCTGTATTCAACTTTGTATCATTAGGAATGAATCCTGTCGTTGTCCCCGCATCGATATCCTTAACATGATAGTTGACATTGAAATAACATTTCTGTAATGTCTGCGAATTAATGGGAAGCGAATTAATAATCATGTATTCAGCAGCTGTAGACTTCGATGGTTTTGTCTTCCGATACTTTGGCACTGTAATTGACCCTAGTAACGAATAAATAACATCTATCACGTAATCCGTTGTCTTGTAGTCGCTCATGGTATAAATGTTTCTTCCATTCGTGCTGCTGATCCTTCTTTAATAGCTCCCAGGTTCTCCAAGTACCCTGCTAAATCAACCATACAAACATCTGCCTGATAAGAAATAACATTGTAACCTTTCGATTCCACATAAGATGCGTAATTCATCCCTGCAATGAGTATCATCTGAAAGCCTGTCGGCTTAATGAACTCTTCAACCTTTGATTTATTAGTTACTATCTCATTCTTCTCATGTACCAATTCCCCATTATGGAAAATAAAGTAACCTATTGAATTACGAAGGTTCGTAGTCTGGTCTTTGTAGGTTCCCATTGCATGATCCTGCATTTGTCCCCGTGCATTGACTATAAATTCTTCAGCTGCATAGATAAACGCATTGATGATCCCCTGATAAAGTGCATCGGCCTGCTCCTGAGTCTCCCGCCTGATCCTTCCTTCGTTGAAATTACTCTTTAGAGCCATAGTCTTGAATTTAATTGACCATTTGAGGCACGTTTTACTTTACCGGAAATCGAACCATTTGAAAGTGCAGTAAGAACAAAATCAGATCCCACAGGGATAACGACTGTCGTAACTGGTATAAATACATCAAATGAGTAATCGATTAAACCACCATCTATGCCGGCTATCTTTTTCCCAGTGCCGTTCACTTCTGCCCGACAGTCGAATGTATAATCAGTTGTTGCCCCTGCTGTCCATATTCCGCTAGCATTTTGCCAACCGGAAGCGGATGTAGTTACTACAATGCTATCAGGGTATTGTACCATTAAAATCGCTGTACAAATGTTGCTGTTTTTTTCAAAGAACTCGCAGGTATTGGATTCACTGCACTATATTTTGTATAAATCCCAGCTGCCAAAGATAAAAGAGCCGTCTTGTCAGTCAAACTGATTTGATAACCCCCCTCAGAGATATTTGCCGCCGTTACCAGTGTAGTGATCGCATCAGCATAAGCCAGATCAAATGATTCTCCTCCTGAATAAATACCAGCTGAAGTAAGTCCCCTGTCTTGTAATGCCAGAATAAAGGAATTTTCCGTCAAGGGATAATTTAACTTAGCTTTTATAGCTTCCAGGTTTGTCATGTCATTTTATTAAAAAGGGAGCAGGAGATCTCACTCCCTTGATAAAATATGATTAACTATAACTGGTTGCGTCCACTTTCAGGATAAACAAACCATCCACATCAGTAAACCGGGGAAAGGCATTCGCCTGCCCTTTTGTGAACTCCCCGAATGGCTCCAGTTCCGACCACTTACTGATCAGTATATGATCTCTCTTGACCATAGTCGCTTTTTTGCTAACCGATGGGCTAGTTTCTTCGGCGATCGGACCATGAAGTATATTACCTACCTGAAGTTGAGGAATAAAGGTTACATAACCGCCTTTCCATGAAGGTACGTTAGTCAGGGCATGATCAGCATTTTCAAATCGTGCCATTGAATCAACAACTATAATCTTTGGCAAGAGTCTAGATGCAAGTTCCTTGTTCAGTTCATCCATTGTTGGTTTGGAAGTTGCGAAAGTAGTGTCACGCATTACAGCAAACTCATTTTTCACCTGCGTATTTGCCTGGAGTTGACCTAGTGCTGTCTTGTCCATGACCATATATTCGTAGGAATAACCGGATGCAGATTGGTTGTCAACCACTGTCCTGATATCATCCAAAGGTGTGGCACCGGATGCCTGAGACCATTGCAGCGCAACAGCCCCTTTGTTTGCAGCGGGAATACCAAAATCAACATTAGCTTCTGTTATAATGCCGTTGTTATTGGATGTGGTAAGTGCTATAATACCATAGCTCAAAGCTTGCATAGCGAGATACTCGGTGCGTGACATGACTCCTGTATAACAGAAATCAATATCATTAAATACGATATCCAGTAAAGCATTTCGGTTTTCATCACCACGAGCCAGAGCCTTCAATGTATTATACTCGTTGTAATCTTTCTCGTCCAACTGCCGTTTTAAAGCAATTTTAGGTATGTCCCCGGTTGTTTTGGTGACAACCCTACGAGTTTTTAAAGGAGCTGAAGCATTATACTCAATAACATCTGCCATGACAGGATTACCTCCCGATCCCGTAAGGGATTCCCATGTCAGTTGTGTGGTATATTTTAGAGGGAAGAACTTTTGCCAAAAAAGTCTCTTCAGGAACTGTTCACGCCTAGCATTAATGTAGGCTTCCATATTTACTTTAGTGAAACTTTCACTTAATATTGATCTTTCCATTTTTTTCTAATTTTTAAAAGTTACACAAAGCGAATTAACGGAAGCTTGGTTTTCAGCGTATCGTCAATATGATACGGCATAAGATTCTGGCGTACACGCCCACGAACGACTATACCACACCCGGTATTTTCCTTGTCTCTCTCGACATAATTAGCCGATATACCTGCAGGAACATATTTAAAGTTCGAATGCCCTAGTCCGCTTGCCTGAACCAATATCCCACTTGCAGCAACATCAGCTCCAAGCCATGAACAAGTTATAATTCCCACACCTGCTCCTGAAGCAGAAATAGCAGTAATTAAAGCTCCTGATGCGGCACCAGAAGCAGAAGTGCCAATAAAATCATTGACTTTAAATTCGTGATTGTCATAAACCACAAGGGCATTTGCACCCGTAGCGAATGCATTTTTAACCATTGCTGTCTTTACGATGTGGTAAACACCACTGGTGTCCACGCCTACAAGCGTACCCTCTTTTATGCCGCTGGATGAAGTTGGTATATCATCTTTCTCAATAACTCCTCCCCCGGCAATATCCTCAAGGATTGACTCAACGGCCAACGTCCTCTCGGTATCTGTTTCTCTAGTTGTTACATACATAATTAATTATTTTTTAATTTTTTGACTCTTTTGGGAACTTATCAGCCAGGTAATCATCAATTGTTACCCTAGCAGCTGCTGCCCCGCCTCCCACTGGCGGTACTGAAATAACGACCCCCTTCTCTGCCATCTCCTGTCTGAACCCGTTGAAATCGGTTTCAATGGATGCGACCAGTTGGTCAATTTCGGCCTCTGATTTTGGAACCAGATTCCGACCCTTTAAATACGATGCCGGAATATCCTTCAGTTTTTCATGCTTACTGACTCTTTCAGCCAGTGCCGTCAAAGTCTTTTCCTGCTTTTGTGCTTCGATCTCTGCTGTAAGTTTTTCGGTTGCTTCCTGCTGTTCCTTTTTAAAGGCAGTAAACCATTTCGGCTCATCAGGATCAATATCGACCTCTTTTTTCGGTCTGCCCGGTCCTCTTTTTAAAGGATCTTCAATTGGCTTTCCGTTTTCATCAAGTCCGTGTTTTTCTTGCCATGATTTAAGATCGAGTTTCGCTTGTGCTATTCGCTTGTCCCCTTCAATTTGTAGTTGACCTGCTGAATATTTAAGTGTTTCAATGACCCCATCCGATAAGATGGTTTCAATATCTTTTTCTTCTTTTATGGTTTTGCTGAACGTATCTGCAACCCCTAATAAAAATGATTCACTGACCCCGGTTAATTTCGATTTCAGGAATGCTACAATTTTTTCTTTCATAAAATAATATAATTTTTGTAAAATTAAACTATTCCTTATTGTCAATTCATTTGAATTGTTTAACTTTGTCTCTATACGGACAATAATATGATATTAACAGTTTTAGAATACGCAAAAAAATTCCCTTCCAAAGGGAAAGTATTATCTTCCAAAACTATTATAAGACGTTGTATCGACGGGTTTTTACCCTCAGGTCATCATGCACGAAATCTACCTTGTGAATCAGGAGGGAAAGGACAATGGGTAATCGAAATTGCGGACGAAGTGCCTCAGGTAAAAGTGACAAAGACTGATCCGGCGAAACCGGATATCAAAACAATGAATAGGAAGTATTATAATTTGCGGTAATAAAAAAGCCCCTGATTAATTTCAGAGGCTTTCAATAAAATTGATGACCATTAAACTAATCGAGGAAATTCATCAAATCCTGCTGTAAACTTTAAGATTCTCGGTTCAATTCCCTTTCTATAATAATTCCATGTTTTATAAATTAATGCAAGTTTTATCCAATGGGGCATATTATGTAGTTTACTTGCTTTATCGTTCATTAATTTATTTCTCAATAGATATATTGGATGTGACCTAGTTAGATTAATACCATCACAAAGAAAATCCATAAATTCAACAGAATGTTGAGCATTTATATTATAAAGTATACCATAAACACCACCTAATATTGAAGGTGAAAGTACTTTACCAAATGAATTATACCAAGATTGGCAAAATTTAAATGCTTCATTCCAAAATGATTCTCTTTTATAGTATTCATTTAAAATATCAGTATTCGTTAAATAACATTCCTGACTACTTACCGCAGTATTTTTAAATCCCCCATTTAATAATAAATAAGATTTAATCATCGTTGATAACCATCTATCATTTTTAATACCATTGAATCTAAAAACATCACCTGCATTTCTCGGTGTACCAGTGTCAAGAACATCCATAATACTATCATCGAGATCTGAAATAATTAACAATGGAATGCTTTTATTAGATTGAATTATTGCTAATAACCTATGTTGGCCATCAAGTAAATATCCCTCCCTAGATATTTTTATTGCTTCTCCAGTTTCTGCCTTCCATTTGCCAACTGTCATATCATAGGCAAATAGATTTACTTTTTTAGTTCGCACTACTCTATTTTTATGAGTCACTGATAGAATAGACTTTGCAATTTCGGGTGTAATTAATTTCACTTCCGTTTTCATGATAAATAAATTAAATTTTGAAAATCTTATATTTGAATAATGCCTGCGATCTAATAATTATTAAAGCCCTTTCCCCTAATGGCAAACCGGTAACATGCACCGCATCAGGGTACTCAGGCAAATAATATGTTTTACATTTTGCATGTTTAGAATGTTTGCTAGTACAAATATAAACAATATTCCGAATAAACAACTATTTTATAGCTTTTTTTATTGCCTCCAAGTTTTCTTCCATTATAAATGGCATTGTCTTATAATTAGAATACTTATCGAAGTTCTCTTTCCAGAACTCTTTAAAATTCGGCGGGTAATCTGTTATTTGCTCAGCTTTCAATGGCTTATTTCCCTTTAGATATTCTTTAAAATCCTTTTGAGGCATCAGTATTGGAACAGCCACGCACAAACACTGCGGGTGATTTCCTATGAATATATAAGTCTTTGGGTAAATCCCTGCTAACTCTTCACAAATTTCAGGGTAATTATATTCAGGATGTTGTGCAGATAATTTAATTTCGATACCGATAACCATAGGTAACTGTCTCCACCGAATTGAATCGGCTAACTGGAAAGATTGATTCGTATTTGTGCGGGCTGTTCTCATTGCATTTCTGAAAGCCGAATTATACACTCCCTGACCTGATTTATTCTCAATCATTGCCTTTGATGCAATAAGTTTGCCGTTCTTATCCCTTACTCTACGAAAAAAACTATCTGGCGACTTTAAATATTGCCGAATTCTCCGGGATATAGTACTGGCACTGGCTCCATTTATCATGCCCAGACCTAAATGTGTTTCGAGTTCTGATCTAAACTGCGCCCCTACTTTCCAAATAGCATCCGATAAAGTACCTGCTCCTTTGTCTCCTGAAATGAAAGCCTTTAAAGCGGGTATATTTGGTAAATAGTATTTAGCATTTTGACTCGTTTTTATTATTGAAATTGTGCGAATATAATCTGAAACTATTTCATCGTTTTTAGAATTACTTAAATTCCAACTGTATTTTATTTCTTCCTCTGTTAATTCCAGTATTTGAGAATTGAATGATTCAATAATTACATCTATTTTTTTGTTGACAACTCCGTTAAATTTAAATGCCTTAGAGAATCTCATATTTGGATCATTTGCCAATAAACTGAAATCATCAGCAATTTTATCAAAAATAGCTTTGTATTTTTTATTGAACGACAATTGATTTTTTAAGAATCTCTGTCTATAAGTCAATGATATGTCATTAGGATTCATCCTGCTTCTCTTAGCCTCTTATTATAACTAATTAAAGATAATGATGTCTTTAATCTTTCTTCTTCGGATTCGTATCGTTTTTTCGCTGCATCACTTTGTTTTTTCCTTGTTTCAATGGGAGTTGTCATTCCTTTTCTGTATGTATTACCTTTTTTAGATTCTCCCATGTTTTTACGATGTTCTTCTGTAAAAGGAGGTTTCTTTTTGCCTTTACGATCTTCTTTAAAATGTTGAATTGTTTCGGGCTTGTGCTTCTTCCCAAAAAAAGGGTTGTCCTTCCCTGATTGCTTTCCTTTATGTGATTCGCTTGCATTTTTACAAAATTCAGGAGACATCTTTAATCCTTTATTCCATGCTTTCTGTCCTTTATGTAATTCACCCATTTTATCACAAACCTCTTGTGAATATTTTAATCCGAAATGGCTGCGAGCCGTCGGACACATATTGAACCATGAATTACAAGCATCTATATAAAATTGTTCTAATTGAATAATACCTTTTTCATCTGGCACCAAATCAACCTTATCACAATAGATAAGAACTGAAAAAATTAAATCAGCCCGGCAATATTTATTATAATGAGCTTGCAGTCTCGCTGAATGATGATTCCCTTTTTTTAACCGATACCAATGATCCCATTTTCTATTCTGTAAATTTACAGCACTCCCAACATAACACCGTTCCGGCTTAATTACACTCTGAATCTTATATATTCCGCTGATATTCATATTCAAAGATACAAAATATTTAAATATATTTTTCTTCGGTTAATATTGATATTATTCCATTTTTCAATTGTTCGTCCTGATCGCACCATTTATTTGATAGTTCAAAATTAGTATTTATTGCTGATAATATCTCTTTATATGTATTAATAGTTAATCCATTGCAGATAGTAATTATCTCATCGAGATTATTCGCAACGAATATTCCCGCAATATTAAAATAGTCACTTATATTCTTGCATCCGTAATAAATCGGTACTGTCTTTGTTTGAAAACAATCAATAAGTTTCTCACTAAAATAATTAGCTATTGAAATATTCTCAATTGCAATATGAAACATAGAGTCAAATAACGGTTCTTTTGAGGCTCCCAAAACTAACTGATTAGTATAGTCCGCTTCGTCAAAATGAACAAACGAATGAGAATGCTGCGCATTGCCACTTAAATAGAACTTCTTTGGAATAGCTATCCGTTCCCTGTTTCTCCATAGATTGTGCCTGAGTGCGTGACCAGGCATGAAGTTTTTACCACCGATAACCGTTGAGACACTAAACTCCTTTTTAGTAAATTTGTAATCTTTAATCCATGTATTAGGGAAATGGAATAACCTGGCTTTCGGATTTGAGTCTAGTACATCTTCCTGATAGGTCAATAAATGAGTGTATTTATCCCTGTATCTTTGCACAGTAGAGACTAAAGGCTCCCGCCATGGCTCTTGTAAAATGACAATACGAAGTGAATCCGGCGGTACTGGCTCCATAGTGAACTGGTCAATATAAACATCAACTGGCTTGTTACAATCAATATCCAAGTTAATCGGATAACCGTAATGAAATTGTACTTTCATTCTCCTTCAAGGAATTTAATTTTCTTTTTATCATATTTCATATATGCATTGTATGATAATTGGACTGCGGCTGATTTAATAATTTTACCTGATATATTTGCAATCTCTTTTGTTATTGACATTTCAATTTCTCCTGCCTCTGCTGATTTAAGAACATCAAGTAAATTGTCTCTAAGTTCGGTTACATTTTTCATTTGATAATCTTTTAAGTTTAAGTTGTATTCTCTTTGCTTCAATTAATTCGGGATATCGACGAAGTATATTCAAAGAAGTTCCAGTTAGTTGTCTTAATCCAGACATTACATACCTATCTGTTAGATTTTTACGATTAAATACATTTTCTTCTATCTTTTTATTTTTAATCTTTATTTGATTTTTCTGTCTATATAATATACCTCTATTGATACACTCTTCTTTATGTAATTCCCGATATATTCTATTCTGAATAGAATATTCTATTTTATGAGATTCCCTGTACTCTTTGCATTTTCTAAGATGGTGATCTCTATTCAGATAATATCTTAATCTCCCCTTTTTATTATGATCTTCTTTATTTAATCTATAATTTTTTTTGCTCTTAGCTATAATATTTTTTCGATTTTTTTTATAATAAACTTTTGATCTATTTTGAAGTTTAGCTTTATTTAATTCTCTATATTCCTTATCAGCTTTACTCCTGCATATTTTGCAATGATATGAGTATCCATCTTTATTATTTCTGTCTTTATAAAACTCCTCTATCGGCTTTGTCTCTCCGCATTTCTTACAAGTGTGTTCCATAACTTAAATTTAAAAGCCCGAAAGTGGTATGAGACACCTTCAGGCTTTACGGTAATTACCAGTATTTTCCTGTGTTCTCATACAAACACAATTCAAAGTTAAATATTATTTTGATATAAACAACTATTCTTTAAGTAAATTTATTACATAAGCAGGAAAATCAAATCTAATACTCCCCTTCTTAAAAGATCTACCTTTCGAATTAATCTTCATCCATTTTATAATAGCATAATTCTCCGTCGTGTTTTCCGGACAAATTTGTAATCGCCCTTCTTTGTTAATTTTTGCTTTCATTATTCCAAATATTAAATTATATAAAATTCCAATCATTTGAAAATTGATCTTTGATTTCATTTGCCATATTACCCCCAAACCAAACAGACGGAGCGCAAACAACCTTATTAGGATTTTCATTCATAAATGTAGCCATACGGGAGAAATTACTGTTTGATATTATATTGTGCGTGCAAAGAGTTTGAATGTAAAGATCGTAATAATCCGGCACATTTTCAATAAAGGTTATCCGGGAATCTTTAAACGTCTCTTTGCACCAGGGAATATCATCTGAAACAATATATATACGGTCTATCCATGCCTTAGTCTCGATGAAATCCAGTGCTTTCTTATAATAGCTTTCCGGGCAAACGTAACTGGCATTAACCAGGTAATCACCCCTGCGTACATGAAGCGAAACACTATTTGTAAAATCCAATTTTATCTTACTAATTGTTTCCTGATCCTTAAACAGTTCAATTATATCTTTTCTACGATGACTGAAGTACTTTTCACTTACAAAAAAGCCTCTTAGTAACAGGTTTTTACTGTAAGGGATAGGATCATAATCATACCGACGTTCCCGATAATAAGTCTCCCCCCACCAGTCTACCGATAGATCCCTGAGCTTTCTGAATATATTATTCCGGTATGTCAGTAGTGGATGATCCTGGCTCATAGACCCATTACTGAAGTTAAAAGCGCACTCATCATTATTATCCAGTGCCAAAGCGTAAGTAGTTGCTACCTGAAACATCCTGGCTCCAACTCCCCCATCTAACATTGCTGTAATCATATTCTTTTAAATAAAAAATCGTTATGCGTACCATCCCATGCAGGATAATCTTTGCGATTATACCCGGTCAAGTTACTTAATATTTCATAATTATTCACTTTCATAAAATTAAATATGTCATCTTTGGTCTTACCATAAACCTCAATAATGACATATTTCGGCTTGTATTTATTAATGTCAAACCCTTTAAGTACTTCCATTTCATACCCCTCAACATCCAGGCTAAATAAATCAATGTTTCCTACGCCTGCCTCTTCCAATATCGAATTTAATGTCCGGCTCTTGACAGTAATAATTCCTTTTTTAATACCATCTCTTTCAAATAACCGCTCACCTCCGACACTTGATAAAAACGAACCATTAAAGTCTCCTGCAATCTCATTTATACTATCAGAAGCAACAAGAGCGCAATTAAATAATTTATTACCGGGCCTGTTTTCAGCACATTTATTAAATGCCTCAAGAGATGGTTCAATTAATATTCCGTGCCAGCCTGATTTTTCCAACTCATAAGTATAGCTTTGTGTTATCCCATCATTTGCCCCAACCTCAATATAAATACCAGTCGTTTCATTAATGAATTTAAACATGTTTGTTATGTAATGTTCTGGCTTTTTCCTCATTATCAATGTCCCCGGATATTCATTATTACCTTGTAAAATAAACTCCTTGCTGTACTTGTCGCCAAAAAAACTACCCTCTGAAACACAATAGAGATCATCCATTACACCTTTATTGTAATAATCGTAATCATGCACAATAAATACTTTCGTCTTATCCTTTAGAGTATTAATAGTCTGTATCCTTGCTTCCCAGGGACTCTGATCGACAAATACCAAATCATATACCTCCTCGAACATGGATTCTTTTAAATAACTCTCCCATGAATCAACGTGATTAAAATGGTAATTATCTGTACAGTATTTTGAATATGTACTCTGTAACCAACTTAAATCAGTCTCGAATGATTCAATCCTTAAGTTAGGATACCTGTGAGCAAATGATTGAAGGATTGAGGCACTGCCATCACCTGTACCAAATTCCAGCACAATGACCGGCTTTGAATAATCCAGCCTATTCAGTTCTTCAGTTAAATATTTCTGATGCGTGTAAAAAGGATTCATTCTAATCTCTTTTTAATATATCCCAGCAACTTCAAAGCATCTAAGGTAATTTTTTTATTCGAGTCGTAATCTATATTGCCCTCAATCATACTAACAATGCATTCTTTCAAAGGATCATTTTTAGGGTAGGATAAATCTATTGTATAACCGTCAATGGTAATTAATTTCCGATTTATTATACTTATGCGGTACTCAAAAGAACATTCCTGAAAGCCATTAGTCATATTCAAAGATAACCAATTATCATATACTGCATAATAACTAATCTCCCATTTAGTCGATTGGCTCCATTTTAATAATAGATATAGATCATGGTAAAGCAAACTATCAAGTATATTTTCTTTAACACATCCATCTTTCCTAGCCCAAATAAAAGAAATATTTTGAGGATATTCTGACTGGATATTTATAATCTCTTTCCTGAATAAAAACAGGTTATCAACAAAGATATTAACATCTTTTTGCTTTGCTAAATCGTAAAGCTCTTTAGCTTTCTCATAGTCCCCGGTAAATGGTTTGGTGCAGAAAATATATTTAATATCTCGCTGTATGCATTCTTTGACTATATCATAATGACTCATTGTTGAGGAACAGACAAATATAATATCTGCAAGACATAGATTTGTGCTTAAAGTCCATCCGTTTGTTTTGGAATCCACAACTAATAACAGGTTTGTAAGTCCGGTAATTTTCTCCTTAACAATACTTCCCCAGTACCCTTTGCCAAATAAAACGCTATTCATATCAGTCTATTTATATTATTTGCAGTTAATAGACAAGTTGATATTTTACCGGACAATACAGATATGATTTTCTGGCTTCCATATTCTGATACATCGAATACACTTAACCGTTCATCGTTATCATTGATAGGCAATGCCCGGATAGTTTGCCAGTAATCAACAAAATTACAGTCTTGAAGAAATCGGAAATACTTTTGTGAGGCTTCTTTTATTCTACTGATCTGATGTTTTATTATACTCTTATTATAAATATTCTCAAATAACCTATTCTTTATAATTTCTTTCCCGTAATGCCACGATCGAGGGATAACTTCGTTCTCTGTCTCAAATATTACAGATTCTTTGGCATGATAAAGCAAGAATGTTTCCCAATTAAAACCCTTTGGCATAACACTGCAAAATTTCCCATCCATTATTGTTAATCCGATCTTTGGAATATTATATTTGAAAACCGGGATAATGACAGTTTGTAATTTCAATTTAGTTTGTGGCAGTCCGAAAATCCTTTTTATCTTATTAATGTTAAAGTAAGTTGCATTGATAATAACATCATAATTCAAATCATCTTTAAATGAAATTTTTTTATTCAGGACCACCTTAATATCTGATTTCGTTAATTCATTTTCTAATTTTGATTTTATCAGTTTGTAATCAAAGATAGGCTCATTTGTCAGATATGAAGATTCAATGTTGCTGAAATCCATATCAATTGCAGGATATTGCTTTTTATAAACAAGGTACAAATTATTACAGAATTGTTCATAATAATTGCTGTTTACATAACCACTTTTTTCGATCATGTAATAATTCTCAAAATCAGAAGTTATCGCATCGCTGAAATAATCATAAAACAATTTATAGCTTTCCAGACATTGCATAGCCGTTGCCTTACTCCGGGGATAATGAAAACCAAAATGCAACCTGCTGTGATTTACTCGCGATGCGTTTTGAAGTATATCACTATTCATATCAACAAGAGTAACGCTGTGCCTTTTCGATAATTCCAGAGCTATTGTTATGCCAAATATACCCGCACCAATGACAATAATTTTCATTCTTTGGTTTTTAATTCTTTTCCAGTTAAAGCAAAATAAAGATTTTGGACAGTATGAAAATATTCCAATTTTTCTCCTATTAATCCATAACACAATTCACCACTTACGGAAAAGTAATATTTATTATCATAATATTTAATTGCACATCCTCCTTCTATATATATTTCTTTTTCATCAAATTTGTAAAGAATATATTCAAGATAGCCTTCGTCCCATACTTCATCTCTTGTTAATCCGGCTCTCAAAAGTATTTCTTCGGTTAAAGGGATAGGCTCAAAGAATGCTAAATAATTAAAATCGGCAGTAGTAAATTGTTGTGGCTTTGCAGAAATATTAGTTGGATCACCATAATACCTGTTTACCCAATTTCCGACACTTAATCCTGTTGCTTTCATCTTCGTATGATTTTATTTTTCCAGTATTCAAAATTCAATTTTATATTCCATGTGCCAGATTTTATCCTTACAAATTCCGATTCAAGAAATTCAGGAGTCAAATCCTCCCAGCTATCGACAAAACAAATCGGAAGATCAGTATAAAACCGGTTATTAAGATTGCGTTTTTCAATAGGAATTGACCCGACATACAGGCATTCCCACGTCCGGTGCGTATCTAATCCATTACCCTGAGGACTCATCACAAACTTATGATTGTAGATATTATCCAAATATTCATCAAATCTACCCTGGCTATTTGACCCTCTTTCAGCTGTTACCCATGATTCACCTTCATATAGCTCATAGAGTCTACCCCTGACAGTCGGATTAGTACCGATGTTATGATTCATGTATACTAAATTCCGATAATTCCGAGTTTCATTGAGTTTAGCGATTATCTTTTTTTTCTTCTGCCTATCAGGAAACCACCTGTTATTTTCCAGCCCTATCGGTAAAGATTCAATTTTGGGATTGACTACATTCACGTTTTGAGTGTACCATTTGATAACATTATCGGGTACTATAAAGGAACTATCAACCCCTGTATCGCAGTTATGAGAAATAACAATTAACTTCTTATCGATATTTTTAATTACCTCAAATAACTGCTTAACAAACATCGTATGGGTATATATAATGTCCCCGTCTTTCAGTTTTGGCAGGTCTAATGTATTGCCAAAGTCGTTAAAGTCGTCCTGATACTTAACCGCCGGAGTGTAGATATAGTCCGCAAGTGTCTTAAACTTTTCGCCTGTTATAAAATTCATCTCTTTAGGTTTAAATAAGTTGGTTTGCCTGAATAGATAATCTCTTTCAAATCGAAATCACCTTCCGGAACTATAAAATTAATATTCTTAAATTGTTTTAATATCTCATGATCTGAAGCATCATGGCTAAATCCTGCATTGTAATCATTGCCTCTACCAGCGCCGACCATAATAACAGGTATCTTTTCATGATTGACGTAAAGCCTTATTTGTTCAAAGGCTCTAAAATAGAACGGAGTTATGGTGTAGCAAATAGGGATTTTACCTGAAAGTGCTAATCCAATAGCAATTCCCATCATTGCAGATTCCGCACTACCAACATTATAATACTGATGTGGTAGTTTTTGAATTTCTTTTACCATTCCATAGCCTAAATCGGCAGTAATGAAAATGATGTTTTTATCCTTCTTCATTAACTCATAAAGATCGGCTGCAAATTTTCTTCTCATAGCGTTACATAATGTGCCGAAAGTCCTTTTAATCCGTAATCTTCCACGTTAGTATGCCATATTTCAATATCTGGCATTATTCTTATAAGGTTATCTATCGTCCATTGTTCCACGATGTCATTAGCAGAGAATCCATTGTAGTTACAATATACCTTTAAATTTGTTAATTTATATTTACGCATGACATTTGCAACTTCATATACAATTCCTTCCGCCGACTCCCCGTCTGAAATTAAGCAATAGACATTCTTTGTACGGTCTGCAAGTGCCATGCCACAAGCTATCGAAATCCCGTTCCCAAGCGAACCCGTACTGCAATAAATTTTACATTCATCACAGCGTTCTGGATGTACCCCATGCTTTATGTAAATCTTTTCAGCATCAATACAATGATACTTTTCTATTACCACGCATAATGACAAAAAAGCATGACCCATTGAAAGCACGAAAGGCTCATCCGGCTTCTTAATGCTGTAAATCTCATCAATGATTCCTAAAGATGTATAGCAAGAACCGAGGTGAGATAATTTATATTTTTTAGATATCTCCGTTATTCTGTTAAGCATTTTTTCCATAAATGAGATGCCTCCTTTCTAATTAATCTCATGTCTTGCGAATTTTTAATAGCGTGACATGATTGACATAAAGTTTGTCCATTATTAATATCTAATCTTAATTCAGGATATAAAGAAAATGGTTTTATATGGTCTGTTTGTATTTTACCTTCAGTTTGTCCACATAAAACACAAGTAAAATTATCTCTTATTAAAACAGCATCGTGCAATTCGTTCATCTTTCTTCAAATTGTGGGTAATAAATATTGCTTTTGTAATACTCATAAGTCTTTTTTAATCCTTCATATAAACTTGTATAACATATCCCCGGACCAGATACATCAGCACAATTATAACTTCGAAGTGTGCCGGGCTTGTATTTTAGTTGTTTGCCAGATATACCCTCCAGAATTGATACTATCTCTTTATTGCTGATAAACATCCCTCCCAGTCCTGTCTCTCCTGAAAATAAAGCCCTGATAAGATCGTCAATAAATATCCAGGCATGGCTAGCATTTTCGTCAAGAGTCATTTGCTTGCCGGTATTCAGACAATTAATCACAGTCGGAATAAATCTATGATCTGCTTCCCCGGGACCGTAAACTGAATAAGGCCGGATATTAACCACATCTCTATACATCCCGGATAATTGTTCACTGCAAAGTTTTGTGATTGAATAATATGTTTGATTTTTCAAAAGAACGGATGAAGTTGTGAAATTGTAAAACTTCTTGTAGTTAGTTGTTTTTGCAGCCTCAAGTAAATTATATGTTCCAATTATATTAGCCCCCACCATTCGCTGAAAATCATTCTGCTGTGAATGATTACCATAGGTAGCTGTGTGAATTATATAGTCTGGATTAGTTACTTCAAAATATTTTGTTAATCCTTCTATAGAGTAATCTCTTGGAATCCTGAATACCGCCTCTCCTCTCTCTATTAGATACCGTGAGATTGCCCCTCCGATAAATCCTGATTTCCCTGATATACAGTAATTCATACACTCATGTATTTGGATAGGTTTTTCGAATGAATGTGCAAATTATTAATTTTTATTCTATTATCATAATTTAAGTAAGGTATTTTTAATCCGTTTTCTTCTTTCCAGATTATTCCGTACTGAGGATTTGCAGTTAGCCACCTGCCAATATAATGATCCTGAGGCTTGGCTCCCGGACCCTCCGTTCTCGTTCCCCCGACAAGTTGGCCATAACTGGCAGGATCGAACAGTGAATTAAACTCTGAATAGTTCTCTGAAAATTCACCGAATGGCATAGTAGGCAGGTTCCTTAAATATTGCGGGTAATCTAGCCCATATTGCCTCATTAAAAACATTTCGTTAACCATTGGGATATGATATTTATTTAAAATTCCACCAACCCCTAATTTCTTTAGCATATTAATAAAATACTGAGTCATCCGTGACAATGCTTTGTAATTATTGATATATAAGAAACCAGTCATAGCCACAATCTCCCCGCCAATGGTTATGGCCATATTTTTATAGAGTGATCTGAATTTATAATCATGTTCTTTTAAATCGCAATAAATCAGTACATCATTTTCAAGGTGATAAACATCTGTTAAATTCATATCAGTCATGAAGTTCTCAATATAGATCAACCTGGTTGCTGTCACTGTCCAGAAATTTTCCTTGCCATAATTAAAAAGCAATTCAAATTGCCTGATCTTATCAGAGTAAAACAAATCTTTATCAACCGCTAAAATACAGTACTTCTTAAATATCGGGTTGTCAGTATGCCTCCTGTCTGTCAGGAAATATACATTAACAGAAGGATTAAATAATCGGAATTGCCGGAATGTATATTCAAGAAACGAAGGAAATTCCCCGGTATGAAACATTACTGTATCCATGAGTGTATACTGACTAAATCGTAATCGGTACCTTTAAAATGATCTACATACTGCCTGATTTCATCTTCACTCCAGTATCCGTATTTGCCTCCAAGCTGTGTCTTCAGGTATTTGTAATTATATGAATCCCTGAAATATTTTGTTACATAATTACCATAAAACTCATACTCTGAAAATCCCGACATCTCGTTCACCTGGTTGACTTCATTCAATATTAACTCGAAAAACCCTTTTGGATCAATCTTAAAAGAATCCAGAAAATTATTAACAATTCTTCTTTTGAAAAACATCGTTTCGTTTATGAATGAATACGGATAGACTTTTCCTATATCAAAAATCTTCTCCATAAGATTGAAGTAAGGCAAATGATATTGATTCCTGCCAAACAGAAAAGAAGGTTTGCCGTTTTCTATAATATCAACTTTCCGATTAAAAAACACATCAGCATCTACCTCCAGATAATCAGCAGAAGTCACTTTTTGAAATAGTTTTATGTACTGCTGTATATACCAGCCCTCATGGTTCTTTATTTTCCCGGTAAATCTTAGAAAATCAAAATCAATAATATCAGCATCGGTATAATATTCAACTGAAGGGAGCCTTAATGATATTGGCATCTTAACATTTGAGATACAGTAAATCTTATCAAACCCGGTAAGATTGTTTATAATGGATTCCCAAACAAACCTGAGCTTAACAAAATCTTTTTCTGCTGCTGGGATCAGGATATCATACATTATCAGAACTTTTTAATAACCTCTTCAATATAATTGAATACCAACTCAGAATAACTTGGAGAAGCACCAATAAAAAATACTTTGTCAAGTACTTTGTTTGCCTCTGGGTAATTGCGATAGTCATCCAGGAATATAAATCCGGGATGCATCAGGATATTGCCTGAAAAATAGTTGCGCGTCTGGATAAGATGCTTTTCGAGATGTGCGACTAGCTTATGCTTTAATCCCGGCTTTTCACAAATAAATGGAGTGCCGAACCAGCAAACATCAGCCTGAGGCAGAGTCTTCACGCCATGAACTCCCGGAATCTTACATACAATCTTTTCCAATATAGATTTAGATTGTTTCCTTTTTGCTGCAATCTCTGTAAACTTGTCGAGCTGTACCAATCCTATTGCACCCTGCAAGTTAAGAGGCTTCAGGTTATACCCCATGTTCGTAAATATGTACTTATGGTCTACAATCCCATCATAAGCATCGAGCCATTTATCAAACCGATTACCACATGAACCTTTTAATGACATATTTGCAGCTCCGACACAAGCACAATCCCGTCCCCATGTCGCTATACTTCTCATTATCTTCATTAATTCGTTATTGTAAGCGCAAACCATCCCTCCTTCACCGGTACAGATATGATGAGCTGCATAAAAAGAATTAGACGAAGCAATTGAATATTCATTTAAGTATTGTCCGCCCCATTTTGTCCCCAACGAATCGCAATTATCCAAAATAAGGTTTATTTCCTTACCGATGCAAATATCTATAAGTTTATTAACGTCTGGCGGATTACCGAGTACAGGAGACAAAAATAAAGCTTTCGTTTTTGATGTTAACTTCTCCTCAATTTTACTAACATCAAAATTCAGTGCATCCCATTCAATATCTACAAAGACCGGCTTTAGTCTGTTTTGATGAATAGTTGATATTGTTGTCGGGAACCCGACAGGGGAAACAATTATTTCGTCCCCGTCCTGCCAGTTATAATACTTCTTTAATGCTGCAATCATCACAAGATTAGCTGATGAACCGGAATTGACCATTAAGGAATGTTTTGTATGAAACTTATCACTGAATTTCTGTTCAAAAGCATGAACGTTCTCCCCGGATGAAATCCATTTACCATTAAGAAAAGAATTAATAGCTGCTTCACTCTCCCGATTATCCCAGTAAGGGCCGGAGTAAGGAATAGAGGTCTTACCTGGTATGAAATTATCGCTATTGTAAAGATACGGCGCAACATGATTGCCGACCAAAGATTCTATTTTACCGGGTAATATCATGCTTTTATTTTTTTAATACCGCTCTGAAACAAAACGCTTTCAGTATTTGGGTTATTCCCGTCCATATGAGCATAAATATAATAGACCCCAACATGATCGGGATTGGGATCATTATAAGGAGGGTTTATTTTAAATATAGTACCTTTTTGATCAGGGAAATAAGATCTACAAAATCTATCACCAACTTTAAATCGTAGTCTTTCCTTTTTCATTTTATAAATCAGGTGTTAATATATGTTTCGCTTTATATTCTTTGCCCTGCCTTAATGTTTCAAATACCCGTTGATTTATTGGCCATTTGGCAGGGTTCCACATGACAGGATGGTACTGATGAAATACAAATGGATCAGCTGTAACGGTGACCTTTAGCCCTAACATAGCAATCTGATGAAGAAAATAATCATCTTCATAGGCGCAGCCGTGCATAAACCTTTCATCAAAACCATTCAGTTTAATCAGGTTCTTTGCAGTGATAGCAGAACAAAAGTTATACCCCAGCGGTCTATAAGCAGGATGATTGTACCATGATCGCTGCCCGTCCGGCGTACATGGCCGGTTAAGTATCTCAAATGATTCAGGCGTTTCGTCTTTACCAAGCGAATAACAACCAAATGAGATATATGTCTCGTCTGTTATCTTTTTGGCATAACTTAAAATGTCGCCTACATGATAGCACTCTGAATGCTGCATAATAATAATATCAGGATCATTATCCAGTGCATACATGAATCCCATATTAAGCAGGCAGGTATATTTGTTTACCCACGGTTCATTTGTGAATTTAATTACCCGGACTTTATAAGGCAGATCAGGGAGCTTAATATCTTCTTTACTATTGTCATCAATGATAAGTACCTCAAAGTCCTTTGGATCATATTTAAAAAATGACTTCAAAGTCCACTGCAGGGATTCAGGACGGTTTAAATAAGTGAGTAAGATAGTGGTTTTCATAATCTATACATAACAACTTGGACAAATATCAAACTTTACATTCCCTTTAAATTCAGTATTACAAACCTTGCATTTATTAGTAAATATCCCTCCCATGCTATGTGATTCTTTGCAAGTCTGAAAGTAATATTGTTCATCGGCTGGCATATCTTCAAAATCAAAGTAGTACCAAGGCATATGACGAGCCGTATAAGGCCGATTTGTCCTGATCGCGTTAAATGAATGAAACGGCACCTTATAGAGTGCAAGCGTAGTATCTATCGCAGCTTTAAAATACATCTTATCCAACGGATGCTGCCAGAATTGCTTTTCGTACTTAATCGGATTAAACTCTGTGTGTGGAAGATCGTTTATCTCAAGCGAAAAGCCGCATTTGTCATATTGAGGGTAACGTCTTAATCCTTCTTCCAAAACACTCAGGAAGTCATCCGGAATACCTGTTAAATCCAAATCAGGATCGGTAACGATATAATTACCTGTTATTCCGAGCCTTTGTAATATAGTTGTTTCCGGATTCCAGACAACCTGATAACCATAATTTTTGTTCATGTGCATTACTTGGTAAGGACAATGACTTAGATATTGCACTAATGGCGGATAATCGGAGTTGTTGTCAACCAGGACTGGATCAATTCCGTGTGCGAATAGGAAATCAGCCATTTTAACGGGCAAATTCAGGCGATTGTATAGGATTATTAAGGCTTTCATCTTTCTTCGTCCATCAACATTATTGCCATTGCAGAATAATTATGAAGATCAATTAACGTATCCCTTAACGCTTCATCATTAACTAATGAAATACCATTTTTTGATATACTCACAAATCTTTTTATCTTATCTCCCATTCTTATAAGTATTCCAATAGTACCGTAATCAGCGAATGAATCACCGTAATCAGTATTTTTTCTATCAAACAAATCAAGTCCTTCTTTCTGAACTTTCTTGAATTGTGCAATTCTTTCTGCCTGAGTAGCCATATATTTATATTTCGTGACAAACAAAGTATTCCGGTGTATTAATCTTCTTACCCTCAAACTTCCGAAGCTGTTTGATGAAAAGAAAATCGTGGCCATATCCGGGCTTCTCCCATTTTAAACCAAGTCGTGAAGCATGGCAGATATTAGACGTTCCGCAATGACCATAAAGAGTGACGTCAATTTGCCGTTCAATAAATCCTGGTTCTGTTTGCGGTTGATCAGGATCTTCCTTATAAAATAGATCATTATGTATCCCTTCACAAAGTATAATCACATTACGTCCATCGGCTGACACCTTATCTCCTACGTTATAATTTACATTACTATTCCACGGGGGCGAAAGTGGAATGATTACTTTTGCATTCTGACTCCATCTCCAATCATTATAGTACAGCCAGTTTTCAGTATTATCCATCTGATCGTCAATGATGCGTAAATGATTCTCACCCCATTTATCATCTATATCACAGTAAAGAATATATTTGCCTTTGGCAATATCAATACCGGCATTCCGGGGAACGTTGCTCCAAAGTTCTTTACGTTCAACCCTGATTAGATTAATTCGTTTATCATCAAAATTATGCTTAATAACAAACTCGGTTAAGGCACAGCCATCGGCAATAACTATTAATTCAAAGTTCATATAGGTCTGTTTTAAAACTGACTCCACAGCCCGGATGAGTTTCTTATCTTTTCCGGTGGCGCTTCCCGGATAATCCGAGAGTAGAGAGGCCATAATGATCGTGAATTTCATGAGTGGTTTATATTTGCACCATTTATTACTAATTCTGAAACTAATTCCTTATCATCATAACTTACATTTCTCCAATGAGTAATACCATTAATTGACATCTTATAGTAAGTGCAAAATAATTGCACATCAGCGAAATACATACACTTACATATATAACTGAAATTATTACCAAAGATTACCTGGACTTCTTGTTCTTTATCTGGTAATTTTTCATAAACAGACGTAAAACTTTTAATGATAGAATTAAGATTAACTCCGAAATTTGGCTTTAATTTAATTGTCTCCATCTTGTCATAATTTAAAAGCCCCTACGACAATGGGTGATAACCTACATCTTTCGAGATAGATACATTGCTTTCGGGGCCGTAAATAATTTTTTGATTCATGATGTAGTTATCACCTGCCTACAAATTTATACAATATTTTGAATAAACAAGAATTTATAGCCCTAAATTTAAACAACTTCTTAATATCACTTCTGATTCTAATGTCAGTGGAGTTGTAAAAGAAGATCCCCCTATATAGAAAATAATATTTTGAGTCCCCATTTTACTGTCAATATCGGGATCAATCCAATAGCCGAAAAGTTGTGTCTCATCAAAACAGAAATCAATTAATTTATAGATACCTTTATTTTTCTCGAATCCCAAATCATCATTTTCACTTACTTTTTCGTTATCCTGAATATAAATTTTTATAGTTTTCATAACAATTCGTTCAAAATTTGCAGTCTCTGTATATTCACCTTTGAAAGTGGCAAAGTATCCATAATAAATTCCCATGCCATGTTGTTCAGAGCTACCTTATCGACTTCTCCGGTTATGACTGCCTTAATAGCTTCGTAATAACTTTTGCCATCTGTATAAGGTAATGCACCCGGAACAGACCACCACGCCGGGACAACACAAATTGCTCCTGCAAACGTTCCCTCCAAATATGCGATATTTGATCTACAGCGATTAAATGCGTTATCATGAAGCGGTACATGCAGGCATGAAGGAGCCATATCAAAGAGAGTTTTCATATAAACAACAATATCCAAATATGGGATATGTCCTTTATTATTAGTTTCAGATAAGAACCACGGCGAAAATCCTGCAAACATAAACCTCCAGTCCGGGAACTCTTTTGTTATTTCATTGATCTCTTTACTATAACTCATCAAATCGAATATATGAGCTTCCGGGCCACGCCAAATGACATTATTTATCCGCGGCGGTAATTCCGCACGGGTAAATAGCAGATCATTAAAAGCATTCGGGACAATAAGTATATTCTTATTAAACTCACTATATGCCTGTCTTAGGTACTCAGTAGGCACGCTCACGGCATCAGCAATCTGTAACATTCCTTTTATGTTTGCCTGAGTCTCCGGGTTGTTATAGAGATGATAAACAGGATTTTCAGGATTAAGCGCAAAGAGATTATCATCATAGTCGAGCCAAAGTTTAATTCCACATCGCTTTATATATCCACAAAGATTAAGCGAATCTTCTGTAAACGGACGTTGGTGCATTATCAAATCAAATTGAGTTAGAAATGACCAGTTCAAAGCAACCTGACTCGATTGAACCAACGTAATGTTATGATCCGTTTTCCTACGTAAGTCTTTTACAACCCCGGCACTGCGATAAAATGCGCAGGTATCCTGCGACTCGACGGTAAGAAAAAGTACTTCTGCCATATTATGCTATGTTTTTAAATTTCCAAATAAATCCTCCTGCGCTATTACCAAAATCATTCGCAACGCGGGATATATGTGAACAATTTATATTAATATTTCTTTCTATATTAATGAATCTATAAGCCTGATTAGATACTTTTAATTTACCAAAACGTTCGTCTTTTTCAATTAATTTTTGCATATTATTATTGATTTTGGTTTTCTGTTCCTGCAAGTTCTGACATTATATCTGACTTCATTCTTTCAATTTCGACTTCTGAATCTTCAATCAGCGGATTTTTTTCGATTGCTGTTTCTTGACTCATTATTCCGCCTGTTACAGATACAGAAAGATTATCAACAAGCTCGGTTACATTCATCGGAAGATAAGGCGTAATTACCGGCTTTAACTGCACCGTTTTAGCTTCACCTGCCAATGACGTGTCAATTAAAGCACCTATGGCTGTTTTGATGATATTTAACCGCCTCTGTAAGCCAATTCCGAAGCTTTCTTCTTCTGCCCGGACAGCCATGTGAGGATCAGTGAGTAGCATTTCTGCTGCAAACCCAGACATTGCACCTATTGTCATCATTTGGTCAAAAGAAACATTCGGGGTCTGCGACATTGTATAAATGAACTTTTCTAGGTTTGTCTGCTCCAAACTTATTGACTCCGGTTCCGATGCAAGTTGAGCGTAATCGGCAGTTGCCCCATTTTCAAGTTGCATCAGACTGCCTTGTGCGTTGTCCAGTATTTCGCCCTGTATCTCACCAGATACCGTGAATATTGGTGCGCCAAACTTATCGTTCATACCGCCATGATTCGAAGTTAATGTCTCATGCCTATTAATCATCGACTGGACATTGTGCCAGACAGGTCTTTTCTGATTATAGTATTCGATAAGTATTTTCTTTGCAATATTCGGAACAGGATTTGCCGGAATTACTTCACCAGTTTCTTTTGATGTTATTACAATGTCGGGATCAAGCACCCATGAACCCTCTTTTTTGATGTACTTGTATTCAAATTCAGCAGTATAAATATCTGAATGTTCAATATCTTTTCCACCATCTTTGAGTTTGTAATCCCTGCGAAAAGAAATCATAGTACCATTAACATCAAACAGAGGTAAGAGAGTATCTCCGAGTTCCGGGGAAACGATCTTACTATTCAGAGTAAACTTTTGTTTGGGATCATCCGTTACGACATAATACCAGATTACTGCGACCTCCAGTTCTGATAATTTCCGGCGGAGTATCTCTTTGTTCTTATAATCCATCTTATTGTCATTCTGTATCCTTTCGACCAGTTTAATGAGTTGTTTCTCCTTGTCACTTTCGGTATCCCAGATAACATCTGTCGTTACCGGATTGGATAAAGTAAACCCGACACGCCGTTCAACGATTATCTGCTGCCAGGGAATCCCCACCCTCACAACATCTATCCATTTATCGGTCCAGATAACACTACCAAGAGAATCTTTTGTCCCTGAATCTATTTTTATCTTACGCATCGGGCGAATTGCCTTGTCGAATACATCATGCGTATCAATATTATATTGCTTTATTGCTTCTGCTTGGATGCCGGCATCTACTTGTCGGGTAAATAGTTTGTCGATCTCTTTAAAGTCCTGTGATTTTATTACGTCAAGTGCTGCCATTATATTCTATAATTTATTTTTTCCTCGATGCTGCCTTCATGGCCATCCATGCTTTCGGCGACATACTTAATGCGCTATTTTTCTTCTTAACAAGTTTGGGTTTCCATGCTTTTGCTTGTTGTGCAATAGTTTTATATCTTGATTTAACAAGCTTTGGTTTCCATCGTGAACCCTTACTCCCTCCTCTTGAACCTGCTGCATTTCTGTTACCCATTGGTGCTCCCATGATTTCTAAGTTTAATATTAATACTATAAATACTTTACAAAATTAAACAATTATAATTAAATATGACCTATCAGTCCTGATAAATTTGTTTTTTTACGATTACGACCAATAACCTCTTCAAGAATCACATAACGAATACCGTCAATTTGATGATTATATTCATCTACTGGAACATTTAGCCACTTACCTTCCCTGTCTTGTTGATATACATAATTATCAAATTCTTTTTTAATATGATCTGAACGTCTGGTAATCTTAATATGATATTCTTGCATTTTAGAAAGCCCGGCTTCAATTGATCCTGCATATTTTGAAACAGGATATATATTTAATCCTGCATTATAAATCTCAGTAATAAGCCGGGGGTCTGCACTTTCAGAAATAATCTTCTTCCCCTGACATTCTGCTTTTAAAACTTTGATAATGTCATTTGTTAACATTTTAGTTTTATGACATATTTCATCAACGTATAAATTATCACCGTCTATCGCTACATTCATTATTGCAGTTGGGTCTGCAGAATATCCAAAATCCATTCCTACCCATCGCTTACGAACAAAGTCCGGGATATTATCCACAAGTTCATAATCATCAAATATACGACCTTCAATGACTGCCCTGAGTCCTAATCCGTAAACAGTCCAAAGAGATTTATTTTTCCCTTGCAACTTTTCAATATCATCAACTATCTTCTGCTCTAGAAATGGATTGTCCTTATAAGTTGAAATAAAATGATAGCAATCCGGGTCTTTATTGACTTGCTCGATCCAGTGATCTTCTGAAAATGAAGGGTTGTAATCCAGTACGGCAAAAAGCGTGGTTCTCATTATGAGTTGCTGCCACTCCAAATAACTTAATTCATTCGCTTCATTTGCAAAGAGAATTCCACGTTTACGCCCCCTGATTTTCTGTTCATCGTCTGTTGAAAAGAACTCAACCCATGAGCCGTTTGAGAATTTATATATAAGTTCTGTTTTATTGAACTGCTTATCTGACCAAATATCCATCCTAAAAAGAATCTCTTTAAAGTCAATAAGGGCAGATCCTTTTAAGGCAGGTAATGTTTTGCGGACAATAGATAACCGGGTGTTATTATGTTCAAGAATGTATTCAATAAGTTTGATAAGAATATTATATGTCTTACCACTCCTAGACGACCCTTGACAACTTATAATAGTTTTATTGTTAATAAGTGCATCTGTTAAATTGCACCAAACTTTTTCAGCTACTTGAATTTCAGCTTGCTGATTCATCCTTTTTTACTTGCGATGCACTATTGATTATTTCAATTTTAACAGAAGGATTAAGTGGCTTACCGTCCGCTCCTGTTAATTCTGTTTTTGTTGGTGCTTCAAACCCTAACATTTTAGAAATCGAATCTAATGCTTTCTGTTTATCATAAAGTTTGATCTTCACATATTCAACTGTGATAGGTTTTTTATCTTGTGGATTTTCAGGGTCAAACTCAAATTCAGTTTTAATCTTTGTATCTATTTCAGCAATGCAAGACTTTTGATCCTCTGTTAACTCTTCAAAGTCTTTACGCTTTATCCACGTTAAATGCAAATGTGCAATAGAACTAAATGCCATTTTTTGATGTTCTCTTAAAACCATCATACGACTGATCCCAGATGTTTCAGCCATATTTTCTTGCATTTGCTTAATTCTTGTTTGAATGTATAGTTTTGTAAAGTTGTCATGAGCTATTTGTCTGGCAGTGCTTTTTGAATATCCTGCTCGTATTGCAGCTTGAGTTTTATTAAAATCCCAAAGATACTCATAGCAAAATTTTTCCTGCTTATCAGTTAATACAACTTCTGTTATTTCGTCTGCCATTGTGCTTTATTTATTTTATCCGGCCATATCATAACAATAAACAGGATCAATAATATTACCCCATTATGATATACGTTGTATTCATTTGACAAAATTAGTATTTATTTTCTTCACAAACAAATTTATTATTCACCCCAGACATTCAATAGCCTTGTCGTCGTGTTCTCTGGCTGCGAACCAAATCATGAATAACCAATAAGGCAGGAGAATAATTGATAATAGGAAGTCTTTCATTGGTTACTTTTTAGGTTTAACTAATTGAATTACTGAAATATCAATATAATATTGTTTATCTTCAAATCTTACCCATTCTCCATGCTTATCACCCCTGTTAATATCAATAACATAAGAATGTCTATTGCCTGAGAGAATAGTAAAGGGAACCATTCCTTTTGAATCAGTAATTTTTATTCCTGTGAGATATTGTTGAAATTCAACAATCATTTCTTGTTCAGGCTTTGGATTATCAACCCAGGGAATAGCAATTAAATCTAAGTCCCTATGAAGACTTCCATGAATAAGTAAATTATATCCATAATATTCTGCTATTTGCTTTAGATATTCGTAAAGCAACGCATAAAGAGCAGGTTTTACGTGAATTGGTTTATCACTCATTGTCGTATAATTAATTTAGTTATCCAATCGCTTCTGTTTTTAACTTATTTTCCCGTTGCGCATATCAGTAGCACCAAAGATATAGCCTGAATACATTCCTTGATTAAATGATGTAGAGGTATCATTATTAAGGTTAATTACTTCTTAGGTATTAGTCCGTCTCTGTGGGCAATAGCACCATGTTTTAATCCTGTCAAATAGCCCCTATCAAAAAGTGATTCCTGGGCAAGGTTTTCACTTCTTCCAAATGACCAACTATCAATATCTTCATCCGTTACCTTACCCTCTACACTGACAGGAGAAGGAGACTGTGAGGCAAAATAATCAGAAATATTACTTACCTGCTCTTCTACCCATTTATCAAACTCAGGCCATACAGAAGTTCTACTTATAGGATCATATATTTCGTTATAATTTTTAGCATGAAAAGCAGCATATAATAGATTCGTCACATACTGTTTTAGGTCATCTATTACAGGCATCTCTTCTTTGTCCACTTGCTGTTCTTCTTTCTTCCTGAATAGGTGGTATTCTTCCATAGCTTCAATAACAAGTTCAAAATGATCCCTCTTAAATAAACTATTTTCAAATCCACCAAGTAAATTAAATCTTTTTTCAAATACTATTTTTAGTATTTCTTCTGCTGTCTTCTTATCTTCTGCTTTCATATCTGTTGATCTTTAAGTTCATCAATAGTTTCATTAACCTGTCTTAATTCATCTTCCAGTTTTTCAATAGCCGTTTCAAGTGATTCAATTTCATCTGTTAAATCACTAATAATAGAATTAACATAATCTACTATATCAATTCTATTTCTGTCTACTTGTCTTGATAAATCTCTATTATTCATCTTTTTATTTATTAAGTTAATGCTTTCTGTTATGATTAGTCTTGTTCTTGATTTTGTTCATCTTCTCTTCGTCTATTATCTTCATCTGCCATCCGTTCTAATAACCAATCTTCATAATAATGATCCCTGCCATAATTAACATCTCCATAACACATTGAACAACTTTTACCTTGTCCGTCTGGTATTGGACTTCCGCAACTTGAACAATAGATTCGTGCCATAATTACTCTTGTTTAATTGATTCATAAATTCTTATTAACTTTTCTGGTTCAACATATCTTACTAATATACATCCTCTTTTAGATGCTATCCGTTAGGTTTGTTAATCATATATAATAGTTATGGTTCCATCCTTGC
>ERZ1292632.360-Hain-H43-01um-R2-360-length-47074-cov-10_pt1 | contig 37964 bp, 37 predicted proteins | sample MGYA00564407_ERZ1292632 | MGnify/ENA primary metagenome ERZ1292632 (study PRJEB36523, sample SAMEA6512637) | groundwater metagenome | collected 2019-01-08 | study: AquaDiva: Metagenomics assemblies of 32 groundwater samples | reverse complement strand
TAGTATTGGCCACATGAAGCTTGCGATCATATCCACAACTATATACGGAGAGAAGGGGTACCTATTATATGACCGCCTAGCCAAGAAAAGTAAATTCAGTGAAGTCAGTTTTTTCATTGCTGGAGATAAAAAATCTCTACCTTTCGATACATCATCATTTACTTGCAACATTGAGTACATCACCGCTGAGGAACAAGGAAAATATGCCTCAAGTGAAGCGATTGGTTGGGGCAAGTCTGCAAGGCGTAATATTGCCCTCCTCCGAGCAATTGAAAGTAATCCAGACTTTATACTAACTATCGACGATGATAATGTTCCAAGCGAGGACTATTTTGACCTTTGGTATCAAGTTATAACCGAACCAGCCAAAAAAGTCGCAATAGGAATCAAGGATATTGATCATTCTCATTGGCACAACTATCTAGCTGCTACTGATGCTGAAATAGAGATATATCCAAGAGGATTCCCTATTCCTTTTCGATACAAAGATTCCACAAGAGTGGTTACTTCTCCGCGACCTATTCCTGTCAACCAGATAGGAATCTTTCAAGGCATTACTCTTGGCGACCCTGATATAGATGCTAAAACTCGTATTGTCTATCCGAAACCTACCCCACTTTCAGTCGTACGAGAAAAGAATTACTGCCTCCAGCATATATGGTCTCCTTACAACTCACAAAATACAATGTTTGCTAAAAAAGTTTTTCCACTTGCTTTCATGTGGTCTACCGCAGGGAGATCCGAGGATATTTATGCCTCGTATGTTTGGCAGCAATTCTTGTTCAATAATAATATGTATGCCCATGTAGGTGACGCAGTAAACTTCTCTAATAGAGGCAAACGTAATGACCTGCGTGACCTTGCTCTTGAAACAGAAACATATTTAAAATCCCATGAAGTATGGGAGGAAATAAACAAAATAAAAGAAAAAGATGTGCTCGCTTTCATTAGCGCGCTTATTCATTCAGACCACGAGATTATAGCAAGAGAAAGAGTCTTCATGCATGCTTTTCGCACTGATCTAGAGCGAGTACTTTCTAGGACTTCTCTAAAGAAACAAAACGTGCAACATCGTCGAGTATCGAGTCGAGGCCGTCCTTGACTTCCCAACCGAGTTCTGTTTTCGAATCGGAGGGATCGGTAGTCAAAGAAAATGTCTGCAATGTTTTTGGTACATAGACCACTTTCCCTCCGAATTTTTTAACCACTTTCTCCGCCAAGTTTCGCATTGAAATGCGATTGCCAGTAAGGAAAAAGGGGTGGTATCTCTTATCAGCAGTAATACTCCATTCAATCGCTTTCCAAATACCTTTTGCAACATCAGAAACAGAGACATATTCGCGCTCATGGAGCCCATTACCAAAGATTTGAATCTCTTTCCCTTTCAAGGCATCTCGTACGAATTCGATTGGAGGAAGAGATACTTCAGTGCCTTCACCAACCACCAAGGAAGGCCGAAGTGTCACGATTGACATATCTGCCTCTTGTTTGGTGAACTGCTCTAGTGCGTACTCTGCTGCAGCTTTTGATGCCCCATATGAGTGTTTAGGTGCAAAGCTAGAAAAACGCCCAAGGTGTTTACCTTTTTTATTTTCACCATGAACAACTACAGAACTTGTAAAAATATAACTGCGAGCGCCCGCGTCGTGTGCCGCATACGCAACATTCAAGCTTCCCATGGTATTCGTTTTAAACATTTCTCGTACCGGAAGAGATAAAAGAAGCGTTCCTAACAAGGCCGAGAGATTGACGACCATATCCGGTTTAATTTCTTTAAGCTTCTCTGCGAACGATTCAGGTTTCCGAACATCTGTGTCGGGGCGATTGAACAAAAAAAGCTCATGCCCCACAGGAGCACTCTGCACGAATGTTTTTCCTATGAACCCCCTAGCTCCGAATACTGCCACACGCATATGTTTAAGCATTCTCGGATTATACCACAAAAAGAGATGGGACAGTTTTTACTCAAAATGCTAAGATGCAGATTATGAATTATATATCTGAATGGACAACAGCACGCTCCGAGGATCCAACAAGATTTTTTCATTTTGAAAGATTAAATGATTTATACGGGGATTTTATTTTTATTGCCGGTATTTTTGACTTCGCCAAATTGGATACAATACCAAACCACAAGAAAATTGTTTACTTTGATTTGGAAGAACCAAATAGATTCTGTTCTGCCATGAAAGAATTTAACAGAATACATCTTGAAAAAAGATTTTATAAAATATTATCAATATGTCCCTACACCACAAAATGGATTAATGAAAGAGATAATAATGATTCACAAAAATTTGTATTTATCCCATTCAACAAAGAATTAATGCCAGCAATATTGGACAACAAAATATATGATATAAATTACTCTGGTCACATTCTCTCTAATGACATATCTAAGCAAATTGATTCTATCTTAAAATATAATTATAGATTAATATCACGTAGTAATGACTCGAGAGTTACAGATAGGAACGTATCTTACCAAGAAAAACTTGATATCATATCCAAAAGCAGAATAACTCTTGTTCATAATTCATTATTTCTAAGGAAAGACCACATAAATAATCTTAAAAAAATAAACTCCATAGACAAAAACCTTGCCTTTAAAAACGTTTTCCAGAAACATTTTTGGTCATTATTTAGAAAATTAACACCGGTTCCTCAAATAAAAACGCGAACATTTGAAGCGGCTTTCTGCAAATCACTAATACTGTGCCTCAAGGATGATTTCAATGTGATTGAATATTTTTTTGAGAAAGATAAGGAATTTATATATTATAAGGATAAAAAAGAACTGGGAATTATAATAAAAGATGTATTATCTAATTACGATAAATATATACCGATTATAGAGAATGCTTTTAACAAAGCTATAAATAATTATACAACTGAAAAATTTGCTGAAAAATATTTATCACAAATATAAAAAGTTGGGTAAATATATGAAAAATAAAAAAACACAAAGAGGCTTTTTATAACAGAGGGATTAGGTTATAAGTGAATATAGAAAAATCCAATTATGTTGGAGTGATTAATGCTTCGCTTGATATATGGCTAAAGATGATTTAGAGTATATAAAAAATATAAAATGATAAAACTCATAAAATCAACCTTTTACAAAGAGGAGGCTACTAAAGAGGCTTTGTGTAAGTTTATAAAAAAAACAAAACAACTTTCAATCGGAGAGATGTGTTCAGATTTTGAATATAAGTTTTCTTGTTGGCAAGAAAGAAAATACTCTGTTATGTTCAATAGTGGGAGCTCTGCCAACCTTGCTTTAATTCAAGTTCTTATAAATCTAAAAAAAATAAAAGAAGGAGACGTTGTCGCTTTTTCAGCTGTAACTTGGGCAACAAATGTAATGCCCCTAATAAGTCTGAAACTCAATCCGGTGCCCATTGACATAGAAACAGAGACCTTAAACATTTCTTCTAAAAAAATTAAGGAGGCTTATAATAGGTACAAATTCAAGTGCTTATTCATTACAAATCTTATGGGCTACTCTGATGATTTAGACGAAATAAAAAAATTCTGTAAAAAAAATAAAATTCTGCTCATAGAAGACAACTGCGAATCTCTAGGTTCAGAGTATAAGATGGTAAAATTGGGTAATTTTGGTTTGGCTTCAACTTTTTCTTTTTTTGCCGGACATCACTTGTCAACCATAGAGGGGGGCATGGTTTGCACCAATGACTTAGAAATAGATACCATGCTTAGAATAGTAAGATCTCATGGGTGGGATCGCCATCTATCGTCAGATGAGCAAAAGAAACTTAGACTAAAATACAACGTTGAAGAATTTTATGGGAAATACATTTTTTATGATATAGGGTACAACTTTCGGCCAACTGAAATACAGGGTTTTCTTGGGGTTAATCAATTAAAATATTTAGATGAAATGGTCTCAAGGCGGCAAAAAAATTATAAACAAATGGAAAAAATATATAGAAACCCAGATTTTATAAAAATGAAAAGAAGTGGTTTAAGCACAGTTTCCAATTTTGCTTTTCCCCTTATTTGCAAGACAAAAAAATTGAAAGAAAAATATATGGGCTTGGCAAAAAAAGCTGGGATTGAGATACGACCAATTGTCGCTGGAAACATAAATAACCAAGTATTTTTTAAAAAATATATCAAAACTAAATATGAATTACCAAATGCTGAAAATGTTCACAAACTTGGATTTTATTTTGGAAATAATCCAGATATAACACAAAAAGAGATCAGGATTTTAATAAAAACTTTCTCAAAATAATTAGATATTCAAATCATAATAAAATGCTTCAAGAAATAATATGAAAGATATTGCTTCTGAATTTATAAACGACAGAATATTAGAAGTACAAACAGAACTCACTGTCGAAAACTTTTCTAGCTGGTTGCTTTTTTTATGAAAAATATTTATCACAAATATAAAAAGCTAGACAATAATATGAGAATAAAAAAGTTTTTTGTTTTAAAAAATTACATAGATTTTTTAAAAAGTAAATTTAATAAAAGACCCAATATTAGCTATTCTCAATGCGGAGAAGACCTGATAGTTAATTACGCCTTCCGCCATATGGATATAGAAAAACCGACATATCTTGATATGGGGGCGCATCATCCTTTTCACACGAGTAATACCGCTCTTCTTTACAAAAATGGCAGTAGCGGTGTCTGCGTGGAACCAAATCCGGCTCTATTTAAATATATCCAAAAAAAAAGAAAAAGGGATGTGTGCTTGAATGTAGGTGTCGGTATAGATCCTGAGCAAAAAACATCCGATTTTTACATAATGTCTTCAAGCGGTCTGAGCACTTTTTCAAAAAGCGAAGCTGAAAGATTTTCCAAAAAGGAGGGGCAAAAAATAGAATCTATTATTAAAGTGCCCATTTTACCAGTTAATAAAATAATTTCCGATAATTTTAAGAATAAACCGAATTTTGTATCAATAGATATAGAGGGTCTAGATTTCGAAGTTTTAAATAGTTTTGATTTTGATAAGTACCGTCCGGAAGTATTTTGCGTAGAAACACTGACATACGCAAGATATACAAAGGAACAGAAATTAAACAATATAATAGAATTTATGAAAGAAAAAAAATATTTTGTTTATGCGGATACGTATATAAACACTATTTTTGTTGATAATGACTCATGGGCAAGGGAAAATCAGCAGCCTGTTATTAAAAATAAGTAGACCGTATGTATATAAAAATTCAATACCTGGTTAAGAAATACGATATGAAAATAAACGGCGTGTTGCATTTGGGTGCCCACCAGGCAGAAGAAGCACCGGCATACCAGGAGGTAGGCGTACCAAAAGTGATATGGATTGAGGGCAATCCGGAACTCATGTCTTCTCTGAAAACAGAATTAAAAAAATATTCTAATCAACTTGTTTATAATGTATTGGTTTCAGATACTGATAATCAAAAAATGATTTTTAATGTCACAAACAATTATCAATCCTCTTCAATTTTAGAATTAGGTACGCACAAAGACCACAGCCCCGATGTAAAAGTTGATCATACTATTTCTTTGACAACACACCGTTTGGACACTTTTTTTGCAAACAATAATATAGACATTTCTGATTACAATTTTTTAAACATTGACCTTCAGGGGGCTGAGTTACTGGCAATGAGAGGTTTGGGAGACCTTATGCGGCATTTTGATTATATTTATACAGAAATAAATATAGGTGAAGTTTATAAAAATTGCCCGGTATTGTTTGAATTAGACACCTATTTGCATCAGTACGGCTTTATTCGGACAGAAACTTATCTGACACCGTGGCAGTGGGGTGATGCTTTTTATATAAAACAAAATTCAACTTTACTGCAAAAAAAATGGAATCTGTTTTATGCACTATGTCTCCAATATTTATACCCGTTAAAAAACAATATACTGGTCAAACCCTATAAATTTTGTAGAAAAATATTAGGTAAAATAAAGAGAAAAATTGTAAAAATGATTGGAAAATAATAAGTTGACTTTAGGATATTGATTAATATACACTATAGTTAATTATGTTGAAAAATATATCTATAATAGGCCTTGGCAAGCTTGGGGCTTGCATGGTGGCGGCCTACGCCAGCAAAGGACACAAAGTAATCGGCGTTGATATCAACTCTGCGTTTGTTGACTCCATTAACAACAAAAAAACTCCGGTAAAAGAACCTGATTTGGAAAAATATATTATCAAATATAGCAGCAGAATTTCGGCAACCAAAGACTACATAGAGGCTATAAAAAAGACGGCTATTACTTTTATTATTGTGCCAACTCCCACAGATAAAACTGGAGGGTTTTCCGTAGATTATGTTCTGAATACTTGTGTTGAAATCGGAAAAGTCTTAAAGAAAAAACGGGCATACCATCTTGTAGTGCTCACCAGTACCGTCTTGCCAACGGATTGTGAAAAGAGAATTATTCCGGCCCTCGAAAAAAACTCCGGTAAAAAATGTGGAATTGATTTTGGCTTCTGCTATGGCCCCGAATTTATAGCCATAGGTTCAGTAATTAAAGACCTTTTGCACCCTGACTTCTTTTTGATTGGCGAGTATGATAAAAAATCCGGAGATATATTAGAGCATTTTTATTCAAAGACTATTAACAATCTGGCAAAAATAAAAAGGATGAATATCCCAAGCGCCGAACTGACCAAAATAGGCCTCAACCATTTTTTAACCGTCAAAATTACTTTTGCCAATATGCTCGCGGAGATAGCGCATGAAATACCGAAAGTAAATGTTGATATTGTTACCGACGCCTTGGGCAGTGATACGAGAGTCGGACCAAAATATTTCAGGGGAGGTCTTGGTTATGGAGGACCGTGTTTCCCCCGCGATAATAGAGCCTTTGCTTCTGTAGCCTTGAAAAGAGGCATAAAAGTACCTTATGCGAAGGCAACCGATAACTACAATATAGGTATAGCCAAGAGAATGATTGCTCTTATACTAGACCATACTACCCCAACATCCAAAATCGGCATTCTGGGATTGAGCTATAAACCCGAAACGGAATTCTGTGAGGAATCTCAGGGACTAAATATCACCAAAAAACTATACCATCTAAAATACCACATAAACGTTTTTGACGTGAACGGGTATGGCCATGCCAAAACCAAACTGAATGAACCGGTTCATTACAAAGAAAGTTTAGACGAATTCATAGACCACTCAGATGTTATCTTTTTGGCCAATTGGGACAAATATAATCAGGCACTAAAAGAAAAAAAATATAAAAAGAGGCTTACCATAATTGATCCATGGAGACAGTTTTCAGTCGGTGATTTACCAAAATTAGTAAAATATATTCCACTTGGAATTGGACTGTAATTTTATGATAATACTGAAAATAAGAGGAGGAATAGGAAACCAGATGTTTCAATATGCTTTTGGCAAGAGTATTTCAAGAAAATTTCGAACCGACGTAATTTTGGACCTGGAAGCCCTCTTCAATCAGGCTCCCCGCGTAGGAGCTATGCCACGAACTTATGGGCTGAATATTTTTTCAATCAGGCCGAAATTTACACTTTTGTCAAAAGTAGGTTTGTTTATAAATCGCACCGACTCAAAGCTTGTAAAATTTTTGTTTAAAACAAAAGAGGTGCTTAAAACTATGATCAAACCGATATATGAAAGAAAAGTAATAACCGAAGAAGAGTTCCATTCGGATGCTAACTTGACCCAAAAAACAATAGAGGGATCTTGTTTTTCCGGCTACTGGCAAAATGAAAAGTATTTCAAAGACATAAAAGATGAAATAAAAAAAGATTTTTCTTTCAAAAATAGCGTCTCCGAAAAGTTTGTACCGATTTTAAAAGCTATAAAAGATTCGGCCTCTGTTTGCATACATGTAAGAAGAGGAGACAATGTCCTTAATCCTATATCGTCAAAAGTTTTTGGATATTTGGAAATAGATTACTATAAAAAAGCATTCTCTATGATGGAGGGATTGGTGCCTAATGCAAAATTTTTCATATTTTCAGACGATATAGCGTGGTGTATAGAAAATTTTAAGTTTATACCGGATGTTGTTTTTGTATCCGACAAAAATAACGAGGCAGACCCGTCTGACGATATGCAGCTTATGAGTAATTGCTCTCACTTCATAATTTCAAACAGCACCCTTTCCTGGTGGGTAGCTTATTTAGGTAAAAATCCTGCTAAAATAGTAATAACGCCAAAAAATTGGTTTAAAGATAAAGCAATGAATAAAAATTATAAGGATAATTTATTATTGCCGGAATGGAAGCCGATTTAGATAAAATCATAAAGACATGAAAACTCCTTTATTATTTTTGGTATTTAACAGACCAGAGCCTACAACTCGAGTTTTTGAAGCTATACGCAAAATCAAACCTGAAAAGCTTTTCATTGCGGCTGACGGACCGAGGAGAGATAGACCAGAAGACATTGAGAAATGTGGGCAAGTAAGAAGCATTGTCAAAAATATTGATTGGCCATGTGAAGTTAAAACACTCTTCCAAGAAAAAAATCTGGGGTGTCAAATTGCTCCAAGTTCTGCAGTTACATGGTTTTTTAAAAATGTTGAGGCAGGTATAATTCTAGAAGATGATTGCCTGCCAGATTCATCTTTCTTCCCTTTCTGTGAAGAATTGCTTGAGCGATACAAAAACGATGCGAGAGTCTGGCAAATAAGCGGGGATTTTTTTCAAAGAAACTACAGAAGAGCTGAAAAAGAAAACAGTTACTTTTTTTCTAGTTTTCCCAACTTGTGGGGTTGGGCAAGTTGGCGGAGAGCGTGGAAACACTATGACCCTGAAATGACAGGGTGGCCAAATAATAAAGACAAAGGAATACTGCGTGGCCTCATAGCCAATTCGATAGTGTATGATTATTGGGAAAATTTGTGGGATAGATATTATAACGGGCAAAGAAATAGTTGGGATAGACCCTGGGTGTATATATTAATGCTCCATAAAGGATTATCGATCAATCCCACGGTTAACCTTATATCAAATTTAGGGTTCAATTCTAATGCAACGCATACAAAAGATTTGGGCAGTATGTTATCTAAGATGCAAACTTCAAGTATAAGTTTTCCTCTTATTCATCCAAAAATAATAGAGCAGGATATACAAGCTGATTTACTTGCTTTCAGATATCAGTTTGGTATAGATTTTGGGCTAAGAAAGAAAGTACTAAGTTATTTAAAAAGAAAATTTCCAAACTTATATAGTAAAACAAAGAATCTCGTTAATAAAAAAGAGTAATATCATACAATACCTGATATGAAAAATATCATAAAAAAATATCACGCTGTTAGTAATATGGAATTTTCTGCAATTTCTATTTTTAAATAAAAATTCCACCCAAATCAAAGTGAAAAACGTTTACTTATTAACTAAAAATAATAAAGAGAGTGCATTAGAAAATTAAAAAACTTGTTTCCGCTACAATCAAGATTTGACCGTTTTTCTGAGAATTTCATTGTCAAACATAGTGATTAATTCTCCAATTTTTTTGCTAAGATTTTCATGGGAGTTTAATTGCAGTTGTTTGAGGCCGTTTCGCACAAGTCTTTCTGACAATTTTTTGTTATTTACCAACATTTTAATTTTTAAGGCTATATCTTTAGGATCAGTTGGATTGGCAAACAAAGCAGCATCTTCAACTTGTTCCCTTGATTCACGAGCATTAGCGCATATAAGCGGGCGTTTCATTTTCCAAGCCTCAAGAACCGGGTATGTAAATCCATACCCAAATAAAGGAATTATGGTTACTGCAGTCGCAAGATCAAAGAGAATTGGCATATCAGCATTATCCACGTAACCTAAAAAATGTATACGTTCACTCAGAGACAACTCATCAATTAATTTGCAAATACGTTCAAACTCACCCCATATTTCCCGTTTGCTACCAACAAACACAGCGTGTACATCTTCGCCCTCATCTCGTAAAAGACCGATGGCTTTAACTAGATTTCTATGATTTTTGTGGGGCCAGAATTGAGCAGGGTAAAAAACGTAACGATTAGGAAGATTGAATTTTTCTTTGACCTTTTGCTTTGCGTTTTCTGTCACGGTTGAATTGATGTAAGAAGCAGGAGGAAATGGCATTATATGAATTTTGTCTGGATGAATATTGTATAATCGGACTAAATCTTCTTTGCAAGTTTTTGTATTAACAATAATTTTATAAGCCTTTTTCTTTATGTTATTTATTAAATACTCTCTTATCCTATACTGACCGAATTGAGACACTTCGGGCAATTCCGGGTGAATTTTATGATGAAGATCATGAATGGGCACAATACCAGGAATTTCTGTCAAAAAAGACAGTTCAGAAAACGTATGATAAAGCATTAAATCTATATTATACCGGCTGAAAATCTTCGCTCGCCTACGCGCGTTTAAGCTCGTCAGCTTAATTTCAAGAGAATACAGATGAAGCCGGCGTAAAAAATTAATCACAAACAAATTAAATTTCCTCCTAAAGGAAAAAAAATTTAGCGCTAAGCCTGGTGTTGAATGAATATATCCTTCGTCCAATGGAATTAAATTTATAATTTTCCAATTTTTAAGATTGGAATATTCAGTGAAAGGAAAATCTTTAGAAAGATTAAAGACAACATAAGAGTGCTCATTGTGAGACTTCACTGCTTCAAGAAGATTTAGAGCATACTGGTAAATTCCTCCAGATTTTTTATAGCAGTCAAAATATAAACCTATAATCATTGATTTTTAATGTTAAGTCTCTGTAAGATTTATAGCCTGAGCCGTGCAGCCCTCTACAGCTTCTCTGGCCTGTTTTAATTGTTCATTGATTAATTCAACTGTTATGACATTTGTGAGTTCTTCATTTTCCTTTGACTTGCCCTTAAATTTTTCCTCATCATATTTAAACTGCTCTGGTTGGCAGATCATACAAAAACTGCAACCGATGCATTGTTTTTGATTTATTGATATTTTAGTCATGGGATGATTTTAGCTTATTTTTTGAATTTATACCAGCGAACATAAGGTGCTGCTTGGTGCGGAAAATATCATCCAGAAAAAAGCCCGCGCTGTTTATTGGGATACATTCAATACCAAGTATGTTTGAAATTATCACTTTTCTTTATTCTTATAACTACATATTAAAAAAATAATAAGAATAGAATCATGCGTTTCATTTATCGAGGCACACTATGTTGTAAAATAAACAACAACTTATTTAAAATCAAATTGGGTGCTGGTTAAAAATGTCTATAGTGGTATTCTGTTTATTTTTAAATAAAAAAACACCCCTCGCTTGCTAGGCGGGGATGTTAAGCGCTTACGCGCAAAATACTTGACGGAAATCTGTTCTGTCCCATTGAATGCTCGTAGATTGTCGCTGGAGCACCGGTATTGAAGGGGATGCCGAGACGAGATCGAACATCACGTTCAACACTATCTCGAAGTACAACCAGATCCTCCGGAGAGAGGTGATCCGTGTAGACGTAGGCCTTGTATCCACCATCTGGGTCGCCCTTGTAGTAGTTGGCCGTGATGGCATAATCCACTTCCAACTGATACAGACGATCTCCAGTTTTGGGGAAAGTATAAACCCACTCTCCGGGTTTGCCGTTCGGAACAGCTTGATCGTAGTACGGCGTTCCAGGGTAGCAGGTGATGATTGAGAGGTCAAAGTCGTCAGGCCCGACTTTAAGGAGCCAGTCTCTGGTCTCCATCACAGTTTCCGAGGTCTCCCCCGGATGACCTATGGACATCAGAGCTTTGACCTTGAGTCCATGCTGTCTGGCGATTTCCAAGCATCGGGTATTCTCCTCTTTTGTAGCCTTTTTGTTCATGTTCCTGAGAACCCGCGGCGACCCGGATTCAAAACCAGTGAGAATCCACCGAAAGCCTGCTCTGTACATAGCTTCGGCTTGTTCCTCGGTGAAAAGCTCCGCTTTGATAAAACCACGAAGTCTCCACTCCATACCAAGCCCTCTCTGGGTTTCTGCAATGAGACCCATCAAACTAACCGTTTGAGGGTTGACGTTCAACTCATCGTCATACATCATAAACCCGCGAATGCCGTAGGTTGTGCAGAGATGGACCATTTCTGCCACGATATTTTCCGAAGTGCGCGTGCGGATTCTGCGAAAACTTGGTGAATTTCGTAAACCGCAGAATCCACACTCAAACGGACATCCAAGCTGTGCGATGAGTGAAAGTGCAGGCACTCCATCAATCTGGTAATGGTAACTTCCCACATCGACCAGATGACGTGCCGGGAAAGGCAGTTCGTTTAGATGTTGATTTTTTAGGAAAAGCTCCGAATCAACATTGTCAGCGTCAACAAGTTTTGGAGTATCGTTTTGTAGGGCAAGAAATATTGCCCTCTCACCATCCCCAGAAACGAGAGTATCAAAACTCTCCTCCATTTCCCGCATTGCCTCGACTGCCCTTCCTTCTATGCCATGCTTAACCTCATTCTTGTAAGCCGTGTTGACCGAGGTGACATGCGGTCCCCCAAGGATTACTTTGGCTTGGGTGACTTCACGCAAGACTATCGCAATCTTATTTGCAGCCGGGAGTTGCGGGGTAGTAGCTGTGACGCCAAAAGCAGAAATTTCCGGTCTCGTCTCAGCATAATCGTAAACCACATCAGCAAAGTTCTTGACTCCGGAGAGATCAAGAACTTCCACATGAATTCCAGCACGCTCCAAAACTGCCGCCACCTTGAGGACGCCGAGAGACATAAAAACTCTCTCATCCAAAAGAAAACTTGATGGCGGAATGATGAGACAAAGTGGTCCCGTCTTCCCGCCATTAACTTGACGTTGTCGTAAAGCAATCTGTGTTAATTCCACGGAACACCCCTTTCGTTTTGTAAATAACAAACCCAACTTCTACACCAAAGGTATCAAGAGAACTGTGTGAAGTCAATCGTATCGATAAAAATAAAATTTGATCTATTTGATACTTTTATCAATATTTATACATAGTATGGTATTATACAGAAATATAAAGAATGACAAATTTTATACGTAAAATAATACAAAAAACGGGATTTGATTTACATAGGTATAAACATAGACCAGATAAATTTTCTTACCTGCAAACTTTTGACTTACAGACTGTGCTAGACATTGGGGCCAATACCGGACAGTTCACCAAAGAAATAAGAGGAAAATTACCTGAAGCAAAAATATATTCTTTCGAGCCCCTTGAAGAATGTTTTGATAAATTAAATGAGAATATGTTTGGGGACAAAAATTTTAGGGCTTTTAATTTTGCTTTGGGAGATAAAAACGAGAAATTGGAAATGTATAAAAGTTCATATACCCCAAGCTCCTCTATTTTGGAAATGGCAGATATTCATAAAACTCTTTTTCCTCATACCAAAGAAAACAAACCGGAACAAATAGAAGTAAAGAAACTTGATGATACTGCCACTTCTCTTTTCTTGAATAAAGAGATTCTAATAAAAATTGATGTTCAAGGTTTTGAAGACAAAGTAATAGCTGGGGGTATAGAAACATTCAAAAAAGCAAAAGTGGTTATAATTGAAAATTCATTTGTGGAGTTATATGAAAGCCAGCCACTTTTTGATGATATTTATGAAAAGCTTAAATCCCTGGGATTTAATTACAAGGGCAGCCTTCAAGAAAAATTGAACCAAAATACCGGGCAGATAATTTCGGAAGATTCTTTGTTTGTTAGACTTCTGTAATGCTTATAGCTTGGACGGGACAGCCTTCGGCGGCTTTCTTCACCTTTTTTAATTGCTCATCGGACAATTCAATCGTTATGGTATCCACTAGTCCCCCATCTTTGATAAGTTTGCCCTTAAAATCTTTTTCATCAAATTTAAACAATTCCGGAACACAGCCCTCGCAAAAACTGCAACCGATGCATTCTTTTTGGTTTATGGATATTTTAATCATAGAGAGGATTTTAATTTATTTTTTAAACTTATGCCAGCTAAAAATTTTTCGTATTTTTTTGTTGATAGTTGGAAGAATTTTTTCAGCCAAGCGATTAAATGCGCCTCAATAGGCCAGCGCCAAAAATTATTCTTAAATCTAAAAATAATCAATACTCTAAACAATTTAATCAGTAAATGACGTACAATATTTTTGAAAGATTTATCAGCTAAAGATCCAATTTTCTTGTTATACCAAGCAAAGGGACTTAGTTCGTGAATAATTTCATATTCTTTATGGTTTTTAATCCAAGGTAGATAGGCTCGACCCCAGAAGTAATTGCCCCATTCTTCCAGGCTCTGTGGCGGTTTAAAGCCCAAATCCATAGCTTTCTTAAATAAAATGGTACCCGGATAAGGAATATAAATCCACAAAGGATAGATTGCAGCTCGGTTATGAATTTTTTGCAATTTTAATACCAAATTAATAGTCTCTTGTCTTTCGGCCATAGTTTCAGTTGGCCAACCAATAACAAATGACAACATTAATTTTAGATCCAAAGATTTGGCGACCTCTATTGCTTTGACAGTCTGTTCAGTAGTGATACCTTTCTGGATAATTTCTCGCAAAATACGATTAGAACCACTTTCACAACCCACTCGTAATTCACACAAACCACTCTCTTTTAATTGCTCAAGAAAAGCATGATTAAAATAATCCACCCGGGCATCAACTGAGTATTTAATTTCCAATCCGTTTTCTTTTATTAGTTTGGCAAATTCCAAAGCACGATTTTTATCGACAACGAAATTATCATCGTGGATCACAAAATAGTTGATTCCATAATTTTTATGTAAAAATTCCAATTCTTCAAAAGCCCTTTGGGCAGTTTTAGCTCGCCATTTTTGTTTGTTAAAAAACAAGTTGTAGCAAAAACTACAAGGAAATGGACAACCCTTGCTAGTATAAAAATTTATCACTCGCTCACCGGGATTATGTGATAACGCCCGAATATAGCGCTCCACATCAATCAAATCCCAAGCTGGTCGAGGCAGTTTGTTCATATCAAGAAAATCTTCAGAAGTTTTATTGATTTTGATTTGACCATTTTCTCTCCAACCCAAATTTTCAATATCGGCAAACGGCAATTTATTAGTTAACGTATTTAATAATGACTTTAATGTCTTCTCGCCTTCATTTATAACAACGAAATCAACCAAAGGGTACTTGAGGGTTTGTTTTGGAAAAAAGGTTGGGTGAATGCCGCCGACAATTATTTTTACATTTGGATCAATTTGTTTAATTTTTTGGCTGGCCTTAATAATTTGTAGAATACAGTTCCCGGTTAACATGCTAAAACCAACTGCCAAAGGTTCGGTTCTTTTAACAAGGTTGTAAAGTTGATCTAAAGAACTGAAACGTAAATCAACAATTTCAACATCAAAATTTTCTCTTATATAAGCAGCCAAACTCATTAAGCCCAACGGCACATAAATAGCTTCATTTAACCCATTCTCCGGTTGAACTAAAATTACTTTTTTCATTGAATAAAATTATCAAAAGATTTTTTATATAAATCCAAACTTTGCTCTAAATTCGGCAAAGATAATACGGCCCTTTTTGCTCCTTCGCCAATTTTTTCACTAAGATTCCTATCTTGAATTAGTTTCATCATAGCCGTTATCAAAGCTTCCTTGTCACCGACTTCTATAACAATTCCGCTCTCTCCATTTTTTATCACTTCACCAGCACAACCCACATCAGTCATTATTATTGGCAACCTAAAACTAGCTGCCTCGATTACTACCAATCCCCAACCTTCGTAATTTGAAGTTAGCAAAAAGGCGTCCGCCTGCCTATAAAAATCTTCCAGGTTTTCTTTCCACCCCAAAAACTTAATATTATTTGACATATTTGATTTTCTGCTTTCAGTTTCTAGTTTTTTCCTCTCTGGCCCATCACCTGCAATCCAAAGCTCAGTTCTAGGGTAAATTTTTACAACCTCCTTCATGGCCCGAATTTGCAAAGCAATGTTTTTTACATTTACCAACCTGCCTGCGGTCAAAAACACGAATTTTTCATCAGTCTTTTCCCTTTTTACCGCCAAACTTTTACTACTGACTGGCGAGTAAATCGGCATTATCACAATTTTTTCCGGAGTCAAACCTAGCTCAACAAGACTTTCCCTGGTTCGATTGCTAACCACTCTAATCGAATCGGCTTTTTTAATTAAATACTTTCCTAAATAAAACCTTAATCTGTTCAGAAAACTTTCTTTCTTCCAATAAGAAGAGCCGAAATAATCTCCGTGAATTTGAATCTGCAGCTTTAATTTATATTTTTTAGCCAACAACCAGGCAACTAATCCTAATTCAAAAGGATCTTGAGAGCTCACTACATTATACTTGTATTTATTGATCATCATCTTTCCCAGAAAGTAAGCGTCCACTAAATAACACAACTTAGCAAGTGAATTAGTAGGATGTATGACCATATTCTCAAACTCAACGCTCTTGTACCCACGATTAGATAGAACTACTAGGTCAAATCTTTCAAACAAATTAGCATAATCTAGTACCCTTTGCTGGGATTTTGATTTTTCTAAAAATAACTTTTTTTCTAAACTAATGTTTAAAATCTTCATTAAATTGAAATTATGCTTTTCATTTCACATATTAACATAAAACTTAATTCTGACTATCTTGTAAAACAACCAAAATATCTCTGGCTAAATTTTTAGGAGTAAATTTATTTAAATAAATGTTGTGTCCATTATTAGCTATGCCCTGAGCCAAGTTATCATTATTTTTTAACATCAATATCTTTTCTGCTAAATCTTCCGGATCAGCCGGATTTACAAATAAACAACTTTCACTATCTTTTAATATTTCTGAAACAGCCGGCGTGCGAGATGTGATATAAGGCAAACCCAATGCTAGAGTTTCAAAACATTTATGCGGAATAGTTCTTTCCAGCCTTTCATGATCTTCAAATTGTCCAAGAGAAATACTGGACGAAAGCATTTTCTCCTTTATTTCTTTAAAACTTAAATACTTTGATATAAGAGTGAGATTGCCTAGTTTGAGTTTATTTATTAGCAATTTTATATCTTTTTCCAAAAAACCATTGCCTATTATGAGGAAATCAATTTCTTCATTCTTTAAAATACTGGCTGTCTCTATGACATATTTCACTCCAGCTTCTGGTAAGAATTTACCCCTAAAAACTGCTGTGAACTTTTCTCTCTTTGCTATGCTGTTATCTTTATAAAAATTACTGTCATCCGCGCCGGTATAGATAACTTTATACTTTTGACTTTTACCAAATCTTTCTTCAAAATATTTCTTTTGACTCTCAGTTTCCACTAAAATAATATCGGCACACTTGATCGCAAGCCAGTCAATAAATTTTATGTACAAATTTCTAATACCCAAAACTCCAAACTGGCCTCTGGAAAGAATAACCCCTTCATACATTGTGCATAAAGCATCAAATATAACTGGTTTTCCAGAAATGAGCTTGGCAAACCAAACCACCACATGACCAGGATAACCAACTACCATGAAATCATAATTGTTTCTGATCTTCCAATGTTTAAAAAATAGTTTAACAAACTTCAAAAATCCACGAGAATTATCTCTGCATTCAATAATTTCTATCCCGTTTTCCTTGAGACCTTTCATGTAAATCCTATTCCTGCCTAAATTAGGGTCGTAAATTCCAAAATAACATATTTTCATATTATTTTTTGCAATTTAAAATTTTAGCTGTTATATACTTATCCTGTCCCTCATAAATATTTTTGCAAGAATCAAAGTAATTAGAATAAAAAGTATTTTGACTTATTTTTGGAATATTTATATAAAGAATATGCCCGTTAAAATCAGTTAATATTTTTTTGTAGGACTCTTCGGATTGAGGTATTGCGTATAATCTTCTCTCATACTTCCCTATTTTTTGGATTTCATAAGCTCCGATATCATTATAAACAACGACTTTATTTATATCTTTATTTTCAGTAATAAATTCTTTAGCGTTTTCAAACAATTCATATGGGCTGCCATTTATCTTACCGAACAGATATTCCTCAACAAATACTCCGTTGTATAAAATTCCTAAGACCAAAATACAAAAAAGAGCTCTTTTTTGGATATTTTTTATTTTTAATTGAAATAGAGCAAAAATTATGGAACAAATCCAAACAAGAGCTATAAAAAGAAAAGAAATGTAAAATCCTGTTGGTCCGGAACCCCCTGTAAATGGAAAAAGGAAATTCCATTTCAGAGAAATAGCGCGTGAAATCCATTCCGTTTTTGGATAGAGTGGTAGCACGGAATAATTAAAAAATTGAAGAACAAAAATTGAAACAGTAATTATAGAAGTTGTAATAAAATCTATTTTTCCCAGCTTTGTTTTTTTATTATCAAATACTTTTGCAAATACTACCCCAGAAATAATACAAAGGGGCACGATTAAAAACTGCAAATATCTATCCAAAGCCCCAATGGAAAAATCAAAAGCAAATAAATAGAAAAACAAACCTACAAAAATAAAAAGAAAAAACGGTCTGGTTTTCTTAAATATCTCTCTACTAGAAAAAAGTGCCGGCAAAATCAAAAGAGGAGAAGTATACATAATGGCTTTAGCAAACTGTATGAACGTCTGGAGCCATCCCCTATTTAAGAAACTGGATGAATTAGCGAAATGTTTCCAGTACTTAACAGACCATTCCAACTGAAAATATGGAAAGATGAGCCTTGAAGCAATGAGTACCAAAACAAGGCTGATTATGGAAACAATACCAACACCTAAATATTTCAAAACTTTTTTTCTATCAGCAAGGATATCTTTTTCAAATGCAAAATCCAAGACCAAAGCAGAAATACCTACCAAAAAGCTAATCTTGACCAAGAACCCTAAAATAATAGAGAGAACTAATAGAAACAACCATTTCCATTTTGTTTCATCGATTTCAAAATTTGAGACTTTAAGTTTGTAGTACGAAATTGCTGATATTAAAAAGAAAAACGGCATAATAGCTCCATCGGTGTCCACCATGAGCGATGCGAGCACAGAATAAAAAGAAACCGCAAAAAGCAAAGTGCCCCAAAAGGCGGCTTTTTTACCCGCAATATTTTTAACTAAGTAAAATAAAAGGAGTAAATTTATAAAAGAGAAAAATAGAGGTACGAGTCTGAAATTATCATAACTTAATGTTTGCCCCGCTGTTTTGTATATAAATTCTCCCACTGGCGGATGAGGTATGTTTCCCGGAGCTGTCAGTGCAGGGTTTACAATAATCGGCCATTTATACTCATCCTGATGGTATAGCAAGTGAATTCCAGGCATTCGCAGTACAAGAAAAAGCACTGCTATTCCAACAAAAACCAAAATTTCTTTTCTAGAAAATTTCATAATTAATATTGTACCAACCCCCAAAATATAACAGAAAATACGCCTTAAATAAAGACGAGTATTATTTATGTTTTTATGATTTTTCTGCCACAAAAAGCATCTGGCCGGCAAAAGGTTTGAACGGAGAATGGATGTAAGCGCGAACAATCAAAGGTAAAAGAAAATCTGGAATTAAAGGAGAATTGGAGTGCATGGAAAAAGGCAGGAAGCGTGGCATTTTTAATAAAATTTCAAAATTGTGAGACAAAAGAAAACTTTCCAAAGAAGTGTCGCTAAAAATTTTTTTATGAGTTGGGTCGTCAAAATAATTTTTGGCCGACAGGCGGTAATTTGGTTGCATCAAAATTAGTTTACCTTTTAATTCCAAAATCCTCTTGATTTCTTTCATAATTTTTTCAAGCTCCTTATCACCAAAGTGTTCTAAGAAATTGCTGGCATGCACTACATTAACCGAAATATCTGGTATTTCATAAAAATTCCAACCTCCTCTATTTATTTTTATTACACTCCCGCCAGCAAATTTGCTTAGTTCTGGAGAGATATCTATGGCGTATTTCCTTTGGGCAGAAACATTGTTTATAAAATCACAATAACCAGAACCTAAATCTACAACTGTTCCATTTTTTGGAATAAACTTTTGTAAAAATTTTACGATTTCTTTCCAGACAATTGCTCTTCTTGAATCAAATAGGTACCTTGATTTGTAATAACTATCTTCCATTTTAAATTTTCTTGAACTTATATTTAAAAATTAAAGGCAACATTTTGAAGCCGAGTTTAGCTGCTTTCCAAATACTTCCAGTATAGCTAGATTCCCCTACTCTCTCTTTATAGATAACCGGCACCTCTATAACTTTCAAATTGCACTGCAAAATCCAAATCATTATCTCTGGTGAAAACTTGCCTCCTCCTTCCGATATTGGGAAAAGATCTTTTATTTTATTTAAAGCTTCACGAGAAATAAGCTTGTAAGTGCAACCAACATCAGTAAGCACTGGACCATTGAATAAAACCTCTATTACTTTAGCCCAAAGCCAATTACCAAACCGAACCGGAAAAGGCATAAACGCCCCCGACCATATGGCAGCCCTTGATGTACGAGTACCAAGAACAACGTCAAATTCTTCACTGTATGCCAAAAGTTTTTCAATATCTTTTGGCAAAAAAGTTCCGTCCGCTTCAACCGTCACTATAATATCCCCCGTTGCTTCTTCCATCCCCCTCATCAAAGCAAACCCGTAACCCTGCTTTTCACTTTCTTTTACATAAATCGCTTTAGTCTTCTTTATCTCCTCCTCTGTATTTCCCAGAGCATTATTATCAATAGCAATGACCTCGTCAACCAAATCGGTTTCGAAAAATCCGTCTATAACCTCCCTTATGCTTGCGGCTTCGTTATAAGTGGGTATAACTACGCTTACTTTTTTATTTCTATACATAATTGACCAATTAAAACACTTAAACTGTGGTTTTCCAAGACGTATTTTTGCAATTTTTCCGAAACCTTTATTTTATCTTCTTCACTTATCTTTAGCCAAAAAATAATCCTCTCCGCCACATTATCTGGAGAACTATCTTTTATGATCATTCCTTCATCAATTTCTCCCAGAAGAGATCTGTTTGTTACCACCAATAGACAGCCGCAAGCTGCTGCCTCCAGGATTGTTTTATCAAAACTGCCAGAAGGGGTAAGATTTACAAAAATATTATGTTCGCTATAAATCTTCGGCGTCTCATAATTTGGCACTGATTTATAAAAGTTTATTTGCCCGTCTAATTTCAATTCTGTTACTCTTTTTTTTAAAGAATTAAAATAATTAACATCTTTAGGTAATGAGTCTCCATAGAAATCGCAGATAAAATCAACTTCCTTATTTTTTAAAATATTTAATGCTTCAATAAGCAAATCAGGCTTCTTTATTGAGCTCATCCTAGAAAGAAATAGGATTTTCTTTTTGCGTAATTCGTAATCTTCAATTCTTGATTCAGTACTGAAAACACTTGTGTCTATGCCAACCGGCATTATTTCTGTTTTTTTATACTTGGCGACAAAAGCGAATTTTGAGGTACAAAAAACTTTATTTGATAACCACACGGCAACCCTAGTGAACAAATTTCCATATTGATGATTGCGCCAAAAATAGATTTTTTTTCTTAAAATTCTCCATAAAAAACCTCCCAGCAAAATATATTCTTGGTTCATATGAATAAAAACAGAATCATATTCTTTATGTAAACTAAGAATTAAATTGAAGAAATTTTTTATGTATTTTATCTTACTCCTACCAGATTCTTTTCCTAAGGAAAAAATTTTGATATTTTTTGGTAAATTAAATTCACCTTTTTCTAAACAAATGACAGAAATTTCTTCAAATTTTTTTGAAAGTTCTAAAATCCAGTTGTGAAAAAATCCTAAAATCGGATCTTCTTTATCAACTTTTTGGGTAATGATTAAGAGTTTCATTTGTTAAATATAAAAAATTTATACATTATAAAATTGAAAACCGCGATAATGCCACCAGTCAATATCTGGGCAAAAATGTACCAAATGCCAAAAATATCCACAAAAATATACATAAATATAGTGTTTATAAATATTCCCAAGACAGCCACGCCTATATAATAAGCAAACTGATAATGAGCTTTTTTAATTTCCCCATCAGCAAATGTCCAAAATTTTTGAAGGGTAAAACTTATAATAATCGCTATTAAAAAGGCCAAAAGTGAAGAATATATATACCAAAGGCCAACAATGTCAGTAAAAACATAAAGCAACCCTATTTGAGTAGAAGCGCCAGTAATGCCGGCGACTAAATAACGCAACAGCATATTTTTTTTGAAAATGCCACCTTTACTCTCTTTGACCAGAGCCGCAACAACTTCGGCCGTTTTTGAAATTGTTTTTTCTATAGAGAATGATTTGGCTTTTTCTTTCGCGTTTATAATTATTTTACCCTTCAAAGAACCGGCCGTTAATCTATTTATAGCTTCCAGAATTTCTTTTTTATTGTTTGGAGAGACAAGCAGACCTTCTTCCTTATTATTTATAATCTCACTTATATTTCCTATATTGGTAGAAATAACGGGAACACCTACAAACATCGCTTCGACTATTTGGAAAGAAAAACTTTCAAAAGAAGTATTTAGGATGAAAATTTCGCATTTTTGCATTCTATTAAGCAAATCTTTCCTGTCCATCTTACCCAAAAGAAAAACTCTCTCTTCCAGATTTAAACCCTTTATCAGTTCGGAGAGCTTCTCCTTATCCGGCCCGTCACCAGCAATGTAGAGTCTCCAATCCGGCAAGTCCCTCATCATTTCTATTAAAACATTAAACCCTTTCCATGGCACCAAACGGCCCGCGGAAATAATAGTTTTAAGTTCAAATTTGCCATCGTTGTCGGAAATGTCGGAAAAATTTATACCGTTGTATATGCTGATAACATTGTCTTTATCCGGATTCCAGCCTGCCACCAAGTCGCGGAAATATTTGCTCGGGGTAATAGCCATATCGGCATTTCTAACCGTTATCGATTGAATCTTGCGTAAAATTTCCGTCTTAAATCCGTATTTTTTACCCTGAAAATCATCTATGTTGTCAGAAATGGCATATCTCTGCGTCGCCTGCTCCCAGGCATAATCTCCGGCCACACGTATAAGGAATGACTTGCCCAAAATTTTAGAAGTAAGCATGGTGGGAAAACCGACACTGACAGGATCTTGGGTGTATAAAACATTTACTTTCCGCCCCATGTTTAATACTTTTAAAAAGAAAATGAAATGTCTGATTATTTTTGGCAAGTGCCTGACTGTGCGAAAAGGCAAAACAAAAACTTCTATACCATGCTTGGGCATTTCTTTCTCCAAAAGAGCAGTGTAAGTGGCCGGCCCGCCTATTTCCGGGGGATATATTCCAGTTGTGACAAGTATTTTGATTTTGTTATTTTTCATTTCATTAACGATTATATGTTAAACAACAGTCAGATAAAAAAATCTTTTATAAAAATCGAGTGCAGGCGTAACTTCCTTATTTATATTGAAATTTTTGCGAAGAGCCAATCTGAAATTATTCAAATGTGTGGTATTTCCATCAATTTCCCAATAATGCTGGCCAGAAACAGCAAAACCTGGAAAATGAAGCGGAAAACGAAGCGCAAACCGCAAAAAATCTTTTTTAAACAAAGAACGAATAAATGGAAATTTAATTATAATCTCAAAACCGGTCCTGCGGTGTGGCACCGATATGACAACATCTTTTTTCACAACTCTAGATATTTCCTTCAAAGCAGCGCTCACATCTTCATACGGTAAATGTTCTAAAACTTCAAAAACGCACACCAAATCAAATAATTTATCAGGAAACGGCAATAACCTTATATCACCGACCACATCGGGATTAAGTTCTGCATCAAAATCAAATGTAGTTATTTTGTATTTTTTGTTTCGTTTCAGAAAGTCCGACACGATACTATCCCCCACCCCGATAAATAATATATTTTTGGGATAAGACTCCTGTACAGCGTTCAATTGGTAATAATAGGAAATAAATCTATCCAGAGATAAATTTTTTCTTGAAAAATAATAGTCTGGGGGTACCTGTGTCATATAAATAATTTTTGTTTAATCACATTCTATTAAAAATCTCTTTCATTTGCGAGGCAATTAAATTCCAGTCATATTTTTCCAAAACCATATTGTATGCGTTTTCTATGATTGAGTTTTTTTGTGGATCGTCTATGACCCTCTTTATCGCTTCTACAATACTCTCAAGATTTTCCGGTTGGCAAAAATAACCAGTTCTTGCCCCGAGCGGAGTCGAGGGATCGTCTGCGAGAAAATCAACAATACCTCCGACTGGAGTAGCAATAACAGGAATTTTGCAAGCCATCGCTTCTATAAAAGAATTGCCAAATCCTTCTGACAAAGAAGGGCGAATAAAAATGTCACATGTCTTTAGATATTTTGGCATTTCATCATGAGAAACAAATCCTTTAAAAATTACCCTGTTTGAAACATCTAATTTTTTAGCGAGATTTTTTAATTCTTTCTCTAGATATCCTTCACCAAATATCACAAATTTAATATTTTCAGTTAATTTTGGTAAAGCTTTTATAACATCCCCCACTCCATTTTTTATAACCAATCTTGAAGTGGTAATGAGTCCTATATCTTGATCTTTCAATCCTATTTCCCCTCTTATTCTTAATCTTTCATCTCGCAATAATTCAATTTTAAATTTCTCTACATTAACTCCGTTTGGCACCACCACAGGCTCATTTTTAAAACCCATTTTTTTACCCCACTCAGCTAAGTAGTTAGAAATTGCTTGTATAGTGTTTGCTTTTTTGAAAATCATCTTAAAAATTGGATACATGAAGAATCCGACTGAAATTTTAAATGAGCCACTTCCTACTTGCAATGATTCGTTCTCAATATAATTTATAGGGTCGCCCTCTTGAAGAGTTAGTAGAAATGGAATTTTTGGTTTTAACAATTTAAAGAATAAAGCACCAAATCCGGAATAGTTTGCCATGATGGCCCAATTGAGAGAAAAGTAGTGTGTTTTTAAAAGTTGAAGAGCTTTATAAGCTGACAGAAAAGGAAAAAGATATTTATTGTAATGCAGAGGAAATTTTAAAGAATCGGCGCTTTCTTTCATTTTTCCGACAAAACCAATTCTGTATACAAAGATATTTCCAATTTTTTCTTCTTTCGGCAAATGTTTATCAAGGCGCAAAGTTATAAGATGAAATTCGTATTCATTTGGGCTTAATTTGTCCGTAATTTCTTTAACAGCCACTTCTGCCCCTCCCACGAATTTAGGGTAATATGCGGTTGAAAATATAAGTATTTTTTTAGGATTTTCCACGAGTATATAATACCAAAAATCCTTGTTTTAAGCCACTATTCTCCTTTAAGAATTTTTCGGAGAACTTCTTCCGGAACTTCCTTTGTTTTCTCTTCCCCGCCTGTCGTAGTTTTAGTGAATTCGGGTTTTTTGATTTCTTCTTTTTTTTCAGTATTTAAATTTTGATTTTTGTCCATCGGTTGATGGATTGAACCTTGAATTTTATTTAATGCTTCTTTTAGAGCACTTATGTTTTCTTTTGATGGTTCTTTATTTTTGTTTCTATCTTTACGTCTCAATTCTTCCAGTGATAATATCTCTTTTTTTTGTTCTTGTTTTTTTTCTTCCCTAACCGGTCCATTATTTTGATGGGTAGATATTTTTACATTTTCTTTATTTTTTGTTGCCTCCCCTATTGCCTTTGCCAAGACATTGTTCTTTTCTGTTTTTATTTCTTCTGTACTTGTTTTGGAATTTGTTTGTTCGATTTTTGTTTCTTTTCTTTCATCTCGTACTTCATGTTTTACGTTTCGTCCACCCACATCACTCTGTGGAGCACGACGAATGGGTTGCTCAGGTAAGTGCCATTCTTTAATTGCATTTTCAACTTCTACCTTAAGCTTTGCGTAAGTTTTTCTGGACATCTCTAATGCCTTGTTTCTGAAGGAAACCTCTGGTTTTGGAATGCCCGGCAAGGTGGTAGCCGAAAACGGCTGTGAGGCTACCTGATTTATCATCAGTTTTAGATATACTTGGTACAAACCAAGATTAACAATATCTTCCATGGTAAACACCGGAGCAAACTCTTTCTCTAAAATTTCAGCGTCAAACGAACCTACTCGGAAAGCAATCATGGTGCCAACGTTGCCAAAAACCGCTGCTCTTACTTCTTCAGCCATTTGTTCGATGTACTGATTAGTAATGTTCAGACCCAATTTATATTTTCTAGCTTCAGATAAGATATCGGCAAAACTTTTGTTGGCAAAGGATTGAAATTCATCTACATATAGGTAAAAATTTGGTAGTTTTTTAAGTTCTTTTGGATCAACATCTGCCCTAGACATAGCTGCTAAATATATTTTAGTAACCAACATTGCCCCCAATAGGTTAGCATTACCTTCACCAACTAACCCTTTGGATAAATTCACTATCAAAATTTTCTTCTCATCCATTATTTTTCTAACGTCAAAAGAAGATTCCGGCTGACCAACAATGTTTCTGATGAGCGGATTGGAAACAAATTGACCAACTTTATTTTGAATAGCCGGAGTGGCCTCAGCTGCGTATTTATCTGTATATTTGGCAAATTCCTCCGTCCAAAAGGCCTTGGTTGTTGGATCTTTCACATTATCCACCACTTTATTACGATAGGCTTTATCAATCAACATTCGATTTATACCGAGCAGAGTAGCTCCTGGATATTCAAGAAGAGCTGCTAAAGTATTTTGCAGAATATAGGCCATTCTAGCTGACCATTGGTCTTCCCAAATCTTCTCAAAAGCACTCATAAGACCAGAGACAACAAGATGTCTCTTATCGGGACCAACGTCTTCCATAACATTAAAAGAGATGGGAAATTCAGTATCAAATGGAGCAAAATAAATCACATCTTTTATGCGATGCTCCGGAATATAATCGAGCAAAAGATCGGCCGTCTTGCCATGAGGGTCGAGAAAAGCCATACCCTCGCCATTTTGAATATCTTGAATAGCCATATTTTCAAGCATGGTAGATTTACCCATACCTGTTTTTCCAATAGAGTAAATATGACGAAGTCTGTCTTCAGCTTTAATACCAAACTTCACTCGTTTGTTGCGAGAATCAGTCTCAGCAAAATAGGTTATTTTATCTTTTTCATCCATAAAATAAATTATACCACAGAAGATCTTTCTCTTTGTTGGTTGTGGACTTCATTTTAGCCCAAATATTGGGCCAATAGTATAAATAAACACCCCGCAGATTATATATACTAATGGCAACAAAATAAGAGGAGCGAGGTATTTAAAGAAAGAATCAGATCTTTGTGGATTTAAAGAAGATTCTACTTTTAAAAACGGAACAATATTCATAGCGTGGTAGTTTGAGAGTACATATGGAATAAAAATTAGCAAACTAGGGTTAGTCAAAAAAGTACGACTGCCATCTCCTAATGCCTGTCCTAGAGCCACTAAAATGGTGTACTGCCAAACATTATATTTGTATTTATTTATGAGAAACCAAATTGTTCTAAAAATTAGAAAGTATGCTGGGATTGTGAAGATTAAATCGATTAAATAATTAAGCAACATATTACCGGCGCTCATTCCAGCTGTTATGCGCAATCCAGAAAAAACCGGCATATGAATCATGTAAAATCCTTCAACTATTGCCGCAGATATGACACATAAAATAATAAATTTCTTTTTAGGATTTATGGGTAAATCTTTTTTGCTATTTTTGTACCAAACAAAAATTAACCCTAAATATACCAGTATAAGAAAATGGGTTATGTTATCTGTACTAACTTTTCCTTTTATAAACACAACAAGCAACACCAGAATAGCCCAGGTAAGATAAAATTTGAAGTATTTTGGCACTTTTGTAGATTATTCTTTTAATAATGCTTCCCTAGTGTAAGTATTCGCTGGGTCCCAGAGCATCCACGAAGTTAGGCCAACATCATAAGTAGCTTGGATCTGTTTACGAACCATTTCAGCAGTGTAATGAACTGGATAATCATTATCCTGAAGCCATGGTCGTAGTTGTAAAGGACTTAGTCTTTTTAATAGCCGCGAATTTGCCTGAGGTGAGCTTGTCGAACCTGGAGTAGAACTGGCTATTTCATTTTTAAGGAAATTAACTCTAGATACGGCCGCACCCATGCTAAACTTTACAATCTCATAGGGCACTTTATTGGGGTCAGGCCAGCCATTGAAAGTTGGTGGATAATGGGATGGGTAAACCATAGGAGAAACATAATCAAAATTCAAAAGAGCATATTCCAAAACTTGGCCAATATTTAAGTCATCAGTATTGGTAGTGGTCATACCAAAAAGATCGGCCGAAGTGACAATGCCTGTTCCAACGAGTTTCTGGTCTGTATACTCAAAAAATTGTCTTAGCATTTCTTTTTTGGTAGTAGTGCCGGTATGAGAAAAATAAATATCGTTCATATTACCGTCTGAAGGAAAACGGATGTAATCAAAGTTAATTTCATCAAAACCAATGGCATAGGAAGATGTGGCTATGGAAATTATGTAGTTCCAAAAAGGTTTGGCCCCAACATCCACAAAAGAAATACCTTTTCTGTCTTTCCAAACACTGCCGTCACTTTTCTTTTTTACTGCCAATCCTGGGTGAGCTTTAACATAAAGTGGGTCTTGAAAAACTGTTACTCTACCTATAACATAAATGTTTTTATCATGTAATTTCTCTACAAACTCCTGCATATCTGACACTTTACATCCAGGACCAGCCAGAGAGTCGATTTCAGCATTACCAGTCTGAAAAGAAACTGTGCCAGTATAGTCTTTTATATCAATTACAATAGAATTAATTTCCGTCTCATCAATCAGTTTTACTACCTTATCTCTAAAACTTGGTGTGCCAGCGACACACTGAGTCATATAAATTCCTTTTAACGGCTCAGGGGTTTTGAGGTGTTTTATTTCTTTTTTTATAGTTACGTTTGTTGTGGTAGCCAAGGATTCGTCATAGGAAAATTCTGAGGAAAAGGTAAAGGAAGAAATAAAAAAAATTAAAGCTGTTCCTCCTATGAATATAGCAAAAATATTTCCTAGATTTTTAATTTTCATGCGCACCTTCTTCTATTTTGTTTTCACTTTCAACTGGAGCAGAAAACCTGAGATCATTATTTTGAAGAGGTAAATTTTGAGAATCAATTTTGTTTTGTTTCTTTTTTGGTTTTGGTTTTGATTGAAGTTTTTTCAAAATAGTTGGACCAAGAGAAACGAGTATCAAAAATAATCCAGACAACGCCACTAGAGTATTTCTCCAAGTTCCGGGAATGCCTAGAAATGGCAAAATTGCAATCCAAACTCCGAATGAGATATAAAAATTATTTTTCATATCATTAGTATAAGAGCAGGAATGAAAAGGTGCAAGTTATTTAACTACAGAACTGTAAAAAGTGAGTTTTTAAAAAACCACTATTTTAAGTTATTTTGAGACTTCCAATTATTTATGGTCACCAAAAGAGTAGAACCAATGAAGATTGAAGAGTAAGTACCAATAGTTATACCAACAAGAAGAGTTAGAGAAAAATGTTTTATAGTCTCTGGCCCAAAGAGGTAGAGAACAAAAACAGCTAACAAAGTAGTTAAAGAGGTATTAATAGAACGAACAAATGTCTCGTTAATACTTTCCCCTACTATGGTTTCAAAATTTTTCTTACTGCCATAATCATCATTTTTATGTAAATTTTCCCTGACCCTGTCAAAAACAACGATAGTATCGTGAACCGAAAAACCAAGTATAACCAAGAGAGCGGTTACAAAAAGAGTATCCACCTCAAACCCATAAAAATGGCCTAAAATGGCAAATACGCCAGTAGGGATAATAACATCGTGTATCAAGGCCAAAACAGTAACTATGCCATAAACCCAAGACGAGATTGGTTTAGAAACTTTTCTGAAGGCAAAAGCAATGAAAAGAACGATGGCCGAAAGAACCAAAACTATAGACAACCAAGATTTGTTGATTGCTTCTTTGCCCAATATTGGCCCAATGGTGCTAAAAGTTTTTTCCACCGGAGAATATTTACCATCAAAAGAAAGGCCTTGCATAATAGAATCTTTTTGAGTTTGTGATATTTCTTTGGTTCTAATGAAAAAACCTCCCTCGGAAGATCTAATCGAGGCATCTTTAAAACCTAGGTCGTTTAAAACTTTATTTACTTCTTCTCCAGTTGGAGTATTACCATCGAAAGAAACATCGAGTAAACTGCCCCCAGTAAAATCAATACCTGACTTTAATCCCCAAAAGAAAACTGAGAGAAGAGAAACGGCAATTAAAACAACCGATATAGAGTAGAATATTTTTCTGTGTTTGACGATGAACATATTTATTTTTTATTTTCGTTCGAACTAATGGCAAATAATATAGTACGGGAAGCGGTGATAGCTGAAAACATTGAAACTAAAACACCAATCAAGAATACTAGAGCAAAACCTTTAATAACTGGTGTGGAAGCAAAATAATACAAAATAACAGCGGTAATAATACTGGAAAGATTGGAATCGCGAATAGAACTCCATGCCCTATGAAAACCCTCTTTCAAAGCTTCATATTTATTTTTTCCTCTTTTCAATTCTTCTTTTGTTCTTTCAAAAATTAAAATGTTAGCATCTACAGCCATGCCAAGAGAAAGAATAAAAGCAGCAATACCGGCGGCCGTCAAAGTCACTGGTATTAACTCAAATAAAACTAGGTTCACAATAGTGTAAATCAAAAGTGCTAAAGCAGCTACAAAACCTTGAAAACGATACCAGGCAATCAAGAACAGAGCCACTACAACAAAAGCAATCAGACCGGCCTTAACACTATCGTTAACAGCTTTATCCCCCAAAGTGGCACCAATAGTCTCAGTACTTAAAAGAGATATGGGCATTGGCAAGGCGCCATAATTCAAATCACGAACCACTTGTTTGGCCTGATCAGGTGTAAAATCTCCAGTAATAACAGCTTGCCCACCAGTTATTTCTTCTTTTATATAAGGTGCCTCTACTAAATTACCATCCAAAAAGATACCCAGAACATCTCCAGTATTTTCTCTGGTAATTTTAGCAAAAAGATTTGCCCCTTCTTCATTAAATTTCAAACCTATAATGGGTTTGCTACCAAAATTTTGATCAAACTGAATACTGGCCTTTTGAAGCATTCTGCCGGTCAGACCAGTTTCTAAAAACATATTAGAAACACTTGCAGTATCTATTTTCGCTCCTCCGGCTTTTATTTTATCCTGTCCTTCTTTAGATAAAAGTTTAAATTCCAAAATAGGAGTCTCTCCTATTTTTTTTATGGCCTCATTTACATCCGTCACTCCCGGCAACTCTACAATAAGTCTTTGCTCTTTATTATCACCAAACACTCCGCCTTCTTCTATCTGAACAATCGGTTCTGATACCCCAAAAAGATTTATACGTCTTTCTATGATATCCCGTAGAGACTGCATGGCTGAAGAAATATCTGAATTTTGGATTTTAGAAATATCAGCTTTGTAAACTAAATGGGTACCACCAGATAAATCCAAACCGAGTTTGAATTTACGGTTAGAATCCGGCTTTTGGCTGTTCCACACAAAAAAACCAGCAACTACTGCCAAGGCTATTATTATCATCGCCCAAAATCTGTATTTTGACATATTATTAAGTTATCATACTCCACTTCTAGATAAAAGAGCTTTTATGGTTTTGAGAACAATTTTAAGGTCAAGCATAAAGGAACGATTTTTTATGTAATAAAGATCATAGGAAAGTTTGTTTTTTGTTTTTAAAACATCGGCACCATGATGAGCATGTTCGCCATAAAGTTGAGCCCAGCCAGATAATCCCGGTTTAATTAAATGACGAATACCATAGTATGGAATTTCTTCTTCATATTGTTTTACAGCCGCAGGTAATTCCGGTCTGGGACCAATAAGAGATTGATCACCTTTTAAAACACTCCAAAATTGAGGAAATTCGTCTATACTTGTTTTTCTGAGAAATTGTCCAACTTTTGTAATTTGATTGTTAGTCGCTTTTGTTGGGTCCATCTCATTTTTCTGCATTGATCTGAATTTGTATATTTTGATAATGTGACCATCTTTGCCCACTCTGTTTTGGGAAACAAAAAGAGGTCCCCTGTCTTCAATTTTAATAGCCAAAAAAACAAATGGATAAAATATAAGAGAAACAATACCACCAATAAGAGAGAGGATTACGTCCATGATCCGTTTCAAAATATCATAAGTCATTCTAGATTCAGTAGAAATGTTCTCCAAAAACCAATTATATCGGACCAGTGATAACGGTACTCTATCAAAAATATCTTCGTATATTTTATACATATCTATAAACTTCACTTTGGAGAAAATAAGGTTATAGAGATGCGGTAGTATGGGTTCTACTTTTTCATTTTTTAAATCAATAGCGATTATCTGTACTTCTTCAGAATAGACTCGGGAAAGTATTTCTTCTTGAAAATCCATGCCAGCAATACGATTAAGATCTACTGAAGAAATAAACCTTAATCCATATCTAGGATTATTATTGACTTCCTCCAAAAGATCTTTCATTTCTTCGCCGCTACCCACAATGATACCTTTCTGTTTTGTTAATGGATGTAAAAATCTATCTCCATATATTCTCCAGAGAAGAATAAGGCCAAAAGAAATAATTAAATAGATGAAGAGATTGGTTTTAGGAGTAATGCCAAAATAAGGAATAAAATAAAAAAATAGAACCGCTATAAAACTATTGGCTATCTGAGCATTGAAAACGGTTGATGGTAAACGACTTTTTAAAATTAGAGTGTGTTTTTCGTAAAGTCCGGAAATAAAAAAAACTAAAACCCAAACACCTATGATTATAGTAAACGGCCAGAAGTGTAACTCCCAAGCATGACCGGAAGGAATACCCCATTCCCTAACAGTCAAAGCTAACCATAGAGAAAAATACAACAGAACAATATCCCCTAAAAACAGTGCTGTAGTCTCCTTTTTATTCGATATGGTCATAATCTAATTATAAATCCACAAATATTATATTGCATTGTATTATATAATAGCTTGAAATTTTAGTCAAATTGAGGTAAGATTTTAGTGTGCAAGGAAATACAGCAAAGAAGAAAATTTTGTTTGTCATAACCAAGGGCAATTTTGGAGGAGCTCAGAGGTATGTTTATGATTTGGCGACTTCCCTATCCAAAGATAAATTTGAAGCGGTAGTGGCTTGTGGCCCAGCCTTCGCTAAAGCTACGGCGGGCAAAGCAATAAATTCGTTAAGTGAAATGTTAAAAGAAAAAAACATAAGGACAATTGTTTTGGAAAATTCCGAAAGAGAAATAAATATAAAAAACGATTTCAAAACTTTCAGGAACTTAATAAGAATAATAAAATCAGAAAAACCAGATGCTATTCATTTAAACTCCTCCAAAATCGGCCTTCTCGGCGCTTTAGTTGTTTTGTATTTGAAAATCTTTCAATCTTTCAATCTTTCAATTCCTAAATCTATCTTTACTGCCCATGGTTGGGCTTTTAATGAAAAACAAAGGTCGTATTTATTTAGAATCATGGCTTATATAAGCCAGTATCTCACTGTTTTAATTTGTAATACTACTATCGCCGTATCAGAAAAAGCTAAAAGGGATATTGCTTTTTTACCTTTTATAAAAAACAAAATAAAAGTTGTTTACAATGGTATTTCAAATTTCAAAACTCTTTCTAAAAAGGAAGCAAGGGTGTTTATCTCTAGACAAGAAACCCCTTCGACAGATTCGACAAACTCACTGAAATCAAGCTCGGAGCAAGCAAAAAAAACTGTTGTATTTTCAACATCAGAACTTCACAAGAACAAAGGTATTGATGTGGCTCTCAAAGCCTTATCTCTCTTACCAAAAGAAACAAGGGAAAAAATAATTTATAGCATCGCCGGATCCGGTGAGGAAAAAGAAAATTTGGAGAAATTGATTTCCGATTTAGGAATTAAAAAGATGGTTAGGTTTTTAGGATTTGTACCAGATGCTAAAAAACTTCTTTCGGGAACTGATATCTTTTTACTTCCTTCTCGTACTGAAGCTTTCCCTTATTCCCTTCTTGAAGCAGGCGCCACAGGCGTGCCAACCATAGCCACCAGTGTTGGTGGTATTCCGGAAGTAATACACGATATGCAGAATGGAATTTTAATACATCCTCAAAATCCAAAAGAAATTGCTGAGGCTATTTTATACCTATTGGATCATAAAGATAAACAAAAAGAATTTGGTAGTGAAATAAAAAAAACTATTTCAAATTTCTTTTCTCTCGAAAAAATGCTTTCTGAAACTATTTCTATTTATTCCCCCTCCTAATCTTTCCTTCTTTAAATCTTTCAATTTCTCACGCTATACCAATGATTTCATTTTTAGCCTCTTCTTTATTGATAGCTCTAGCATAAGAATGTTGGCCCATTAAAATACCAACACCTAAAAATTCAGCTAACAGATGAGAGCCTCCATAGCTCATAAAAGGCATGGTAATACCTGTTACCGGTAACAACCCAATATTCATACCAACATGAATGACAGAATGAAAAAGAAATATTGAGGCCAAACCTAAACCATATAAAGTTTCAAAATTAGTAGCACCCTTTTTTGCTATGTCGATAATTCTCCAAAAAACTACTCCGTATAAAATAAATATGATAACTACTCCCACAAAACCCCATTCTTCGCTAAAAGCGGCAAAAATAAAATCTGTCTCATACTCGGGCAAAAACTTTAACTTTGATTGACTGCCCAACCCCACTCCTTTGCCCCAAATTTCTCCAGAACCCACCGCAATCATAGATTGATATGCATTGTAGCCCGACCCTCGGATATCGGTTAAAGGATTAACAAAAGAGACGATTCTGGCTTTTTGATAATCTTTAAAAACAAAAAACCATAGGCCACCAAAAGCCAGAATACCAGAAAGAAAAACCACTAGCAGATGTTTTTTTGATATACCGGAAACTAAAACCATGGCTAACCAGATAAGAAAGATTATGATAGCGGAACCAAAATCAGGCTGTAAAAAAACTAAAATAAAAATTAAAAATGTATAAAACCCGGAAATTAATATGTGCCGTATGTTAGCAATTTCAATATGTCTTCTACTAAAATATTTGGCTAGGAGCAACACCAAAACCAGTTTGGCGAAATCAACCGGTTGAAAGGCAAAGGCTCCAAAATCAAACCAGCTCTGGGCTCCTTTAAATATAGAACCGGCGATAAACAAAAACAAAAGAATAAGGCATGAGATTATAAACAGAACAATGATGGAACCGCTTCGTCGTAAAAATCTCCAATCAACCATACTAGCCCCAAATAAAACAATAATCGATAACAAAAACCAAATTATTTGTTTAAAGAACAAACCACTTTCTTCCGTAAAAGAATTCATAGTCAAAATACCAGTGACCGATATGAAAAATATGGCCCCAAAAAGTAACCAGTCGATATTTTTAATTAACCGTGCCAAATATTTTGTAAGTTATTTCTATCCTCGCCGGAATTTCTTTGCAAATGCGAGAGGATATATTTTTGTAGATAGTTTCTAGGTCAAGAGCTTGGGGCGCAAAGAAATAATTATCTTCTTTAGAAGCGATAGTTTTTAGAAAAGATTCATTAATTTTATCACCCAAACCAATGGTATATATGGTAAGACCATCTTTTTTCAAGTTTAATGATTCTTTTATAGCCAAATCTTCGGCATATTTTATATCATCTGCTTCAGTGCTTCCAGTTGGATTTTTTGGATTAGTAGCTACTCCATCAGTAAGTAAAATCACTATTTTTGAAGACCCTTCTTTAGCTCTAGCCGAAATGAGTTCTTGCCAAGCCAAATGTAAAGCATCATATATGTTTGTGTATTGAGTACTGCCAGATTCAATATTTACTGATTCTACAGCCTGTTTAGCAGAATTGAGATCAGAAGTAAGGGATAAATCTATCGGACTTTTAGATTGAGTAGCGAAAGAAATAACACCAACCTCATCGTTTAAACTTAATTGTCTTATAAAAGAAACTGCCGCCTCTTTAGCAAGTGTAAGTGGTTGGGGCGGATTTAAACCCAAAGATGCCATAGAACCAGATCTATCCAAAAGAAGTATCACATTTGATGGTTTTTCGCATACTTTAGAACCAAGTTCAAACGGTTTTGGCCAAGTAAATAATATATCTGTATTCTCATTTTTCTTCAGGCTCTCCACAAATGTCCTGGAAGCTGCGAAAGCATTATCAGACCCATCAAAAATAACAGCGACTAATTCAATATTTTTTATTTCCTCAATGTTATTATTTTTTACATTAGCCTCGATTCTAGGAGCACTATCTGGTCTTAAGAGTGGACTACTGGTTATGACCAAAGTCGGACTTGGATTTTCATTTCTCTCCCAAATTATTTTATCACCGAGCTCAAAGATGGCTCTTTTTGGTCTTAATTCTTTGTTGATTGCAATATTACCTTCAAATATTCCAACTGTCTTGTTTTTTGGTAAAATGGTAACTCCTTTTCTTTCCCCTAAAATTTCGTTACTTCCTCCGTATACAGTAAAACTGTAAGGAACATAGGTAGCATCAGCATCTTTATTTAAATTTTCTACATAAACCAAAACGCTCCAGAGCCCAGGCGAAACTTCAAATAATCTCGGGTCCCATCTCACTACTGGCTTGATAGCACTTTCACTACAAACTAAAGAACAAGAACCACCGCAATCAATCCCAATTTCATCTCCATTTTTTATACCATCAAAACAAGCTGGTGCCTGATACCAATATTTCCAAAAGATAGCAAAAGAAACCGCCGATAGCACTAAAACTGCGACACCTAGATAAATTGCTTTTCTACGAGAGGCCCAAGAGCTTGTAGTACTCTGATTTTCAAAATCCATACAATAAGTATAAAGCAAAAAAGACCAAGTAGAAAGAGATTAAATTTTTTGTGCTGGCGACTAGCTACTCTCCCCTTTCGAGTACCATCGCCTCAACAGAGCTTAACTGCCGTGTTCGGAATGAGAACGGGTGTGACCTCTGCGATAAATCACCAACACAAAAAACTCAATTTCAAATTTGATTTAGTCTCATAAGGCAGGATGAAATTTGGCTTTCGAATTTCCTAATAGAATCGGAAAATTAGTACGCCTCGGCTTAATGCATTACTGCACTTACACCTAGCGCCTATCAACGTGATCATCTCTCACGATCCTTAACGATTCCTAATCTTGGGGCTGGCTTCTCTCTTAGATGCTTTCAGAGATTATCCAAACCCGACTTAGCTACCCTGCGATGCTCTTGGCAGAACAGCAGGTACACCAGAGGTCAGTTCAACTCGGTCCTCTCGTACTAGAGTCAAATCCCCTCAAGAATCAACGCCTGCAGTAGATAGGAGACCAACCTGTCTCACGCTTGTTACCACGCATTACTGCGCGCAATGGACTATAGCTTTACCTTAAATTACCCAATTGTGGAGACGAGCGCCTCCACGACTCTCGTCTTTATTTGTACTTCTCTTTCAGAGCGAGAAGTTTTTCCCGCACTTCCTCGTCAGAGGAACTCTGAAGAGCCTTGAGGACATCGAGGTCGAAGTTGGTCCCGTCAATCGGGCTTTCGACATGGTTCCGAGAAACATATTCCAGAGTGACTTCCTTTCTGTCCACAGGCTTTCCGCCCGCAGTTTCAGGAAGAGAATTGAAGTACCTTATGATTGCTTCGATCACCCTGGGTCGCAATCTTTTCTCGTCATCAGATGGACTCATTGTTACTTTCATAATTGTGGTCTCCTTTCCACAATTGGATAATTTAGGCAACTGACGTTTAGTCTCTACGGGTGTATTTCTACTTCCCTCGGTGTTGTCCAAACAAATGGATTCCACCGATATTAGTCAGTTTGTTCATTTTGCACTTTGATTTTTTAATTTTCAATTTGCATTATGACCGCCGTGATTTGATTTTATCTACTATACTTTAACAAAACGAAAAAACTTATAACATAATCATTTTAATTTCTCAATGGGATTCAGATTGTCCAAAACAAAATATTTCAATCTTTTAATCTTCAATCTTTCAATTTCATTCTGAACGGTCTGAACCCAGCTCGCGTATCTTTTTAAATGGCGAACAGCCATACCCT
>ERZ1292632.673-Hain-H43-01um-R2-673-length-37975-cov-16_pt1 | contig 37975 bp, 32 predicted proteins | sample MGYA00564407_ERZ1292632 | MGnify/ENA primary metagenome ERZ1292632 (study PRJEB36523, sample SAMEA6512637) | groundwater metagenome | collected 2019-01-08 | study: AquaDiva: Metagenomics assemblies of 32 groundwater samples | reverse complement strand
TTTTGGGCACGGGCGACTTTACGCACCCCGAGTGGTTCCGATCCCTTAAAGAAAATCTAACTCCAGCCGAGCCGGGACTTTATAAGCTGAAATCAGGTAGTGAGACCCGTTTCGTTTTAACTTCCGAAATCAGCTGTATTTATACCAAAAACCTGCCTGCCGGCAGCCAGGGCAATAAAGTGCGGAAGATCCACGTTCTGATTTTTGCTCCTTCTCTAGAGATAGTTGAAAAAATCAACGCGCGCCTCAATTCTATTGGCAATATAAAGTCAGATGGCCGACCGATTCTGGGGTTAGACGTCAAAGAATTGGCGAAAATTGTTTTAGGGATTTCTCAAGATTGTTTTATCGTTCCGGCCCACGCCTGGACGCCCTGGTTCTCTATCTTCGGGTCAAAGTCTGGCTTTGACTCAATTGAGGAGTGTTTTGAGGAATATTCAAAATATATTTATGCCATAGAAACCGGGTTGTCCTCGGACCCTTTAATGAACTGGCGGTTGTCGGCTTTAGATAAGGTTGCTTTAATCAGCAACTCAGACGCCCATAGCCCTCGGAAATTAGGTAGGGAGGCTAATGTTTTTGACACGAACTTAAGTTATGATGCGATTGTCGGCGCGATTAAAAGCAAAGATCCGAAAAAATTCTTATATACTATTGAGTTCTTTCCGGAAGAGGGGAAATATCATTACGACGGGCACAGAACTTGCGGAATCTCTCTTACTCCATCTGAATCGAAAAAATACAACAATATTTGCCCGACTTGCGGGAAGCCCTTGGTTATCGGTGTCATGAACCGGGTGGAAAGCTTAGCTGACCGAAAACAGGGCTTTCACCCGAATGGAGCAATCCCGTTTAAAAGCTTAGTTCCTTTAGAGGAGATAATCGCCGAAAGCTTGGGAGTTACCACGGCAAGTAAACGTGTAGGCATAGAATACAACAACCTGATTAAAAAATTAGGCAGCGAACTTAATATTTTACTGGAAGCATCAAAACAAGATCTTATCGGCGCGACTTTGCCGGAAATCGCCGAAGGGATTATTAGGGTGAGGGAGGGGAAGGTTTCCATTACGCCGGGTTACGACGGAGTTTACGGCAAGGTCAGCATCTTTTCTAAAAATGAACGAAAGAAATTAGCTAAACAAGGAACATTAATATGATTGAAGAATATAAGTTCGGTTCGATTACTATTAACGGCAAAATTTATAAACACGACATCGGGATTAATTGGGAGGGTGAGATTTTTGATTGGCCGAGACAGGAATCCCATATTATTGACGACGAAGATATTATCGATGCTTTGGAGCAAAGACCAGAAACGATAGTGATTGGTACGGGAGAACAAGGCATGGCGCAAGTGACCACTCGCGCCAAAAAAGAAATCGAAAGCAGAGGGATAGAGCTTGTTGTTGATAAAACAGAACAAGCGACCAGAACCTTTAATATCAGAAAAGATGAGTCGTTCGAGGAGGAAGGGGTCCAGGAAAGGGTTATTGGCCTTTTTCATTTAACTTGTTAGAGAAGCCGCCATTGACAAACATTTAATAAAGTGTTAATATGACAAATAGGAGAAATAGCAGAATTATACTGCTATTTTTTATTGCTCTTTTCTAATTGAAAAAAGAAAAATTTAGAGAGCGAGAAGGAGGTATTTTAGTGACTTGAAACTGATTGATTAATGGTAAAATTCGGTAGCCCGGTAACAAAAAATGAACAAAAAGGAGAAATAAGGAGAAATATGAAAAGAAAACCATCTTGGGTGCTAGCTATTGTGCTAGCGGTTAGTCTGTTTATCCCTATGGCTGTGCCAGCTATGGCGGCCAAACCAGCGGGGAATCTAGCTACAGCTCAAAAAGTTCCCTGGAATCTCTCATCGGCAGTTATGCCGGTTCCGCCTTACGGTTCAAGAGATATTTCCGGCTCAGACACGGCCTCAAAGCTTATCGTCAACCAGCCGAACGGCAACACCGAAGTTACCATCACCGGCGCTATGAGCGGCCTGAATCCGAACACCGTATACACGGTAAATATATCAAAGGGATATGCCGGATACCCCGTGTTCACGGGCTGGAACGTTGCGGGAACTTGGGTTATTAATGTAAATTATGCGAGCATAGATTACCCCGAAACTCTAATCCTGACCCAAGTTGGGACCGGGATAACTGGTACAAGTCTAAATACAATTCCTCCAGCTGGCGGGTCAGCATTTACAATTACAAGTGGTTCCGTTATCGGTACCACTGTAGAAATTTTTGCTGACCACGTTCCATCGTCTTTAGTGGTGCGCCTTTCGGGTACTATTGATCCCGATGGATTAATGAGTGGCACTTGGGCTGACTTAGCACCAGGGACGAGGACTGGCACATGGGCAAGCACAAGCGGTGCCGCTGTAAAGACTTACCAGTATTGGCCTGGACTGTTCAATACCCAGCAGACCTTCACCTTCACGACCGATGCCTATGGTGCCGGAAGCTGGCACGTCAATCTAAAAGATGCCGATTTGCCGGCAGGAGACCCGGCGGGAACTATCTACCAACTTTCGGTCTGGATCAACGAAGCCGGTGGCACCATGCTCATCAGCGATACCTTTACGGTTACCAAGGGCTAAGTAGCACCTATGCTCTCTAAGTTTCTTAACTATAAAGGGGTTGTTGATGAACATCAGCAACCCCTTTCTCGTTTTTAAGATTTGACAGAGGTGTTTTATAAGATATAATAAAATAAGAAGATTAAAGGTCGTAGAGTTTAAATAATTGGATAAAAATATGAAAAAATCGAAAATTTCTGTTGCGATTATTGCCATTACTGGACTGATTTTAAGCGTTTCAGTGATGGCTGGAGGAAATAGCGAGAGATATTATATTTCTGGTTCTGATTTTGGCTTGGATTTAGTCCAAACCATGGTGGGAACTTCTCATCATGAGTTTGACAATGGTTTTACTGCTGATCTTTCTCCGGGGCAAGTTAAAGCTGTGGAAGTTTTGGGAGCAATATTGGGACTTTCTGTTGAGCCGGTTCAACTATATCAAGTTACTGCTCCTCCCAGCGCTTGTTCTCCTTGGCCGGAATGCAAGAACGGCGGAGGCGACGGCGGTACAAGAACATATTATCCAACAGATCAGACTCCTTGGGGAATTGAGATGGTTTATAACAATCCCGCCATTGGCCCTACTTCCGGCGGACTTGGAATAGACGTGGCAGTGCTTGACACCGGAGTTTATAAAGATCATTTGGACTTGTTTCGAAGAGTTAAACAGTGCAAAGACTTTACCAAGCGCGGAGTTCAAAATGGCTGTCAAGACGGATATGGTCACGGCACCCATGTGGCAGGAACCATTTTAGCAGACGGGGGAGCGGACGGACTTGGAATTTACGGAGTGGCTCCGGCAGCCGACCTCTGGGCCTATAAGGTCTGTGGGAACAGCGGGATGTGTTGGGCAGACGATATCGCCATAGCCATAAGATATGCTGGAGATCAGGGAGCAGAGATTGTTTCTATGAGCCTTGGGGGTGATACTCAAAGCTCTTTGATTCGGGACGCGATTGATTATGCTGTAGGATTGGGAGCTTTGGTGGTGGCCGCAGCCGGTAACGACGGTCCGGATTTAGGATCAATTGATTACCCCGGAGCTAACGCCAAAGTGGTTGCTGTGGGAGCTATTGATGTTGCAAAGCAGGTTCCTGACTGGTCTTCCAGAGGAATAAATGATGGAGATTATATTGTGGAAGAAAAAGAGGTTGAGTTTGCCGCTCCCGGAGTTAGCGTTGAGTCAACTTGGAATAGCGGTGGGTATTATGTTGCTGACGGTACTTCTATGGCCACTCCTCATGTTTCAGGGCTGGCTGCTAAGCTCTGGCAGGGCACAGCTGCAGCTACTCGGAATTATCTCCATAATTTGGCTGAGGACATTTTGCCTATTGGCGACGATCCGGCAACCGGATTTGGATTACCCTACGTTCGGTAATTAGACTCTCGAAAGATATTCAGCAAAATCCCTCAACCTTAGTGATTTTACCCCGCCCTTTAAAAAAGGGCGGGGTTTTGATATAATAAAATACATGGAAAAGACGCAAAAAATAACCAAGGAAATGACCATCAGCGAAGTGGCTATGAAATATCCCAAGACTGTTTCGGTTCTCATGAACCACGGGCTTCATTGCATCGGCTGTCCCATGGCGCCTGGTGAAAGCATTGAGGAGGCCGTCGCGGTCCATCAACTTGATTTAAAGAAACTATTAGAGGACTTAAACAGGGCGGCGAAATGATAAAAAGAGTTCTGTTTTTTTTGTTTTCTCTTTTGGTGGGCCTGGCGCTTTTCGGGTGGATTCTCAACCACGTGGGGTGGGAGAACATCAAATTGGCGCTCGGGCGTTTTTCTTTTCAAGCCGGCTTGCTGATTTTACTTTTAACTGTTTTGTCGGCCCTGGTCAGGTCTTATCGGTGGGGGACCATTTTAAAAAGCCAGCAATATCATGTTCCTCTTTTAAGGATTTTTGAATATTATCTTTCCGGCGTTTCCATTGCTTTTTTCTTTCCTATGGTGATTTTTGGAGGAGAAATCTTCAGAGGCTACGATTTGAAAGAAAAATATGCCATTCCCTGGTTTAAATCCATTGCCTCGGTCATCATCGATAAAATCCTGGAAATCACCGTTTATATCGCGGCCGCCGCCTTCGGCATAGCGTTTTTTATTCTAAAAGTAGCTTTCATCCCGGCCAAATTTTATTTCATTGTTTTTTTAGGCACTCTTTTAATCGTTGTTTTACTGGGCGTCCTCTATTTTAAAATTATTAAGAAAGAAAGCATTATCCGTTTTTTTCTTAAAAAACTCAACGCCAAAAATTTTAACGGCGCAGATACGGCGATTGAAGTCGAGAAAGAAATCTTCAGATATTTTACATTAAAAAATAGAAAGACGCTGTGGAAAGGCATTGCTTTAAGTATTTTGCACGAATTGATATTGCTGGGCAGAGCCTCCTTGCTGCTTTTATTTTTAGGCCAAGAAATAAGCGTTTTTTCCATCGTTTCCATCGTCGCTTTTTCTTCCTTGGCGGTCTTGATTCCCATCCCGGCCGCTCTAGGCTCCCACGAGGCGGTGCAATCTTTTATTTTCAATTCTTTGGGCTTGGGCACGGATATTGCCATGGCTTTCGTCTTTATCATCAGGGGGGTTGAGTTGGCGTTGGCTTTATTGGGCGCGGTTTTTTTCTTTAAGTTCGGCGTTCAAATACTGCAATCAGCCGTCTTGAAAAGAATAGCAAGATTAATCGGCAAATAAGTGTTAAAATAAATTAATATGGTTAATGTCAACCGGGTTATCAAGGTTTTAATCGCTTCAGATTTTTTGCTTCAATCGGGCTGGGGCTTAATGGCGCCGATTTTCGCCATTTTTTTAACCCAACAAATCCAAGGCGGCAATTTAAAAATGGTGGGCCTGGTGGCGGCCAGCTACTGGATTACCAAATCAGTCGCGCAGCCCTTCATTGCTCATCAGTTAGACAAAAATCACGGCGAGATAGACGATTTTAAATTTTTAGTGGTCGGGATGTATATAGCCAATTTAATTCCTTTGGGCTATGTTTTTGCCACCCTGCCTTGGCATATTTTTGCCCTGGAATTTATCAGGGGCTTGAGTATGGCTTGCGTCATCCCGACCTGGTCAGGCATTTTTACCAGGCATATTGATAAGGGCCGAGAGGCCTTTTCTTGGAGTTTGGAAAGCACCGGCATCGGGTTTGCCGCCGGCATTGCCGGAGCTTTCGGCGCTTTATTGGCTAGCATTTTCGGGTTTCCCATTGTCTTTATCCTAGTCAGTTTCTTTGGATTACTTTCTTCCTCTGCCTTATTATTAATGCGCCCTGCCATTTTTCTCAAAGACCATTTTGCGCCCCGCCTGCCACCTTCGGAAAAACCTTTCTAAAAACATGAACCCCCACACCATAGCGAGTTTTACTAAAATTATCTTAAAGACAATATTAGTTGCGGGGATAAAGATTAATAATTAATTACAGCGAGCGAAATTCTAAAAACTAATTTTAGTTTTAAGATATAAACTCGTTTGGTGTGGGGGTGAAAAACCAAGAGATCGCCAAAATTCTTTATGAGATAGCGAATTTCCTGGCGATGGACGAGGTTCCTTTCAAGCCCTACGCTTATGAAAAAGCGGCCTTGACCATAGAGACGCTTGAGGAGGATATCGAAGAGGTTTACAAGAATGGCGGTAAAAAAGCCCTAGAAGAATTATCAGGCGTGGGCAAGAATATTGCTGAACATATTGAGGAATATCTTAAAACAGGGAAGCTGCAATATTACGATGCCCTTAAAAAGAAAACGCCGATTAATTTTCAAGAACTCAGCGCGGTTGAGGGCGTAGGGCCAAAGCGCGCCAAAATTCTTTATCAAAGGCTGGGAGTCAAAGACTTGAAAACTCTAGAAAAAGCGGCGAGAACTCATAAAATCTCGCTTTTGTTCGGGTTCGGAGAAAAGACGGAAAAAAACATTCTCGAGGGCATTAAATTCGTTAAAAGAAGCAAGGGAAGGTTTTTATTGAACGAGATTCTGCCCAAAGCCACAGAAGTTTACGAAAAACTGAAAACCATCAAGGGCGTGGAAAGGGTGGATTATTGCGGTTCTTTAAGAAGGATGAAAGAAACGATTGGCGATGTTGATTTTTTGGTGATTGCTAAAAATCCATCGCTGGTGATGGATTCTTTTGTTTCTATGCCGGGTGTTGTCAAAATCTGGGGCAAGGGTACCACTAAGGCCTCGGTGAGGACCAGAGAGGGGTTTGATATGGATATCCGAGTGGTGCCTAAAAAAGTTTATGGCGCGGCCTTGCAGTATTTTACCGGTTCGAAAGAGCACAATATCGCAACGAGGCGCATAGCCATGGGGAAGGGGCTGAAGCTTTCTGAATACGGCTTATTCCGCGGTCCAAAAATGATTGCGAGTGAAACCGAAGAAGACGTGTACAAGGCCTTAGGGATGTCGTGGGTGCCGCCGGAGATGAGAGAAGACCGTGGCGAGGTTGAAGTTGCTTTAGCTCATAAATTGCCGCAAATCATCGGCTACAGCGATATTCGGGGAGATCTGCACGCTCATTCCGATTGGGACGGCGGGACTAACTCTATCGCCGAGATGACCCAAGCCGCCATGAATATGGGTTATGAATATATAGGCATTGCCGACCACACTAAGTTTTTGAGAATTGAGCGCGGTTTGAACGAAAAGCAATTAGAACGACGGAATAAAGAAATCGACAAGATTAATCTAAAATTCCAAAAACAGAAATCAAAATTCCGCGTTTTAAAAGGCTGCGAGGCGAATATTTTAAATGATGGATCAATTGATATCGAGGACAAAGTCCTCCAAAAATTAGACTATGTCATCGCAGGCATCCACTCTAATTTTAAGATGCCGCGCGACAGAATGACTACTCGCCTAATTCAGGCGATGAAAAATCCGAATGTCGATATTATTTCCCATCCCACAGGCAGGATTTTAAAGAAGCGGGACGAATATCAAATAGACTTCGATAAAGTTTTAAAAGCCGCTAAAGAAACAGGCACTGTTTTAGAGGTTAACGCCTGGCCCGAGAGATTAGATCTTAACGATCAAAATATCCGAAAGGCAAAAGAGGCTCAAGTCAAAATAGTGATTAATACCGATGCCCATCATAAGGGTCAGTTAAAAATGATAGGGCCCGGCATTGCCCAAGCGCGCCGGGGCTGGGCAGGGAAAAACGACGTAATTAATTGCCACTCTTTGCAGAAAATGTTAAAGTTTTTAAAATGAAGCCAAAGATTATTTTTCGAAAAGCTAAAATCAGCGACGCAGCCAAAATAAAAAAAACCATTGATACTTACGCCGAAGAGAGCGTTATGCTGCTTAGGCCTATTTACGAGATTTATACTAATATCAGGGATTTTTTTATTGCCGAAAAAGAAAATAAAGTTATCGGCTGCTGCGCTCTTCATGTTTTAGGAAAGGAATACCGACCTGGTCACAAGGGGGCTGTTTTAGCTGAAGTAAGGTCATTAGCTATCTTAAAAGAAGAACGCGGTAAAGGTATCGGTACGCAGCTGGTTAAAGAGTGTATTAGGGAAGCTAAGGAAATGGAAATAGATAAGTTGTTTATGTTAACTACTCCGAAAAACGTAAAATTTTTTCAGAACAGCGGTTTTAAAAAAATCGGCAAGTCTAATCTGCCCCAAAAAATTTGGCAGGAATGCATCAACTGCTCAAGGTTCCCTGATGATTGCAACGAAGTTTCATTAATCAGGGATATCTAATTATATCGCTTTAACAAAAAACCTACTAAGGATTTAGTAGGTTCTTTGTTTTTTATTGGCTTTTTACTTTTTCCAATATTTTCTTGAAGATTTCAGGATTGTCTTGGCAAAGCCGAGAGAGAATCTTCCGATCAAGCTCAATTTTGTTTTTTCTTAAGCTGAAAGCGAATTTACTGTAGTTTAAACCTGCTTCATGGCAGGCGGCGTTGATCTGGAGTTGCCAGAGGGCCCTCTTTTCTCTTTTATTCGCCTTTCTGTCGCGGTAAGCGTATTCCCAGGCATGACGCAAGGCGTCTTTTGCCGCTCGGAATTTATTTTTTCTTCCCCAACGAAAACCCTTAGCATGTTTTAATAAATGCTTGTGGTGCTTATGAGCTGTGACGCCTCCTTTTATTCTAACCATAGTAAATAATCAAAAATTAGCCGAAGGCTAAGGTTTATCTTAATAGTTTTTTGAGTTTTTTTGTTTCGGGCACTGAAACCGTGATCCATTTTCTGCCGCGCCTTCCCCTTTCGCCTGATTTTTTCGCCAGGTAATGGTCAAGACCGGTAAGTCTTCTCATAATCTTGCCGTTCTTGGTTATTTTAAAGCGTTTCGTGATAGATTTTCTCGTTTTCATTTTCATAATCATTGTTTGGATATAATCATTGAAAAACCCCTCATCTCTTTTTTTAACTCCCTTTCAATTTTATAGGGGATGAATCCTTGTAATACTTCCAGAAACTTACCGATTTTTTCTCTAGCAAAGTCACTCATGGCCTTTTCTCTGCCCCTTAAAACAATATCGATTCTCACCTTATCGCCCTCTTTCAGGAATTTTTCCGCCTGATGGGCCCTGGTTTCCATGTCGTGCTGACCGATATTGAAGGTCAGTCTGATTCCTTTAAGCTCGCTGATTTTTTGTTTCTTTGAGGCCGATTGTTCTTTCTTTTTTGCCTGGTAAGAGTACTTGCCGTAATCCATGATCTTACAAACCGGCGGGTCAACCTTTTCGGTCACCTGGATTAAATCCAGGTTGTGTTCATAAGCTAAGCGCAGAGCCTGTTCCAAACCCATAACACCCAGCTGTTTTCCAGTTTCATCGATAACTCTGACTTCTTTAGCCCTTATTTGCGTATTGGCGATTATTCTTGTGTTCAAGGTGTGGAGGTGGGGACATTGAAGTCCCGTCCAGAAATATTATCAAAATCTCTCTACAAATTTAGTCTGTTTTAATTTTCGAAACATCGGATGTAAAACAGGCAAAATTCCGATATTTCTAGCTTCTAACTTTTCGGAGAACCGCTCGAAGCGGAAGCGATTCTGCCTATCTCGAGATTATGACACCCAATCCTTATTATCGAGAATAGTTAAGGTTGGATGGTCCCGCTTACTAAGCGTAGGCGAGGACAGGTTTTTGAAATATGTTGCCATATCTCGGTTTCCGGAAGTTTAGCCAGATTCCAGAATACTGGATTTGCCGATTTTGAAAAAAGATCTCTGTCGAAGCCTGTCACCCCCGCATTTTTAACTCTCTCTCAACTTCCTTCCTGGTTTCCCTTTTTTTGATCAATTCTTTCTTATCAGCTTTTTTCTTTCCTCGGGCTACGGCGAACTCTATCTTTATTTTACCCTTATTACTATATACCCTCAATGGTATTAAAGTCAAGCCTCTTTCCTGGGATTTGCCAAAGAGATATTGGATTTCTTTCTTTTTTAAAAGGAGTTTCCTTGATCGGGTAGGGGCATAGTCTTTGGGCGTGTTTTTAGGCTGGTAGGGCGCGACATTGGCGTTAATCAGCCAAACCTCGCCGCCCTTTAAAACAACATAAGAGCCGACGAGTGACATGTGTCCTGAGTTTATTGATTTTACCTCATTTCCTGAAAGCACCATGCCTGCCTCGAAGTTCTCCAAGAATTCGTAGTCGAAAGAGGCCCTTTTGTTTTTTATTTCCTCCATGTTTTCAATTTATCACGAAATTGGCAAAATCATAAATATGAGATAAACTAAAGTAATTATGAGATGGTTTTTAAGATCAAAAATCCACAGAGCAACCGTGACCGAAGCTAAACCAGATTATGCTGGCAGCATTACCGTTGATCACTCTCTTTTAGGAAAAGCGGGTTTTTTAAACGGAGAAAAAGTATTAGTGGCGAGCCTATCTTCGGGCGTCAGGCTTGAAACCTATGTCATCGCCGGTCAAAATGATTCTGGAGAAGTTTGCACCAACGGAGCAGCGGCTCTTTTAATCAAACGCGGTGAAAAAATCGTCATTATGGGTTTTGAATTAGCCGATAAGCCGGTTGAATGCAAAAATGTTCTCGTAGATGAAAACAATAAATTCGTTAAGTTTTTATAATGATAAGGCAAGAAATAATTAAACTAATCCAAAAGGCGACCTCCGCTTCCGAAGACGAAATTAAGGTAACTTACCCCGAAGGGGAGGGCTTCGGCGATTACACAACGAATATCGCCTTACGGCTCAAAAAACCGGCTAATGAAATAGTCGGGCGTTTACGGGCAGACTTATTTGAAAAAATCGAGGCGGCCGGCCCGGGTTTCATTAACTTTTTTTTATCCAAGGAATATCTGCAAAAACAAGTCGACGTGATTTTAAAGCAAAAAGAATCCTTCGGTAAACTCAGGATTGGCCGCGGCCAAAAAGTAAATGTGGAATTTATTTCTGCTAATCCCACCGGCCCTTTAACTCTGGGCAACGGCCGTGGCGGGTTTTGCGGCGATGTTCTGGCCAATGTTTTAAATAAAGCCGGCTTTGAGGCAAAGCGCGAGTATTATATTAATGATACGGGCGAGCAAGTTAAAAAATTAGGACACTCGGTCATCGGCGACTCAGAGGCTGTTTACCGGGGTCAATATATCGAAGAATTAAAGAAAACAATAAAAGGCAGTGATCCGGAAAAAGTCGGCGAATCCGCCGCGAAAATCGTTCTTCAGGAAATGATTAAGCCTCAGGTTTTGAAAATGAAAATTAAGTTTGATATCTGGTTTTCCGAAAAAATACTGTATCAAAAAAAAGAAGTAGCCGCGGTCTTAGATATTTTAAAAAAGGAAAACCTGTCTTACGAATCAGAAGGAGCCTTATGGTTCAAATCCACCCAGTTCGGCGATGATAAGGACAGGGTTCTGGTTAAAGCCGGAGGAGAGGAGACGTACTTGGCTTCCGATGTCGCTTATCTCAAAAATAAGTTTACTCGAGGTTTTAAAAAACTGATTTTCTTTTGGGGCGCTGATCATTACGGCTATGTAGCGAGAATTTTAGCTGCGGCGGAGGCCCTGGGTTATGATAAAAAACAGATCGATATTATCGTCATGCAGTTGGTCAGATTAATCCGTGAGGGAAAAGAGATCAGGATGTCTAAAAGAACGGGCACCTACGTTACGTTGGATGAATTAATTGACGAGGTTGGCTTGGATGTCGTTCGCTTCTTCTTTTTGACAAAAAGCCCTGATACCCATTTAAACTTCGATTTAGCTTTAGCTAAGGAACAGTCGGAAAACAACCCCGTTTATTATATTCAATACGCTCATGCTCGCATTTGCAGTATTTTACGCAAAGCCAAAATGAAAGAGGCCGAACCTCTTTCAAATTTACTGGAGCATCCGATGGAGTTAAAGCTTATCAGGCGATTAATGAGATTGCCGGAGATCGTCGAAGATACCGCTCAAGATTTTCAAATTCAGCGGCTACCACAATATGCGGTTGATCTGGCCACGGTTTTCCACCAATTCTATAGAGATTGCCGGGTGATTTCTGAAGACAAAAATTTGACTCAAGCCCGTTTAAGCTTGGTTTTGGCTACGAAAATAGTTTTAAAGAATACATTATCTTTAATGGGCATCTCTGCTCCGGAGAAAATGTAGAATTATGGAGACAATTTTCCCGAACTTAGAGAAAAAAATCCTCGAAGATTGGAAGAAAAATAAGACTTTCGAGAAAAGTATTTTAAATCGTAAAAAAGCGAAAGATTTTGTTTTTTACGAAGGGCCGCCGACAGCCAACGGCAAGCCGGGCATTCACCATGTTTTGGCCAGAACCTATAAGGATATTATTTGCCGCTATAAAACTATGCGGGGTTTTCGCGTTTTGCGAAAAGCGGGCTGGGATACTCATGGATTGCCGGTTGAACTTGAAGTAGAAAAAAAGCTGGGCCTGAAAAATAAAAAAGACATCGAAAAATTCGGCATCGCCGAGTTTAATAAGAAATGCAAAGAATCTGTCTGGCAATATAAGGATGAGTGGGAAAAGTTGACGGAGCGGATCGGTTTCTGGCTAGACATGGAACATCCTTACATTACTTATGAGAATAATTATATTGAAAGCGTTTGGTGGGCGATAAAGCAGATTTATCAGAAAGGACTTTTATATGAAGATTACAAGGTTGTGCCTTATTGCCCAAGATGCGGAACCGGTTTGTCTTCTCACGAAGTAGCCCAAGGATATAAGAGTGTTAAGGACAATTCGGTGTATGTGAAATTTAAAATAAAACACGTAGATTCAGCTCGCCCAGATTCACTTTGGGCAAATAGTTATTTCTTAGTATGGACGACTACTCCGTGGACACTTCCAGCTAATGTGGCGATCGCAGTAAATCCAAAAATTACTTATGTTAAAGTAAAATTTAATGACGAGTTTCTGGTTTTATCAAAAGATAGGCTAGATAGCCTTGGTTTACAAGGAGTGGCTGAAAGAGAATTTAAAGGAGAGAAGCTGGTGGGTATAAAATACAGATCGCTATTTGGGGAGGTTCGACCTCCCAAGGAGGTCGAACCTCGCGTAATCGCGGCCGATTTCGTTTCTCTTGAAGACGGGACGGGTTTAGTCCATATTGCTCCGGCTTTTGGGGAGGACGATATGCAAGTTGGTAAAGAAAACAACTTGCCCGTAATTTTAAACGTTGACGAAGAGGGAAAATTCAAAAAAGAAGTAGCCGATTGGGCAGGAATGTTTGTTAAAGACGCTGATCCGTTGATTATCAAAAATTTACAGGAGAGAGGTTTACTTTTTAAAGAAGAATTATACGAACACGACTACCCGTTCTGCTGGAGGTGCGGTTCGGCGCTTCTTTATTACGCCAAAGAGAGTTGGTTTATCAATATGCAGAAGGTCAAAAACTCTTTAATTAAGAATAACGAGAAAATCAATTGGGTGCCGGCTCATTTGAAAGAAGGCAGATTCGGCGAATGGCTGAAGGAAGTCAAAGACTGGGCTTTTTCTCGAGAACGTTATTGGGGCACGCCCTTGCCGGTTTGGCAATGTAAAAAATGCCGTCATCAAGAAGTCATTGGCAGCAAGGAAGATTTATTGAATCAAAAGTTCACAAACAATAAATATTTTATCATGAGACACGGCGAAGCCCCGATGAACACTAAGAACTTAGCTAGCTGCTGGCCGGAGAAAGTCCACAATCCCTTAACTAAAAAAGGCGAAGCAGAGGTTTTAAAAACAGCCCGCCTGCTTAAAAATAAAAATATCGATTTTATTATATCTTCCGATGTATTAAGGACAAAACAAACGGCCGAGATCGTCGTTCAAGAAACCGGAGCTAAAATAATTTTTGAAGAAAGAATCAGGGAATTAAATGTCGGTATTTTTAACGGTGGAAATCCCAAGTTGATTTGGGAACATCTGGATCAAGAGAAAAATCCCATCGAAGCTCAGATACCGGAAGGAGAAAGCTTACTGGACGTTCAGAAAAGAATGGCGGGCTTTTTAGAGGCGACAGATAAAGAGTACCAGAATAAAAATATTTTGATTGTTTCCCACGAGTTGCCCATTTCTATTCTTGAAGGAAGTCTTAAGGGGATCGCCTTGGAAAATATTTTAGCTGGTAGAAAAGAAAACAAAGAAGCTAGAATTAAAACCGGAGAATGGCGAGAGATTAAATTTAATGCATTGCCTAAAAATGAAAAAATGGAGCTGGATTTTCATCGGCCGTATATCGACGGGGCCAAGTTTAAGTGTCCACAATGCGAAGGTGTGATGCAAAGAGTGCCCGATTTAATCGATGTTTGGTTTGATTCGGGTTCTATGCCTTTTGCCCAATCCCACTATCCTTTCGATAGTAAAAAGATTCAATTTCCGGCTGATTATATTTCCGAAGCTATTGATCAGACGCGAGGTTGGTTTTACACGCTTTTGGCCATAGCCACTCTTCTGGATTTAGGCATTCCCTACAAAAACGTTGTCTCTTTGGGCCATGTTTTAGACGAAAAGGGAGAAAAGATGTCCAAATCCAAGGGCAATGTGGTCAACCCTTGGGATATTTTCGAGAAATACGGCGCCGACGCCGCCCGCTGGTATTTTTACACGGTCAATCAGCCGGGCGAAGTAAAAATGTTCTCCGAAAAAGAATTAGGAGAGTCCTTGAGAAAGTTTCTTATGATTTATTGGAATTGTTTCACTTTCTACCAGACCTACCAAAACTCTCCGCCCAAAGCGGACCCGCCTCGGGCGGGAAAAAATATCTTAGATAAGTGGATTATCTCCAGACTGAACGGATTGATACGGGAAACCACTCAGAAACTAGATAAGTACGACATAACCGCGGCGGCCAGAGCTATTGAAGATTTTACGGTCAACGACTTGTCTTTATGGTATATCAGAAGGTCAAGGAAACGCTTTGAAGGGGCCGCGCCGACCTTATCCCACGTCTTATTAACTTTAAGCAAATTAACTGCTCCCTTTGTGCCGTTTTTAAGTGAAGAGATTTACGGAAAAATGAAAGAGGCCGAACCTCTTTCATCTGTGCACTTGGCGGATTGGCCGAAGGAGAATAATAAATTAATTAATAAGAAGCTGGAACAGGAAATGGAAAAAGTTAGGGAAATTGTAACCCTAGCCTTGTCTGAGAGGGCGAAAGCAGGCATTAAAGTTCGCCAGCCGCTTCAAGACTTGCAGATTACGGATAAAATCAGCGAAGAGTTGTTGGAATTGATTAAAGAAGAAATCAATGTTAAAAAAATCAGTTTTGGTAAAGACCTGAAGTTAAATACGGAAATTACCGCCGAGCTTAAAGAAGAAGGTATGGTTAGAGACATTATCCGCCAGATTCAAGATATGAGGAAAAAATCCGGACTCAAGCCTCAGGATAAAATTTCGGTTTGGTATTCCTGTTTTTCAGAACTGGCCGATGTTTTAGCTAAAAATAAAAAAGCGATTTTATTAGAAACCAAAGCAGAGGTTTTTGAATCGACAGCGGTCGTTCCTCAAAAGTTTATTGCCTCAAGCGAAATAACAATTGATCAGCAAAAATTATGTCTATATTTGGAAAGGTAAAAATATTAAACGATAATGGCTGTTCATTATAGAACTCAAGGCTTTTTTATTAAGAAAATCGATCGGGGAGAAGATAGCCGGTTATTTACGATTTACACCAAGAATTTCGGTAAACTTAAGGTTTTAGGCAGGGCTATCAGGAAAATCGGGTCAAAATTAAAAGGTGGAGCCGAAATCTTTTGCCTAAGCGAAATCGAGTTTATTCAGGGCAAGACTCACAAAACTCTAACCGACGCTATCCCGATCGAAAATTTCTCCGTTATTAAAAAAAACCTCAGAAGGTTTAAAATTATTCATCAAGTCATAGAAGCTTTAGATAATTTTGTTTCAAAAGAAGAGAAAGATGATGAGATTTGGCGGTTGCTGAGCGAAATCTTTAATAAATTAAACAACCCTCAATTTAAAATTAACTACCCGCCACTGGTGTATTATTATTTTTTTTGGAATTTCGTTTCTATTCTTGGTTATAAGCCGGAATTCCACGATTGTAATATTAATAAAACCAGAATAGACTGCGACGTCGTCAAAATCATCAAAGTAATTTTGAGAAAAGACTGGTCAATGCTTTCGAGGTTGAAAATTACTCCCTCCCACCAGAAATTATTAAAAATCGTCAGCGAGTGGTATACTGAAAAAATAATCGTATAACGGGCATTAGCCCGATATATTGAACATTCTGTTCACTATGAAATTAGAATACTCCAAAAATAAGTTTATTCTTGTTGCCATCGGTTTAGTCGTGGTCGCGGGACTTATTGGTTTTTGGTCTTGGCAAAAGAATAGCTATTCTAAGGAAATTTTAAAATTGGAAATTTTAGCTCCAGGGGAGGTGGCCCTGGGGCAAGAAATTGAATATACCGTTAGGTATAAAAATAACGGCAATATCAGGCTGGAAGACCCGAGACTGACTTTTGAGTACCCGGCTTATTCGCTTGTTGGCGAAGAAGAGTCGTTAAGAAAAGAAATTACTCTGGAAAGCATCTATCCGGGCCAAGAGCAGACCTTTAGTTTCAAGACGAGGCTTCTTGGGAAGGAGGGGGATATAAAAAAGGCCCAAGCTTGGCTGAATTATCAGCCTAAAAACCTTAAGGCTCGCTACGAATCGCAAACTTCCCATAACGCCAGAGTTAATTCGGTTCCTTTGACGTTGGAGTTTGACCTCCCCTCAAAAATTGATGCGGGCAAAGAAATCGATTTTCAATTAAACTATTTTTCCAACGTCGATTATCCGTTGGCTAATTTAGGCATTAAAGTTGAGTATCCGTCCGATTTCGAATTCCAAAGTTCGAAACCCAAATCCTTGGAAAAAACAGATTGGGACGTCGGCCTTTTAAATAAAGCAGAGGGCGGCAGGATTAAGATCGCCGGTAATTTAAGCGGCCAGGTTGGCGAACAAAAACAATTCAAGGCGCAACTGGGCACCTGGATTGACGGCGAGTTCGTCGTCTTAAAAGAAACGATCAGGGCGGTGCAGATCGTGACGCCTTCTTTATATATATCCCAGCAGATTAATAATAGCTCACAATATGTGGGGAGAGCAGGCGACACCCTGCATTACGAGATTTTTTTCAAAAATATCGGCAACGACGCTTTCAGCAATCAGTTCCTAGTAGTTAAACTGGAAGGTAACTTATTTGACTTTCAAACCATTAAAGCGCCTTTGGGTGATTTTCAGTCGGGTGATAATTCTATTATTTTCGATTGGCGTAAGAGTCCCAAGCTTCAATTTTTGGATGCTCAAGAAGAGGGCAGAGTTGAATTCTGGATTGATTTGAAAGATGATTGGGCTATCGCTAATGCCGATCAGAAAAATCCGACCTTGAAAGACAATGTATTCCTCGGCCAGGCTCAGAAAGAGTTTACCACTAACGTTAATTCCAAGCTCGCGATAATTCAGAAAGGCTACTATGCGGATGAAGTATTCGGTAATTCTGGCCCCAATCCTCCGCAAGCCAGTCAGCAGACTACTTACACGATTATTTGGCAGGCAAAAAATTATTATAACAATGTTAAGGGGGTCAGAGTTAAGGCAACTCTTGATAATAGTGTAAGATTGACCGGACGTATTTTCCCAACAGACTCAAGATTAACGTTTGATTCTAATTCTCGCGAGGTTGTTTGGGAGCTGGATGATATGGCGGCCGGCCGAGGCGTTTTAGATCAGGCCCCTTCGGTTGCGTTCCAAATTACTCTAAATCCTCAATATGGAGGTAATTCCAATCTTGTCGGAACGGCCAAGATTACAGGCGAAGATGAATTCACGGGTTTAGTGGCAAACGGGGAAACTCCAGCGATTAATACGGGCGATATTACTCAATAAAAACCATGGAAGACTTAATGCAAAAAATCACATCGCTAGCCAAAAGAAGGGGTTTTGTTTTCCCCGGCTCGGAAATTTACGGCGGCTTGGCGAATTCTTGGGACTACGGTCCCTTAGGTATAGAGCTTAAAAATAACATTAAACAGCTCTGGTGGAAAAGATTCGTTCAAAGCCGCGACGACATGGTCGGTCTAGATGCTTCTTTGATTATGAATCCTAAAGTTTGGGAGGCAAGCGGGCATTTGGCTACCTTTTCCGACCCTTTAGTGGAATGTAAAAAATGCCATACTCGCTTCCGTGCCGACAGTATTGATATTAATGCGCAGTGTGCGAAATGCGGAGCTAAAAAACAATTCACGGAAGCCAAGCAATTTAACTTGATGTTAAAAACTTTCCTTGGCCCGGCTGAGGAACAGGCGAACACCGTTTATCTTCGTCCTGAAATTGCTCAGGCGATGTTCGTTAATTTCAAACAGGTGCTGGATACGACGAGAAGACGCCTGCCTTTCGGTATTGCTTCGCAAGGCAGGGTTTTCCGTAACGAAATTACGCCGGGCAATTTTACTTTCCGCACCCGTGAATTCGACCTAATGGAATTAGAATATTTCGTGGAAGAAAAAGAGTGGGAAAAATGGTTCGAGTATTGGCAGAAGGAAATGAAGGAATGGATAACGAAAGACTTGGGTATCGACCCGAAAAAAGTGCACGAAATAGAAATTCCAAAAGAAGATCGCGCGCATTATTCAAAGAGAACCGTTGATTTTGAATACGATTATCCTTTTGGGCAGAAAGAACTTTACGGTTTGGCTTATCGCGCCAATTTTGATTTAAAGAATCACGAAAAGAATTCAGGGCAAAATCTCAAATACCGCGATCCGGAAACGGGCGAGGAATTTTTACCGCACGTCATTGAACCGACTTTCGGCTTGGACCGTTCGGTTTTGGCTACGCTTTTGGACGCCTATTATGAAGACGGCGAAAGAGTGGTCTTGAAACTTCCGTCGAAGTTGGCTCCATATAAAGCCGCTGTGTTTCCACTTTTGAAGAACAAGCCCGAACTCGTGAAGTTAGCCAGGAAAATTTACGATGATTTGCGCAAAGATATGATGGTGGCCTGGGATGACAGGGGGAATATCGGCAAGCGCTATTTCGCGCAAGACGAAATTGGCACGCCGGCCTGCATTACGGTAGATTTCGATAGTTTGGAGAAGGGAGATGTCACTATCCGCAATCGCGACACTGCAAAACAAGAAAGAGTAAAAATAGACAAATTAACTGAATGTTTAAATGTTTAAAAAAACCACTCTAAAAAACGGACTAAGGATTATTACCGTCCCGCAGAAAAGCACGCAGGCCGTGACGGTTTTGGCATTAGTGGGCACGGGTTCCAAATACGAAACAAAAGAAGTCAGTGGCATCTCGCATTTTCTGGAGCACATGTTTTTTAAGGGTACCAAGAAAAAGCCGGATAAAATAACGATTGCCGAAACTTTGGATAAGGTTGGAGGTATTTATAACGCCTTTACCGGAGAAGAGTGCACGGGATATTTCGCCAAAGTGGCGGCCACTAACTTCGATTTGGCTTTAGACTGGGTTTCGGACATTTACCTTAATAGTCTTCTGCCTGCGCAGGAAATCGCCAAGGAAAAAGGCGTGATCACCGAGGAAATTAATATGATCTATGACAACCCGATGGCTTATGTCTCCACCTTATGGTCAAAACTGCTTTATGGCGATCAGCCGGCCGGTTGGGACATTGCCGGCACCAAAGAGACCGTGAGCCGAATGGACCGCGAGAAATTGGCGAAATACATGGCGAGTCAGTATGTTGCTCAAAATACTGTTGTTTGCGTCGCGGGTAATATAAAGGAAGCGCGGGCTATTAATGAAGTAAAAAAGAGTTTTGCCGGAATAAAAAACATGAAACCCGGAGGGAAAGAAAAGGTTGTCGAAAGACAAACGCGGCCGGAATTGCTAGTCCATTTTAAAGAAACCGATCAGACTCACCTTTGCTTGGGCGTGAGGGGGTATAATATTTTTCATCCCCAGAAATATGCGCAGGAGGTTTTAAGCGTAATTTTAGGCGGCATGATGAGCTCCCGGCTTTTCATTGAAGTCAGGGAGAAATTAGGGCTGGCGTATTATATAAAAACTGACTCTGAGGCCGACTCTGACACGGGATTTTTAGCGACCCGAGCCGGCGTGGATAACAAGAACGTGGAGAAAGCCGTTGCCACTATTCTGAAGGAATATCGGAAAATTTCACAAGAGAAAATAACCGCCGGAGAATTGAAAAAGGCCAAAGATTACATCAAGGGGAAGACGGCCCTTGTTTTGGAAGGTTCGGATGATTTGTCTCTTTTTTACGGGATGCAGGAGCTTTCAGAAAAAAAGATTTTAACACCAAAGGAAATATATGCTAAAATTGATCAAGTCTCCCTTCAAGACATTTTGAAGGTCGCTCGGGACGTTTTTCAGCCCAAAAACCTCAACTTAGCCCTGGTGGGACCGTTCAAAGACAAAAGTCTTTTCGAGAAAATATTAAAGTTATAATTATGACGAATCAATCGAGGGTACTCGATATTTCCTGGGAAACGATCTTAAAAATGGCTGTAGCCTTTTTGACCTTTTATCTTATTTACTTAATAAGAGATATTTTAATTTGGGTGATTTTCGGCCTGATTATTTCGGTTTTATTCAATCCGGCCGTCGATTTTTTACAGAAGAAGCGCTTCCCCAGGGTATTGGCCACTGTTTTGATTTATGTGTCTCTTTTTATCACCATCGGTTTTCTTGTTTATTCCATTGCTCCTATCTTTGTGGCGGAAATTCAGCAGTTTTCTCAATTCTTCCCGGAATATTTTGATAAACTATCAACACCGCTTCGGGGATTAGGCATCGAAGCTTTTAAAAATATCGACGCTTTCACTAAAATTTTCGAACAGGAACTAATCAAGGCTTCGTCTAATATTTTTAGCGCTGTGGGTGCAATTTTTGGAGGAATTATGTCAGCCGTGACCATTTTTACCATTGCTCTTTTTCTTTCTCTAGAAGAAAAGGGTTTAGATAGGGTAATCGGCAGCCTGGTTCCTAAAAAATATGAGGCATTCGCCTTGAGTCACTGGGCAAGGTCTCAGAAAAAAGTAAGCGGCTGGTTTGGTTCAAGGATTTTATGCTGTCTATTTGTCGGCGTTACGACCTATGTGACATGCTACGCCTTAAATATCAAATACGCTGTTTCTTTCGGGCTTTTGTCCGGCTTTCTAAATGCGATTCCTATTATTGGTCCGGTTATTGTCGCAGTGGCTGTCGCCATCTTGGTGGCGGCGACTTCTTGGACTAAGGCCGTGTTTTTTGTTATCACCTTTATTATTATTCAGCAAATTGAAGGCAATATTTTGAGCCCGGTTTTAACGAAGAAATTCGTCGGATTGCCGCCCGTTTTGGTGCTGGTTTCGTTGATGATAGGAGCAAAATTATGGGGCTTGATGGGAGCGCTCTTGGCTATTCCTCTCGCTGGAATTCTTTTTGAATTCCTCCGCGATTTTTTGAAAAAGCGGAAAGAAGAGAAAGAACAAGCCGTTGTTTTGTAATATAAATGGGTATTCTTTATATCGTCGCTACCCCTATCGGGAATTTAGAAGATCTTTCTAAGCGCGCCCTCCGAATATTATCGGAGGTTGATTTAATTTTGTGTGAAGATACGAGGATAACTCAAAAACTCCTTACTCGTTACGAAATTAAAACCAAAACCACGAGCTATCATCAGCACACCGAAATTAAAAAGATTGAAGAGATTATCCAGCTTCTTAGTAATGGAAAAAACCTTGCTTTGGTTTCTGACGCAGGAACGCCCGGGATATCCGATCCGGGGAACCGCTTAATTGAACAATTGAACAATTGGACAATTGGACAATTAACAACCATACCGATTCCCGGTCCGTCAGCCCTGACCGCCGCTGCGTCCATTTCCGGATTCCCGATGGATAAATTTGTGTTTTTAGGTTTTCCGCCCGTCAAGAAAAAGAGAAAAAAGTTTTTTGAAGAAGCGATTAGTTCGAAGTATCCGACGATACTCTACGAATCGCCTTACCGCATTATAAAAACTCTCGAGGAGATTGCTTTATTGACGGAGAGAAAAATTGTAGTTTGCCGCGAGTTGACCAAGAAATTCGAAACGATTTATCGGGGTTCAGCCAAAGATATTTTAGCTGGATTAGCGAAAGACGAAATTAGAGGAGAGTTCGTGGTTGTAGTAGGAGATAAATAGCTATGGCCGCAACAAGAACTTGGCTGATAATCCCCATAACATCGGGGATTTTTTTATTTTCGCTGACGTCGTTGATCGCCCAATGTATTTTTAAATGTTTTATTAGTAATTTATTTTCAGGGAAGATGCACTGGAGCAAGGTGAGGCCGTCGGGAAGAATCGACACGGCAACAGCAGTTATGATCATCGGGGAGAAGCCCGCCGTAAAAGAAATAATCACCAGGGCTAAGGCAATATCTAAAAACGCTTTTAAAAAATCCGGCAGGGACACTGACCATCGTCCGCCTCGGATGTTCTTAATCGAATATTCATTGTGCGGGAAAAGATCTAAGAAATAATGGCTTAATAAAACAAAAACAAGTCCTAAAATCGGATTTTGGACTTTGGTTGCGATGGCTACGCCCACCAAGATGTGAGGAGTTAAAATCATTTAATTTTAATAAAAATATGATAAGATAAACTAATTATAATTATAGCGGGTAATGTGCCCGATATATTGAGCATAGACTCACTATAGCATGTCTAAGCCGAAATTTTATATCACAACTAGCATCGCTTACACCAACGCCCCGCCTCATATCGGGTATGCTTTAGAGTTGGTTCAGGCCGATGTTGTGGCGCGCTATCGCCGGCAATCGGGTGACGATGTTTTTTTCCTGACCGGCACCGACGAGCACGGCGCAAAGATCGTTAAAGCCGCTCAGGCCGCCGGTAAAACACCCAAAGATTTTACCGACGAAATTTCTGGGAAGTTCGAGAATTTAACGAAAATTCTTCATTTGTCTAATAACGATTTTATCCGAACTACTGACCAAAAAAGGCATTGGCCAGGCGTAAGGGAGGTTTGGCAGGGGTTAGAAAGGCAAAAAGATATAGAGTTTGGGGACTACGAAGGCTGGTATTGTTCTGGTTGCGAAGCTTTTATTTTTGATAAAAATGACGTAAAGGTGATGTCTCCAGCGAATTTCGCCGGAACTCCTAAATGTTTAACTCATAATCAAGTCGGAGAGTGTGTAAAAGAAAAAAACTATTTTTTTAAACTTTCTAAATATACAAATAACATTAAAAACGCTATTGAAAACAACGAAGTAGAAATTATTCCGAAAGAAAGGAAGAACGAAATTTTGAAAATGATTGAGCAGTGGACAGGCCGTGACGGTAAATTACGAGATATAAGTTTTTCTAGACCTAAAGAAAAACTGGGGTGGGGGATACCTGTGCCAGGCGATGATTCTCAGACAATTTATGTTTGGGCGGACGCTTTAGTAAATTATCTTTATCCCAAAAAATATTGGCCAGCTAGCGTGCATTGTGTTGGTAAGGATATTTTAAAATTTCATGCGATAATTTGGTTAGGAATACTCTTATCTTTAAAACTATCCTTGCCCAAAAAGATATTCGTTCACGGTTTTATTAATTCTGGTGGACAAAAGATGTCCAAGAGCCTAGGCAATGTGGTTGATCCTTTTGAATTGGTAAAGAAATACGGCGTTGACGCTGTGAGGTACTTTCTCCTGCGGGAGATTCCTGCCACTGAAGATGGTGATTTTTCTGAAGAGAAATTCAAAGAAAGATACAATGGTGATCTGGCAAGTGGGTTGGGCAATCTGGTTGCCCGGGTAGAAAAATTGGCCCAGGTTACGAAAACAAAAAAGATCGGGAACGAAAAAAGCCTGATCGCCGAATATAAAATTGCTTTACAAGATTCGAAAGAAAAATATAAAGAATCACTGGAGAGGTTTGAGTTTTCTATGGCTCTGGCAGCGATCTGGTTATTGATTAAATTTTGCGATCAGGAGGTAGAAAAAAATAAGCTATGGGAGAAAAGCGACAAACAGAAAGATATAATCAGCAGCTTGTTGTTTTTAATTGAAGAAATAGCCAAGTTTTTGGAGCCGTTTATGCCAGAAACTTCGGAGAAGATACTTAAGCAATTAAAGAATAAAAAGAGCGAACCGCTTTTTCCTCGTTTCAAATAATTATGATTTTTACTCCACAAATCTTTTGGGTTTTATTTTCAATTTTTATTCTCGGAGCCGTTTTTTTTGACCTTTATCTCCAGGGGAGAAGAAAAAGAGAGCTTTCTATGAAAGAGGCGGGTTTTTGGACGTTAGGATGGGTCGGCTTGGCCCTCTTTTTCAACCTCCTGATTTATTTTTTCTTAGGGCACGGAAAAGCTGCGGAGTTTTTTACCGCTTATTTATTAGAAAAATCATTAAGTCTGGATAATCTCTTTGTCTTTTTGGTCATTTTCTCTTATTTCAATCTTCCGGTTGTTTCTCAGCAGAAAGTTTTGAAACTCGGGATTCTGGGCGCTTTTTTGATGCGGGCCGCTTTTATTTTCGGAGGCATCTGGGTTTTGCAAAAATTTGATTTCCTTTTTTACATTTTCGGAGCATTCTTAGTTTTTACCGCTTTCAAGCTGCTTGTCCAAAAGGGCGAGAAGATAGACCCTCAGAAGAGTTTATTTTTAAAGATTGTCAAAAGATTTATTCCTATAGCAGATGATTGCAAAGAAAATAAATTTTGCATAAGAAAAGAAAGAAAGCTCCATTTTACCCCTCTTTTTATAGCGCTGATTTTAATAGAGAGTTCCGATTTGGTTTTCGCCCTGGATTCCGTGCCCGCGGTTTTAGCTATTACTCAAGACCCGTTTTTGGCTTATACTTCAAATGCTTTCGCTATTCTTGGGTTAAGAGCTCTTTATTTCTTTTTGATCACTCTTTTGCCAAAGTTTATTTATTTGGAAAAAGCTATTATAACCCTGCTGGCGTTCGTCGGTTTTAAGATGATTTTTAACCAGATTTATCATATTCCATTAGTTTTTTCCTTAGTTTTTATTTTAGCCACTTTAGTAATTTCAATTTTGCTTTCTTGGCAGAAATTAAGAAAAAACAACAATGCTAATTGATGCTTCAAGGCGTTCAGCATCAATCCTGAGGAAAATCGAATGGATTGATACTCACGCCCATCTTAATTTTAATATCTATAAAGAAGACGGCTCAAAGGTTCTTCAGCGTTCTTTGGATAACGGCGTTTGGATGATTAACGTCGGCTCGCAGTATTCGACAAGCCAAAGAGCGGTGGAGATGGCTGGGAAATACGAAACAGGAGTTTTCGCCGCAATCGGGCTCCACCCCATTCATTCTGGGGAAGAGTTTGATCGTGCAAAATATAAAGAGCTAGCTAAGTCAAATAAAGTAGTTGCTATCGGAGAGATCGGTTTAGATTATAAGTTAGAGTATGTTTTATTCAGAGAAAAGCAAAAACAAGTATTTTTAAAGCAATTAGATCTAGCTGAAGAATTGGACTTGCCCGTTATTATTCACTGTCGTATGGCACATGAAGACTTGATAAGCGAATTGAAGGCCAGGGGCAATGGATTGAGGGGAGTAATACATTGTTTTACTGGCACTTGGACTCAAGCGCAAAAATACATGGAGATGGGTTTTTGCTTAGGGATCAACGGCATTATCTTTAAAATGGATCTAGAAGAAGTCATCAAGAAAGCGCCGCTAGATAAGATTTTACTTGAAACCGATTGCCCCTATTTAACGCCAAAGCCGATGGAAGGACGAAACGAACCTTCTTATGTGAAATATGTCGCAGAAAAAATTGCCAAAATAAAAGGTTTAAGTTACAAAGAAATAGCTAAAACCACCACCCAGAACGCCAAATTATTATTTAGAATATAAAATTATGAGAACCTACGCTCAAGCTGGCGTCAGTCGAAAATTAAGAGAAAAAGCAAAGAAATCTTTGAAAGATTTTAGATCAACTTTTAAATTTAGCCAATACGGGAAAATAATAAAAACCCCTTTTAATATTCTTTATCCCGTTGCCAAAAATAAATATCAAGTTAAAACAGCTGATGGCGTAGGAACCAAGGTTCTTTTAGCTGAATTAGCAAACAAGCACGACACTATCGGGATTGATGCCGTGGCAATGGTGGTAAACGATTGCATTAGATCTGGGGCCAAACCCATAGCTATTACCGATATAATTGATATCAAAAAATCGGAGCAGAAATTATTAAAAAAGATTCAAAAAGGATTGATAAGGGGGGCGAAAGAGGCGAATTGTCCGATTATAGGAGGAGAAACAGCCGACGTACCCGAATTATTAAATACCGCTTATTATATCAATTGTGATTGCGTTGGTACGGTCGAAAAGAAAAATATCATTACCGGGCAAGAAATAAAACCAGGAGAGATTATAATCGGTTTTCGGAGTTCAGGCGTCCATTCTAACGGTATTACTCTTTTGAGGAAAATTCTTTTTACAAAATGGGGCGGCAAGTACGGTATATTCGATAAACCGAAAGGACTAAAACAATTTCTGATTTATGAGTGTCTTGAACCGACTAAAATCTACACTAAGCCCTTTTTAAAAGTGGCGGAGAAATTTAAAATTTCAGGAGCGGTGAACATTACCGGCGATGCCTATTTGAAATTTAAAAAGCTAATGGGGAATTTTGGTTTTGAATTTTTCAATTTTAAACCTCAACCAATCTTTCGTTTAATTCAGGAAACAGGAAAGATTTCAAGTTGTGAAATGTTTAAGACCTTTAATATGGGTTGGGGGTTTGCAGTTGTTGTTCAAAAAGAAGACAAGAATAAAATTCTAGATTTATTAAAAAAATTGAAAGTGGGATCAGGCGTCATCGGAAGGGTGATTAAAGAAAATAAAATTATCGTAAATTATCGAAATAAAAAAATAATTCTATGAAGGATTCTAAGGTAAAAATAGCCATTATCGGCGGGAGCGGACTGGAGGGCCCTAAGTTTTTCAAAAAGATTAAGGAAGTTAATATTAAAACTCCTTTCGGCTATCCGTCCTCTCCGATTATCGTTGCCGATTTCCACGGGCAAAAAGTCGCTTTTTTGTCTCGTCATGGAAAAAAGCACCAATTTCCTCCGCACAAGGTTCCTCAAAGAGCGAACATTTGGGCTTTAAAGCAGTTGGGTGTGGAAAGAATTATTGGCATTTCGGCCGTGGGTTCTCTTAAAAAAGAATTCAGGCCAGGCGATATTGTTATTTCCGATCAGTTTATAGATTTTACCAAAAAGAGAGATTACACGTTTTATGACAACGAAGCAGTCCACGTCTCTCTGGCTGATCCTTTTTGTCCGGAATTAAGAAGTTTATTCGGTAAAGAGGCGAAGCGCTTGAAGGTCCCGTCGCATCAAACAGGAACCTATTGGTGTATTGAAGGGCCGAGATTTTCCACTAGAGCCGAATCAAGATTTTTCAGAAATTTTGCCGATATCATCGGCATGACGCTTTGCCCCGAAGCAACCCTGGCCAGGGAATTGGAAATTTGTTATTTAAACCTGTCTATGGTGACTGATTACGATGTCTGGCAGCTTCATCCGGTTAATTTAGGAGAAGTTTTAAAAACAATGAAAAAGAATACAGAGAAGATTAAAAATCTTCTGCTTGCCGCTATCCCGAAAATTAAAACGCAAAGAAAATGTTCGTGCGGAGAATCTTTACAGGGCGCTAAATTTTAAAAACAGAGATTTTAAACGAGTAAAAATCGGCTTGAAAACGCCGGTTTTTTATGTTAAATTGAAAAATATGGAGACATATAATCCTCAAGAAATAGAACCTAAGTGGCAGAAATACTGGGAGGAAAACGGCTTTTATAAAGCCGAGGATTTTTCCCTGCCTCGCCGGCAGGCGGGCAGGAAGCCGAAACAATATCTTTTACTGGAATTTCCCTACCCTTCGGGAGACGGTCTTCATGTTGGACATTGCCGGCCCTATTGCGCCCTAGATGCGATTGCTCGTCAGAAAAGAATGGCGGGCGCCAACGTTCTCTTTCCAATCGGTTGGGATGCTTTCGGTCTACCTACGGAAAATTATGCCATTAAGCATGGCATTCATCCCAGCATTGCTACTCAAAAAAACATTGCGAATTTCAAGCGCCAGCTCAAAAACCTAGGCCTGTCTTTCGATTGGTCTCGCGAAATCAACACAACTGATCCTAAATACTATAAATGGACTCAATGGATTTTTCTTAAGCTTTTAGAAAAAGATCTGGCTTATCAGGCTGAAATACCTATTAACTGGTGCCCTGCATGTAAAATCGGCTTGGCTAATGAAGAGGCAGTAGGGGGAGCCTGCGAACGCTGTGGAGCTGTGGTGGAAAGAAAAGTCCAGAAGCAATGGATGTTAAAAATTACGGCTTATGCCGACAGACTGATTGATGATTTAGAAGGATTAGATTTTCCCGAGCGGGTCAAGTCCCAACAAATCAACTGGATCGGCAAAAGTTTTGGTACGGAAATACAATTTCCAATTAACAATTTATCAATTAGCGTTTTTACGACAAGGGCGGATACGCTTTTCGGGGTGACAGCCATGGTTTTGGCTCCGGAGCATCCGCTGGTTGAGAAAATAGTGGCGCCGGAAAACAAAGAGAGCGTTAAAAAATACATTGAAGACGCGAAAAGAAAAAGCGATTTTGAAAGAGAGAAACTGGAGAAGGAAAAAACCGGTGTTTTTACCGGCAGTTTTTGCAGACATCCGCTGACCGATGAAAAAATACCCATTTGGATTGGCGATTACGTTATTTCGGCTTACGGCGGGGGAGCTGTGATGATGGTGCCGGCTCACGACCAGCGCGATTTCGGATTTTCAAAAAAATATAATCTGCCGTTAAAAATTGTAATTTGCCCAAATTACCCTGAGCCAGTTTGTCCTATTTTAGATAAGGCTTACGAAGGCGAGGGTCATTTGGTTAGTTCTGGCAAATTCAATGGATTAAAATCGGCAGAGGCGATTAAAAAAATCACTAAAGAATTGGAAAAAAAGAAATTAGGCAAAGAAACAATTCAATATAAGTTGCGCGACTGGGTTTTTTCCAGGCAGCATTATTGGGGCGAACCCATTCCTGTTGTCCATTGTCCAAAATGTGGGACAGTACCCGTTTCCGAAAAGGATTTGCCGGTGGAATTGCCTTATATCGAAAAATACCAGCCTTCCCACACGGGCGAATCTCCTTTATCAGCGATTACCGATTGGGTTAATGTTAAATGCCCGACGTGCGGAGGACCAGCTAAAAGAGAAACCGATACCATGCCCAATTGGGCCGGTTCCAATTGGTATTTCATGCGTTATTGCGATTCGAATAATGATAAAGCGCTTGCTGATCCTAAGAAATTAAAATATTGGCTGCCCGTGGATTGGTACAACGGCGGTATGGAACATACCACCCTGCATCTCTTATATTCCCGTTTTATCTATAAGTTTCTTTTTGATATAAAGGTAGCTCCACAGAAAGAGCCGTATCAGAAAAGAACTTCTCATGGCGTGGTTTTGGCGGGAGATGGCCGCAAAATGTCCAAGTCCTTCGGCAACGTGGTGAATCCCGACGACATCGTTCAAAAATACGGAGCTGATACCTTAAGAGTTTATGAAATGTTTATGGGGCCTTTTGATCAGGCAATTTCTTGGAATGAAGACGGGGTGAAGGGAGTAGCGCGTTTCTTGGAAAAGGCGTGGAAGATATCTTTAACTTGCGCCGGAAACAAGCAGAGCAACGAAGATATCTTAAGAGCCATACACAAATTGAATAAAAAAATCAGCGAGGAATTAGGCCAGATGAAGTTTAACACGATTATCGCCGGTTTTATGGAATTTGTTAATCTGGCGCAAGAGAAACCGACTGAGGTTGGCAGTGATGCGATTGAGAGAATGTTAATTTTGCTTTCTCCTTTTGCTCCGCATATGGCCGAAGATCTTTGGAGTAGGTTGGGGCACAAAAACAGCATTTTTCAGGAGAAATGGCCCGAATATTCGGAAGAAATCATCAAGAAAGACACAACCATCTTGGTTATCCAAATCAACGGGAAGACGAGGGATACAATTGAGGTTAAAACAGGTATTTCCGAGAAGGAGGCCCGAGAGTTGACATTAAGCCAAAAAAAGGTTAAAACCTACATATTGGATAAAGAGATAAAAAAGGTGATTTTCGTGCCCGGGAAACTAATTAATATTGTAGTGTAAACGGAGACCCCGCCCTCTAAGCCAAAGAAAAAACATAAAGCATAGAGGGCGGGGTACTCACCACGTTCGTATGTGTGGAATTGTTGGCTATATCGCCCGAAAACAAACGCCAAACTCTCTTAAGCTTGGCATAGAAGCCTTGAAAAGGTTAGAATACCGCGGATATGACTCCGCCGGTTTTGCTTTTTGGGATGAAAGTAAAAAAGATATTTTTTGCGAAAAAGCAGTAGGTCATATTACGGCTTTGGAAGAAAAGGCCAATGGCGCAATTAACGCTGCGATATTGTCGGCTAACCCCATAATTTTACATACCAGATGGGCGACGCACGGCGGAGTGACCGAACCTAACGCTCATCCTCATTTTGATTGTCAAAAAAATATTTATTTGGTTCACAACGGCATCGTTGAAAACTACAAAGAATTAAAGGAGATGCTTCAAAAGGAAGGCCACAAGTTTAATTCTGAAACCGATACCGAGGTTATCTCTCATTTGGTGGAAAAGTTTTTTCAGGGGAATCTTGAAGAGGCGGTGCGCAAAGCCCTGCCTCTTATTAAGGGCAGTTACGGCATTGCGGTAATTGCTAAAAATGATCCGAACAAACTTGTGGCCGCTCGGCTTTCCAGTCCTTTATTGCTCGGTTTGGGAGAAAACGAATATTTTATCGCCTCCGATCCGTCAGCCGTTATTGCTCACACCAATAAAGTTATTTATCTTGATGACGGCGAGATTGTGACCATCACTCCCGATAATTTTTCTATTCTTAAAGAAAAAAAGCCCGAGGAAATTGAATGGAAATTCGAGGATGCCCAAAAAGGCGGTTATCCTCATTTTATGTTGAAAGAAATAATGGAAGAACCCGAGGCCATTGAGAATTCCATCAAAGGCAGATTATTGGCGGAAGAGGGTACAGCTAAATTGGGCGGCTTAGAAGAGATCATGATTCGCTTAAGAAAAGTGAAAAGAATGCTTTTTACGGCTTGCGGCACTGCTTTTTACGCATCTTTAGTCGGCCGATATATGCTTGAAGAGTATGCGGGCATTCCGGTAGAGGCGGATATCGCTTCAGAATTTCGCTATCGAAAACCGATCATTGATGAAAATACGGTTTTACTTTGCGTTTCCCAATCAGGAGAAACAGCCGATACCTTAGCCGCTTTGAAAGAAATGAAAATGAAGGGCGTTTTAACGATAGGCATAATTAATGTTGTGGGTAGCACCATTGCCCGGGAAACCGATGCCGGAATTTACAATCACATTGGGCCGGAAATCGGCGTAGCCAGCACTAAAGCTTTTATTTCTCAATTAACCGTAATGGCTCTTTTAACGCTGTTATTGGGCCGTCAGCGAAATTTAAGTTTGATTAAGGGCCAAAGAATCGCTCAAGATCTTAAGGCCTTGCCAGAAAAGGCTCGAATTATTCTGGCGCAAGAAGCTAAGAAAATAAAAGAAATCGCAGAAAAATATTATAAGTATAATAATTTTATTTTTCTGGGCAGAAAGTATAATTATCCTGTAGCTTTGGAAGGAGCTTTAAAGTTAAAAGAAATAGCATATATTCATGCCGAAGGTTATGCTTCCGGCGAAATGAAGCACGGCCCCATTGCTTTGGCCGATGAAAACTTCCCCTTTGTTTTTATCGCTCCGCAAGACAGCGTTTATGAAAAAGTTATTTCCAATATTCAGGAGGTAAAAGCCAGAAAAGCTCCCGTTATCGCTATTGCCACCGAAGGAGATGAAAGGATAAAGGAATTAGTTGACGACGTCATTTATATCCCCAAAACCTCGGAAATGCTGACGCCTATTTTAGCCGCCATTCCTCTCCATCTCTTCGCTTATTATATGGGCGTTTTGAAGGGGAATGACGTTGATAAACCGAGAAATTTAGCGAAGTCCGTAACAGTAGAGTGATACTATGGAGAAAACAATTTTAATCGGCGGGGCGGCCGGCTTGGGGTCGGCCGTAACCGCTCACCTTATCGGCAGGATATTTTGCAATCTGGGTTGCTATGTTTTTAACTATAGGGACTATCCTTCTTTAATCAGGGGCGGGCATAATTTTAATGTTCTTAAGATTTCTGACAAACCGGTTTATTCCCACGAATATCATTATGATTTTATTCTGGCCTTAGACCAGAAAACAATTGACATCCATAGAAAAGATTTAAAAAAAGGCGGCTTGATCTTCGGAGCCAAAGAAACCGAACCCGTAGTTCAAAAATTGCAGGGTCCCGGTATTTTAGCTAACGATGTTTTAATCGGATTGCTTTTTAAGTATTTTGGAGCGGATTTGGAAATTATTTTGACCGAGGCCGATGAAATATTCGGTAAAAAAGCCGGCTTGATAAAAAAAGCCATTGAGGAAGGCTACAAGCTGGGCGTTCAAAAAGAAACCCTTCGACGCAGCTCAGGGCAAGAAGCTAAATATTTTATTTCCGGAAGCGAGGCCATTAGCATCGGCGCTATCGCTGCGGGCCTGGATGTTTATTTAGCTTACCCCATGACGCCAGCCAGCCCGGTTTTGCATTTTTTAGCTAAGAGACAGCTGGCAAATAATATTCTGGTCTTTCAGCCGGAAAACGAGATTGCGGTCGTCAACGCGGCTTTGGGCGCTTCTTTTGCCGGCGCCAAAACCATGGTGGGCACTTCCGGCGGCGGATTTGCTTTAATGTCAGAGGGCTTAAGCTTAGCCGCTATGACCGAACTTCCCTTGGTAATTTATTTAGGGCAGAGGCCGGCGCCAGCCACAGGACTCGCCACTCATACCGGTCAAGGAGACCTGAAGTTCGCTTTAAACGCCGGCCACGGGGAATTTTTAAGAGTGGTTTCATCTCCCGGCGATGCTCAGGAAGCGATTACCAGAACCCAAGAAGCTTTTTATTTGTCTAGTAAATACAGGGTACCTGCCATTATTTTGTCGGATAAGCATTTGGCTGAAAGCGATTACTCTTTTAATGAAATTAAGAAATCTGCTTTGCCCGACAGTCGCTTTATTTTGGAAAATCCGCCTCAAGACTATAAGTCCTATAAGATAACTGCAAATGGCGTTTCCCCCAGAGCCGTGCCCGGCCAAGGGCCCGTTGTCAGAGCCAACAGCTATGAGCATAACGAAGCCGGCCACACCATTGAAGATTCGGCTTGGACAATAAAAATGCAGGATAAAAGATTTAAAAAATTAGATTTTATCAAAAGAGAGATTAATAAATTAAATCCCGTTTCTTTATATGGCAAGGGAAATAATTTATTAATCAGTTATGGTTCGACCAAGGGAGCCATTTTAGACGCTTTGCCGCAGATGAAGAATTTCAGATTTTTGCAAATTTCTTATTTGAAACCCTTTCCGGCGGAAATAGTTTCAAAAGAAATCAAAAAATCCAAGAAAGTTATTCTAATAGAAAACGGAGTTAAGGGCTCTCTAGCCGATGTCATTAAGGAAGAAACCGGCATCACGATTAAGCATAAGATATTAAAATATGACGGCCGGCCTTTTACTCCGGAGTTCTTAGTAGATAAATTTAAAAAAATATGATTCGCCAAGATTTCAATACAAAGGAAGAAAATACTTGGTGCCCGGGCTGTCCCAACTCCGGTATCCTACTTTCGGCTAAAGAAGCGCTGGCCGAATTAGCCAATGAAGGTAAATTAAGCGTTAAAGACGCTACTCTAGTAACGGGCATCGGTTGCCACGGCAAGATTTACGATTATCTTAATTTGAACGGTTTTAACGGTTTGCACGGCAGAGTTCTGCCAGTTTGTTTGGGTATGAAATTAGGCAATCCCGATTTGACCGTTCTCGGCTTCGGAGGAGACGGCGATACTTTTGACGAGGGAGTTGCTCATTTCGTTCACGCTTGCCGGTATAATGCGGATATTACCATGATGGTCCATACCAATCAGGTTTTTGCCTTAACCACGGGCCAGGCGAACGCCATCACCGAAAAGGGCTTTGTTGACGGCTCCACTCCTTTGGGCCAAGGAGAAAAACCAATTAACTCTCTTGTTTTGGCTTTGGAGATGGGCGCCACTTTCGTGGCCAGGGGCTATGCTTTGCAGGGTCCTTATCTGAAAGAATTAATCAAAAAAGCCATAATACATGAAGGTTTTGCTTTCATTGATATTCTTCAGCCCTGCATTGTTTATCATAAGCATTCAATGCCTTATTTTAATAAGAATGTTTATAAAATTGAAGAAACGCGCGATACCGGTAATTTAAACCAGGCGCTGGAACGAGCGAGGGAGTGGGATTATTCTTACGAAAAAGACATGAAAGTGCCCACCGGTGTTTTTTATGAGACTAAGCGTCCTACTTTTGAATCTCAATGGCCGCAATTAAAAAAGCCCTGGTATGCTCTTAAAAGAAATATAAATTGGAGCAGGGTGATTAAAGAGTTTAAGTAAGAACCTGCCTTCAGCAGAACCTTGATTAATTCGTAATTAAATTAAATGTCAAAAACAAAATCTCGCAAAATAGTTTGTCTCGGCGGCGGCAACGGTATGCCCCGGGCAGTGCTCCCCGGCCTTAAAAAATATCCGGTAAAAATATCGGTGGTTTCTGCTACCCTAGATACCGGCGGCTCGGCCGGCAGATTGAGGCAAGGATTTAAAACAGGTATTTCTTTCGGCGACATCAGAAGGGCGGCTTTGGCTTTATCGGAGGCAGATGTAAAAACCAAGAATTATTTTGCTTATCGTGATTGGGACGGCCATGTGGCGGCTAATGTTTTTTGCACGGCCATAATGGCGGCTACCGGCAGTCAGGAAACGGCTGTTCAAGGGCTTAAAACTAAACTGAAGGTTCCTAGTCAGCATGAAATTCTACCGGTTACTCTTGATGACGCCAATATCTTTGCGGTTTTGGAAAATGGCCAAACTATTGTTGGCGAGGCGAATATCGATGTTCCGAAGCACAATGGCAATCTTAGAATCAAAGAGGTTTATTTAGAGCCTAAGGCTGAGGCATATCCCAAAGCGCTTAAGGCGATTGAGGAGGCTGATGCTATTACCATCGGCCCCGGCGATTTGTATTCTTCATTAGCCCAAATTTTATTAGTTCAAGGCATCGCCCAAGCCATCAGAGAAAGCAAAGCCAAGAAAATCTATATCTGCAATTTGATGCAGAAGCACGGCGAAACCGATCATTTTATGGTTCAGGACTTTACAGCCCAAGTCGAAAAGATTTTAGGCGGATCGCTCGATTTTGTGATTTATAACAAAACCAAACCAGATGCTCAAAGAACGGCTTTATATAAGAAAAAGCACCCGGAGCTTTTAGATATGGTGGAAAACAGGACTTTGGATCAAAGATTCATCGAAGCGGATCTCGTTACTCCTTATGGCCCCATAGCGCACGATCCCGATAAATTAGCTAAAATTATATTATCTCTAATTTAAAAATGTCGAAAGAAATAAAAATTCTTAGCCTTTGTTTTTTTATAATCTTTTTGGCTTATAGCGGAGTTCAGCAATTTCTAACAACCTATTTTTCCGATTTAGGCATAGTTGAAGTTGGTTTTTGGTCGCTGATTTTGATTTACAGTTTTATTTTGGCCGCTAATTTTTTCTCAGGATTTATCGTCGCAAGGCTCGGAGCTAAAAATAGTTTAATTCTAGGCTCTTTATTTTATTCTTTCTATATTTTTATTTTAACTACACAAAACATCGTTGCTATTTATTTAGCTTCGGCTTTTTTAGGTATTGGCGCTTCAATTCTTTGGACGGCTCAAGGAGTTCTTTTAGTAAGATCAAGCGATAAGAATAATTATGGGAAGAATTCGGGTTTTTTCAGTGTTATTTTTTGGCTTGGTTCAGCTTTGGGTATTATTCTCTTCGGTTTTATGGTTACTGCTGTATCTTTTGAGTTGTCATTCCTAATATTCGGCGTTTTCTCAATTATCGGCGTCATATTTTTATCATTTCTCAAAAGAACCGAATCCCAGTTGATTAATTTTAAAAATAATCTTTTAATTTTTAAAAAGGTTATTGTTAATCCTAAATTTTTTCGGCTTTTTTTGATATGGTTTTCTTTTTCAGCAGTAATTGCTTCAACCAGTGGACAGTTTCCATTAGAAGTTAAAAAAATATTCGGGATTAAGGCGATCGGGTTTTTAATGCCGATTTTTTATTCTTTGCCGATTATTTTTTCGTATTATATGGGCAAGGCTTCCGATTTCAGAGGCCGCAAATTTTTCCTGGTCGCTTCTTACCTCTTAATTGTTATTGGTCTTGCTTTATTGTTATTGCAATTTACTTTTGAGGCCAATAAAGTGTTGTTTGTTTTGAGTTTTCTTTTTATCTCTCTGGGTTATGCCATTTATGCTCCGCTTAGGTTCGCTTTAATGGGCGATGCTTCCACTAATGAAAATTTGGAGTCTTTGGCGGCCGTCTCTATTATCGCTAACAATCTCGGATACGTGGTAATTTTTTTAATCAATCTTTCTTTACCGATTATTTTTTCTTACCTGATACTTTTTTTAATAGTCCTTTTCTCCTTGATTATCATTAGGCCGATGTTAAAATCAACTTATGAGCGTTAAACAAGCTGTTATTTTGTCGGCTGGAGAATCTTCTCGCTTTTGGCCATTTAACTCAAAACATAAGTCCCTTTTTAAATTAATGGGACGGCCTTTAATTTGGTATACCATTCAAAATCTCAAGAAAGCCGGCATCAGCGACATCGTCATTATTCAGGGGCCGGAGAGGGAGGTAGAGAAAACGCTCAAAGATTATGGAGTTAAGGCGCGATTTGTTGTTCAAAAAAGGCCGTTGGGTACAGGAGATGCCATTTACCAGGCAAGGGGGCTTATTAAAGGAAGTTTTTTAGTCGTCGGGCCACACAAATTGGATCTTGATAATTATCTGCCGCCGCTTTTACAAAAAAGTAAAAAAAATCCCGAAGGAGTTGTTTTAGCCGGCGTTAAAACTATCAGCCCCTGGGATTACGGTGTTTTAAAAATAAAAGGAAATAAAGTTTTAGGGATAGTTGAAAATCCTCCTAAAGGAAAAGAGCCCTCTAATATTAAAGCGACCGAAACCTATATTTTACCGCCGGATTTCTTTGATTTTTACGAAAAACTGACCCAAAAAGAAGATAATTTAATAGGGGCGATTAATTCAATTATTGAGCAACGGGGGGCAGAGTTGGTTTTATTAAAGAAAGACAGCGTCTCCCTCAAATATCCTTGGCATTTGTTAAATCTCTCTAAAATATTCTTTAGTTTTCAGTATTTTAAAAAATCAATTAGTCCTTCGGCTAAAATTTCTAAAAATGTGATTATCAACGGAGATGTTTTTATCGGCAAAAATGTAACCATTTTAGAGAATACCGTGATTAATGGACCATGCTATGTCGGCAATAATTCTAAAATCGCCGCAAATAACGTTTTTAGGGCCCCTGTAATCTTAGAGGATGATGTTATGACGGGGGCGTTCTGCGAAATTAAAAATTCTATCGTGGGTAGGGGCACTCACCTCCACTCAGGCTATGTCGGAGATTCGGTTATCGGAGAAAATTGCCGTTTTGGCGCCGGTTTCATTACCGCCAATCGAAGAACAGATAGGAACAATATTAAGTCTATAGTTAAGAAAGAAAAAATAGACACGGGATTAACGCGTCTTGGGGCGGTAATCGGTTCGGATACCCGTTTTGGGATTCATACAGGCACAATGCCGGGAGTCATTATCGGGTCCGGGTGCAATATTGGTCCGGGAACCTTGGTTTTTGAAAACCTTGAAGACAATACTACTTTTTATGCAAAATTCGAAAGGGTATTGAAGAAAAGCAGGCGTTAGGATAGTATCCTAAAAGGTA